>RCNC010002388.1_pt1 | contig 13586 bp, 14 predicted proteins | sample 2041301 | NCBI WGS metagenome assembly RCNC01 (sample SAMN09708231, study PRJNA481090) | Marine sediment metagenome, whole genome shotgun sequencing project. | biome: marine sediment; feature: ocean; material: sediment; isolation source: Sewage treatment plant 13A marine sediment (STP13A) ... | reverse complement strand
TTCTGCACCCTGGCCCGACGAAACCTGATCATGATGCTGCTGGGAATCGAAATCATGCTCAATGCCGCCGCGGTGGGCTTTGTGGGCGCATCCCTGCACTGGCAGCAGATGGAAGGTCAGGCCATCGTCATTTTTATCCTGGCGGTTGCCGCCACCGAGGTGTCCATCGGTCTGGCCGCCATCCTCGTGGTTTACCGACGTACGGATTCGGTCGATCCGGACATGAATGCAGCGTTGTGGGAAAAAGGAGGGCAACGATAGCCATGGTACCGGCAACCCCGCTTCCCATCAGCCTGATCGTCACCGCCGCCGCCCTGCTGCTGCCCCTGCTGGCCTTCGGTGTGATCATGCTGGCCACCCGATCCCGCCACCGGCTCTCGGCAGCCATCTCCATCGCGGCCGCCGGCCTGTCCCTGCTGGCGGCCGTCTACCTGCTGGTGCAGCACTGGCAGATTCAGGCACCGCTGGTTTTCCAGGCGGTCTGGATGGTTTCCGGGCAGATGACAATTCCCATCGGCATCCTGCTGGATCCGCTGAGCCTGTCGATGCTCGCCGTGGTGGCCGCAATCAGCTTTCTGGTGCAGATCTACTCGCTGGGCTACATGGCCGGGGATCCGGGATTCGGTCGCTATTACGGCTGCATGTCCCTCTTCGCCTGGGCCATGCTGACCCTTACCGTCTCCAGCTCGCTGCTGCAAATTTACATCTTCTGGGAGCTGGTGGGGCTGGCTTCCTACCTGCTCATCGGGTTCTGGTTCGACAAGTTCAGCGCCAGCGAAGCCGGGAAAAAAGCATTTGTGATGACGCGAACCGGCGATGTGGCCTTTCTGCTGGGGCTGGTGCTGCTCTGGCTGCAACTGGGCACCCTGGATATTCCGGTGCTGACCGACCCTGCAGCGGTGGGGGCGAAGCTGTCGCCAGGCATGATCACGCTGACCGCCCTTTTGATCTTCGGCGGCATCGTCGGCAAGAGCGCCCAGTTTCCGCTGCTCACCTGGCTGCCCGACGCCATGGAGGGCCCCACACCGGTGAGCGCCCTGCTCCACCATGGTGGCCGCCGGCGTCTACCTGTTTTCGCGGCTGTTCGGCTTTTTCTCACTCTCGCCGACAGCCATGGCGGTGTGCCTGGCCATCGGCACGATCAGCATGCTGCTGGCGTCCACCATGGCCATGGTCGCCCGGGACATCAAACAGGTCTGGGCCTATTCCACCATCAGCCAACTGGGTTTCATGCTCATGGGACTGGGCGCCGGCAGCCTGTTTGCAGGCACGTTTCACCTGATTACCCATGCCGGATTCAAGGCGCTGTTGTTTTTATGCGCCGGTGTGTTCATTCATCACTGCGGTACCAACGATATGTTCGAGATCGGCCGGCAGGGCGGGCGCCGGCTCAAGTCGGCGCTGGTCTGCACGATCGTTGGAGCGGGGGCGCTTTCCGGCCTGCCGCCGCTTTCCGGATTTTTCAGCAAGGAGCTCATTCTGGGCCACCTGCTGGACAGCGGGCACCCCGTCGCCTTTCTGGCCGCGGCGGTGGGCGCGTTTCTGACCACCTATTACTCGTTTCGCCTGATTTTCATTATATTGTTTCCCCGTGATGCGGACGACGCCCCGTCAACCAAAAGCCACGACGGCCATCACAGCGCCGGGGGCGACCAGTCCATGGCCGCGGTGCTGTGGTGCCTGGCAGGTGTCACCGTCGTCCTGGGTTTTTTCCAGACGCCGCTGCACGATTTTCTTGCACGTGCCGGCACAGGGGTCAACGCTGCAATGCCGGCCCACCACAGCTGGCTGCCGGTGGCCGCATGCATGCTGGCCGCGGTTGCCATATTCCAGGCCTGGTTCGAATTCGGTCGCAAAAAAGCCCGGCAAATCGGCTGGGTGGAACGCATCCCGTTGCTGGCCGACCTGTTCGGGCAACGCTGGTACCTGGATCGGCTCTACCGCTATCTATTGGACACGTTGGTTTACCGGGGCATATCGCGACTGTTTACCGCCAACGACCGGCGTGTGATTGACGGCGCCCTGGACGGGCTGGGCCGATCGACCATCGGGCTGGGGCGGGTAATCGACTGGGTGCACAGCGGCATGATCCAATACCGGCTGATGATCATGGTCGCGGCCGTGATCAGTTTGATTCTTTTCATTGGATGGGGCGGTTGATCATGGCATACCAGCTGGCTAATTTCCCATTTTTGACTGCGCTGCTGCTCTGCTGTGTTGCAGGCCTGCTGGCGATTTTAGCCATTCCCGCAAGGCATGCGCGGGCCATTAAAATCGTCGGCGCCGTGTTCAGCGGCCTCACCCTGGTGATCTCGATCTATCTGTTCATCGCCTATGACCAGCAGTCGGGCGGTTTTCAGTTCGTTGAGCGGGTAGCCTGGATTCCCGCGCTGGGCATCGCCTATTACAACGGGGTGGACGGCTTCGCCCTGCCCATGCTGCTGTTGACCGGCATCGTCTTTTTTACCGCCGTGCTAACCTGTTGGGAGATGGAACTGCGGGTCAAGGAGTTCTTCGCCCTCATTTTCCTGCTCGTGACCGGTGTCTTCGGCCTGTTCATGAGCCTGGACCTGTTTTTCATTTTCGTCTGGTTCGATGTCTCCCTGTTTCCCATGTATCTACTCATCGCCATCTGGGGAAGCACCCGCAAAGAATACGGGGCCATGAAGCTGACCCTCTATCTATTGGCTGGCAGCGCGCTGATTCTGCCGGCCATCGTCTACCTGGTGGTTCACTCGGGCGCCATGACCTTCGACCTGCTGGCCCTGATGGAGGGCGACCGGTTTACCCCGGCACAGCAGCGCATCGCGTTTTTCCTGCTCTACATCGGCTTCGGCATCCTGGCCGGCGTCTTTCCCTTTCACACCTGGTCGCCGGTGGGGCATGTGGCGGCACCCACGGCGGTGTCCATGATCCACGCCGGCGTGTTGATGAAGATCGGTGCCTTCGGCATCCTGCGGGTGGGCATGTTCCTGTGCCCGGAAGGATGGCAGTACTGGGCGCCGCTCATGGCCGTGTTGGCCACATGCGGCATTGTCTACGGCACCTTCGTCGGTTTGAATCAGACCGACCTCAAATACGTGATCGGCTATTCCAGCGTGGCACACATGGGCATCGTCGGGCTGGGGCTGTCCACCATGACGATCGACGGCATCAACGGGGCGGTGTTCCAGATGTTCGCCCATGGCATCATGACGGCGCTCTTCTTCTCGTCGGTCGGCTATATCTACGACAGGACCCACACCAAAGCCATCGCCGAACTGGGCGGGCTGAGCCGCATCATGCCACGGGCGACCAGCTTTTTCATTATTGCCGCGCTGACCGGAATCGGCGTTCCCTGCCTGGCCAGCTTCTGGGGTGAACTAGTGGTGTTCATGTCCTGTGTGCGGGTATACCCGGTAGCCGGCGCGTTGGCCATCGGGGCGCTGGCGGTAAGCGCCCTCTTCATGCTGCGTGTGGTCCAGAAAACCTGCTATGGTCCGCCGCTGGAGAAATTTGCCGACCTGAAGGACATCACGGCCGCGCTGGCCGTGCCCCGCGTCATTTTGGTGTCGGTGATCGTGCTGTTCGGTCTCTTTCCGGGCCTGCTGTTTGATATGATCCATACGGCCACGATGCAATTGATTGGATTGCGATGAACTGGATACTGCTCACTCCCGAATTGATCCTGCTGCTGGCGGCGGCGCTGTTTTTAATAATTGCCTGCCTGAAGCCGGACCCGCGCAGGGATTACCAGCTTGCCGTGACCATGGCGGCTTTCACCGTGGCGGCCGCCATTGCCTGTGCGACGATGAGCGGCGACCTGTTCAACCACGTCTACCGGGTGGATCTTTTCTCCCAGGTCTTCAAGGCCCTGCTCGCTATCGGTTTTTTCCTGGTCGTCGTCCTGTGCGACGACTTTCAGGGGGTGGCCCCCTCGCACCATGGCGAGGCTTATTTTCTGCTGGCCGTCTGCACGCTGTCCATGATGATGCTGGCCTCTGCGGTCCACCTGCTGGCGATCGTTCTGGCCCTGGAACTGTCCAGCTATTCACTCTACATCCTGGTTTTCATGCGTCGGGAGCATCGCTGGGGGATGATTTCGGGACTGCGCTATTTTCTGGTGGGAGCCAGCGCATCGGCCATTATGCTGTTTGGCCTGGCCCTGATCTACGGGGTTACCGGTGCGGTGCACATCGATATACTGGTCCAGCGGCTGCCCGCGATGATGGGCCAACCCGTAGTCGTAACCGGACTGCTTTTGACCCTGGCCGGGTTCTTCTTCAAGCTGGCCGTCTTTCCCTTCCATTTCTGGGCACCGGAAGCCTACCAAGGCGCACCCAACCAGGTGGCGGCCTTTATTGCCGCGGTGTCCAAGGTCGCTGCCGTGGCCATTTTGCTGCGCATGATCGCCATGGCCCAGGGCAACAGCGACCTGCTGGCCAGAGGGCTGATCGCCATGGCCGTGATCTCCATGACCGTGGGCAACCTGGCGGCCATTGCCCAACGGGATTTCAAGCGCCTGATGGCCTTTTCCAGCGTCGCCCATGCCGGCTACCTGCTGCTGGGCATGCTTTGCATGACCCCTGCCGGCTATGCCGCCGCCATGTTCTATGGCGCGGCGGTGCTGATCATGAAATACACCTGCTTTATGGTCATGATCCGCGTGGCCGACGATGGTCGAAACCTGCAAATCGATGAACTGGCCGGGCTACACCGGCGCTCACCGCTGCTGGCCCTGGCATTGATGATGGCCCTGTTCAGCCTGGCCGGCATCCCGCCCACCGTCGGGTTTGTTGGCAAACTGATGATTTTCGTGGCCGCCATGCAAAAGGGCTATCTGGTGCTGGTGCTGATCGCCATGGCAAACGTGGTGGTCTCCTTGTATTATTACCTGTTGGTCCTCAAGGCCGCATACCTGGATGAACCCGCCCAGTCGCTTCCGGCGATCAACCTGACCATACCCGCCCGTCTGGTGGCCGTTGCTATGATCGTCCTGATTGTGGGCATTGGGTTTTACCCCACCCCCCTGCTGGATCTGGTGCAGGCTGCGGTTTTGAGATTACCATAGTCCCACCTCCTGTTTTCGGGAAGTTACGGCCACCCGGCGCATCTCATTTCCATTTTCATTCTCTCCCGTGCAAAAACAAACAGATTTAAAGAACCCTGACTCAATAGTTTGATGAATCACATCCAAAATTTGATTTAATCAAAATTTTGAGCCTTTGCATCAAACCAACGCCTTCGGATTTCATTCAATTTCAACAAGATAATCTCTTGTATGCCTTCGGCACGACAATTGTAATGTTATCATGCAAAGGGTTGGTTCCGAAGCTCGGCTTCGGACAGGATTCGATGAAGTGCTAAACCACGGAGGTGTAAAATGAGCGAAGAGACCAAAGAAATTGAAAAAAGCGACCCGGAAAAATCAGTCACCACGGATCGTGACAGCAACTGTTGCTACTACGTCGATCCATGTGGGTGCTACGTCGATCCATGCTATTGCACGCCGCGCTATATCTCCTGTTGTTGTTAGCGCTGACGGGGGGTTGGTGTGCCGCCATTATCCAGCGTTTGGATGATCACGAAATCTGTATGGATCATGATAGATGCTGGTGCCTGTTCAATCGGATCAATAAACAATAGGATTTCAGGAACTCAATGATGAAGCATGAGACCGCAGACAGGCGAATGCAGCAGCGGTGTGTCAAAGATGTTAGCATGACATGCGCTCATCTGAATCAAAACGATGACCGCATCGTCACCGTGCGCAACTACAGCAGCACAGGCTTGTATTTCGAATCGGATGAAGAGGCGCTAATCGGATCTTTTGTCGTAATAAGGACGCCCGGGTCTCACGATGTGGGAGTGCCTGCCTCACCATCCGAGCCGCCTTTTCAATTTACCATTGAACAGTCCGATCCCCGGGCTTGCTGGGGGTATCGGTCGCATACGGTTGCCAGGGTTATCCGTTGCAATAAGGTTGACGACGCAACCCATTTCGGCGTCGGTGCTGAGATATTGATTCTTTCCGAATGATCCGACAGGCGATGATTAAAAGACGTGGCATGCACGAATTAGCAATTAGGCCCGATAATTAGAACAGTTATATCGTCTGTTGAAACAAATATAATAAAAATGAAGGGAAAACCCCATGAATAAAATGCCGTCAAGAGACATAACTGGCCGTTGTCAGGGAGAATGTCGCGATCGTGTCCGCGAAGGTGAAGTCGATCGGCAGTCCAAGATCAACGCTGCCGTTAAAAAATACAATGCGACCGCTGAACGATCTGCATCCTGATCATGCAAACGCAGTGGTCGCGATGGCAATGATCGTCTGGGAGGAGAACCACATAGCAGGCGGGACAGCCGTTCAGATCCTGCCAACAGGGAGGTGGCGCCATGGACGAAACCAAAGACGACCCACACAACTGCAGCATGCCTGAAACCGATGACGACGGTCATCCCAATCTCTGCTGCTGTTACATCATGGACGCGGACGGCAACATCCATGATCCCTGTTACCATCCAGCGGCCGAATGCTGCTGATCGAGTGTGAAAATCGGCCTGCTATCCAATAAAAAATAGAAGGAGGTATCGATTATGACTAAACCATCACCAACGTCCCGTCAATGCTGTTCCCTGGAAAAACCGCGTCTGGTTGAGGCCCTCCAAAAATGTGACATGTGCACCACCACGTATGAAGCGTTTCACCAATGCTATCGGGATGCCGCCAGGGAGAGCGGCCAGCGGGCACGATCCTGTATAGTCGCATAATGTGTGAACCGGGTCCTTTCAGGTGGTGCTTATGACCAATCATCGCGACAGAAAACGGGTGAGAAAGCCCCGCATCGAAATCACGAATCAGAATCTGAAGCGTCTCTTCGAAATCCGCAAGACCATGTCCGTTCCGGAGCTGTCCAAACGTTCGGAACTGCCTTACATGCTGGTCTATAATATCGTTCATAGGCGGGTGAAAACCATATCGGATCGGCACTACCGGGCGCTCTTCGGCCAAGCCCCGCAGCCCCAGGAACCACAAAAGGTAGATGGGGCTGACTTCAGAGCCATGGCCGGCTTGTGGCTTTTTCTCAATGAGGAGGTTTCGAAGTCGGATCTCTATCGAGAAATCTTCGGCGCAGGACCCCACACCAAGCCGGACCTCAGGATTTTCAACGGACACATCCGGACGGTGCAATCCAGTCTGGTGCGCATCATGCGCAAAAAGTTTTCGGATGCGGGCCTCGATGGGCAACTCCTCGACCGATGGCTCGATGAACTGGACAAGCTGCCCCCTGACGGCAGGGTTGCATACCGCCGGATCAAACCGGTGCTGCGATCTATCCAGGAAATAGTGGGCGTGCACCCCACCGCCATATTGAAACAGTCTGTCGAACGGTACGAAACCGGCATGCTGAAAAGCGTTTCCCGGGACATTTTCAATCGGGCGATGACCCTGAAACACCAGGCCGAAAAAGCCCTGGAGGAAGGACGAAAACGGGAGGTCGAGAGATTAAAGGAGGCCATTTCCGGTAGGAAAGCCGGTTATTCACTCTATCTGGACGTGGCAGAGGAATTGACCTTTCTGTGTCGATACACCAAAAAAAGCGCCAAAACCTACCTGGGCAGAAGCATGTGGACCTACAAAACCGGAAAGGCCAAACGCATCGCGGACTGGAGAGCCCGAAAGATCTTGCAGGACTGCGACCGGTTCATCCGGGAGACCCCTGATTTACCCCTGTCCTGTCTGCCGCGATCCCGCCAAGCGAAGCGGGTCCGGATGCTGCTCGATATCCTCGTGGCCCGCACGACGCAGTTGTTTTCCGAACAGGAGGGCCTCGTTTTCGAAAAGAAAATTCTGCGACCTTCTCATGCGAGGGGTGAATATATCAATCAAGACCATGGATTTACCCGGTTCGATATGGCACCTGGAGTCCTGAGAATGAAAAAGAAGGCCTTCGATCTAATGGTAGCTAAAAACTGCGACATTTTCAGGTCGGTTGGAAAATTTACGAAGCGATGGTACTTGTCCGACCTGTACCTGAAAGAACTCTCCGAAAAAGAATTTTTCGATTTGGTTTCAGCAAAGTATGAGTTCATGGCAAAAACACTTAGCCGATCGGGACGAATCACCCCATGCATGCTTTAACATGGACCGGTTCATCAACATCTGGGTGATTATCCGGGCCAACCGTGAACCGGATTTGAAGTCATACCCGCTTCGTCATCGATATCTTTAGCGGCGTTGCGTGCCACGGCAGGTTATTTGACTCCCCAATGTTGCATCCGGACATACTTGCGAAAGAATTTCCCCAAACGCGAACGGCGTTTTTCAAGATCGGCGGGCTGTTGAATGGCAGGCATTCCAATAGATATGCTGTAAGCCTTCAAAAATTCCCATTGCCGCCTGCTATTGGGTCCTGCCGGCGTATGGCTGAGCATCTCCAAAGCGTCATCCAGAGCGTATCCCTGTTTAATCAGCCAAGCGGTTACCAGCGTGCCGGTGCGTCCGATACCAAAACGGCAATGCACCAATACTTTTTTGTCTTGCGCCAATATTGAATCTAACCATTCCAATGCCTTTTCCGCCGCGCCGGGCTCTGGCGCATCTTCATCGGCCACAGGTAACCAGTGTAGCTCAAGCCCTGCGGCCGCCTCAATCTCATGCAGGTCATAGCATTCGGCGCACAAATTCAGAACTGCCGCAATACCCTGGGCTTTTACGGAATCAATATCCACCTGGGAATGGGGAGCATATCCGACGGCTATTTGCGGTGTAATCCACCTGAGCGGATAGTTGTTTTCCTGCGTTTGTCCCATGGGTTTACTCCAGCCGATCTGTTTCAGATGGCACTAACATAATTATTAATTGGGTAAAATACTGCATTCCGTTCATCTTTTTGTTTGTTCTGTACTCGCCTTTATTAGGTAAAATTCTGTCTTTCTATGCCCATATTAGGGAACCTGATAACTTTCCTCAAGCGCAGCATGGGTCGATCAGTGATCCGGATCGAATCCGAGCCCGGGTCGACCGGTGGGGTGAAGAATGCCTTTGCGCAACCGCACCGCCCCGGATGCGGGGTCACCCGTCAGATCCAGATGCCCGTCCAGGTCAGCATATTCCACATTGGGACCCGCCACGTATCAATGCCCATCAAAAGCTACCGGCTGTAAGTCTGCTATAAAAATGGGCAGACAATGAAATCATTGGTATCAATATGTCATCTGCTGCTCGCAACAAAGCTCCCGCTGGATTCAGTTCGAACAGAACTTGAAAGGCCGACAAACAAAACCATACGGTTGCCAGCGTGGACTGGAAGAGATTTAACCGATTTCTAATCTCAGTTTGCACCGGATCGTTGATAGAGCGTCGCGCCCGGGAAAACTGGGCGTTAGGCATAATATCCGAAACTTGACTTCTTACATCAATGTAATTACAATGTGACTACTTTTCTATAAAGGAGAGGCCAAATGAGGGCACGTGTAATAAAAATCGGTAATTCTCAAGGGCTGCGCATTCCAAAGCCTATTCTTGAGCAAACAGGTATCATGGATGATGTTGAAATAGAAGTTGAAAAAAATCGAATCATTATACGACCTGTGAAAAATGTCCGAGAGGGTTGGGATGCTGCTTTTAAAAATATGGGCGAAAAAGGTGACGACGAACTAATTTTTGACGATGGCATTTCAAATGTATGGCAATGGTAGTGAAACGCTTTGACGTTTACTTAGTGAGTCTTGATCCTACTGTCGAGTCTGAAATTAAAAAAACCAGGCCTTGTTTGATTGTCTCACCCGATGAAATGAATCGAAACATTCATACTGTGATTATAGCTCCGATGACCTCGGCCCATAAAGATTTCCCCACCCGTGTATCCTGCACTTTTCGAAAGAAACAAGGACAAATCGTATTAGACCAGATACGTACTATAGACAAAGTGCGACTCACTAAAAAGCTTGGCACGATTGGCTCAAGAGCCCAATTGGATGTTATTACGGTACTACAACGGCTATTCGCGTTTTAGCGGCGCCCCACCTATCACTTGTGACGGAATCAACTCCCTCACCGCAAAATCCCGCCGTTCGGCTGACATGATTCGCTTATAGCTAAGGAAATGACCGGGCCGGTCCTGAGCGAAGTACTTGAAGGGCTGATAAAACCGTATCTTAACAATGTAAGGAGAGCTTGTGTCCACCATTGCCAATATCGTTGTCGGCCTCATCGCACTCGTTCACGTTTACATCCTCGTGCTTGAAATGTTCCTTTGGGACAAACCGGCCGGACTCCGCGCTTTCGGCCAGACACAGGAAGCCGCAACCGCGTCCAAGGTGTTAGCCGCCAACCAGGGGCTGTACAACGGATTCCTGGCTGCCGGCCTCTTCTGGGGGCTGAGCCTCGGCGATAGCGGCATCGGCGTGAAGGTGTTTTTCCTTTGCTGCGTCCTGGTTGCGGGTCTGTACGGCGCAGCAACCGCGAGCCGCAAGATTATCTTTATCCAGGCCATCCCTGCGGCCATCGGGTTGATTGCACTCTTCCTCTCATGAGTGCTTGGCCAGGGCATGACCGTTAGCCGTTAGGGATCATTCCGATCTTTTCTATCGTTTATAAGCTGTTGAACCCTTCCATCAAGCGGATCTCCTCGGGCATACGACCTCCACGGTCCGTTCGTGTCAACCGTCGATGGGGTTACTTCAACCCACGGCATGCCTATAGATTCTCTTGTATTGACGTCCAGCGGCCCGATTAATCGCTTTCGGAAAGCCTGGCCTCGGGCTTGACCTTGACTTTTACGGAATTGAATATGGGGCCGCCGCCGATGCCTTGAGAAATTCCGGGGACCAGGGCATTCAATGGCACGCCGTTCAAACCGGTCAACGGGCGCGGTGCCCACAGGGTGCCCGTGGGGACCTTTGCGGTCACCTTGGCACGCAGGGTAACCGTGGCCAGTTCATTGAAAACCGCCACCACGTCATTGTCCTCGATAGACCGCTTGCCGGCATCCTCCGGGTGGACCCAGACGACCTGGGGAATGGGGCCGAACACGTCCGTGAACTGGCTGTGCGTGTAGTTGGCCACCGAACTGTTCAGCAGAACCACCCAGGATTCTTCACGCGGCAACGAGTGTTGGGTCGGCAACGGGGTCGACCCGCCATGCGATACCGTCGCCGCCAACTCGATTTTTCCCGAAGGCGTTTGATACACATCCTCTGGCCGCAGCTTCACTTCAAGAACCTCACCGGCGAGAAGTTGCTTCACCCCCCCTTCCTGGTAGGTATGCGCAAGTGTCTTTTCCAGGGCCGCCCACGGGTCTTCGTAAAGCCAGTCGGCGGTCAAGCCCAGCCGCTCAGCGAGTTGCTGCATCACCTGGATTTCATGCCAACTGTCGCCCAACGGCGCAATGGCTTGCTCCGACAGGCGACTGTAGGGATGGTGGTCGGAAATAGCGACGTCCCGCTTCTCCAGGAAGGTGGGCGCCGGCAGAACCACATCGGCACGGGTAGCGGTTTCCGACCAGTGGGTGTCATGCACAACCACGAACACATCCTCACGATCAAGGCCGTGCCGCACGGCGGACTGGTCGGGCAGCGTCATGGCCGGGTTCGACCCGAAAACATAGACGAATTTGAATTCACCGGCCGCCAGCCGCCGACCGATGCCGGTCTGGCCCACCACCTTGACCCGATGCCCGGACAGCCGTCTGCCGTTGATCGTCGGCCAGTCAATCTCATGCCCTCTCGAATTGCTGTATTGAAACCCCCGGTGAAGCCCCAGCAATGCCGGCAGCAATGCCACGGCCCTGGCTGCCTCCGCGCCCTGCATGGACTTTTGAAGGCCGAGTCCGATCATGAACGCCGCCGGCCGATGGGTCATCAACAACTCGCCGATCTGTGCGACGACATGCCCGGGAACACCGCTTACCTGTTCGACCCGTTCCGGTGTCCAGCCCATGGCCGTTTCAGCATATGCCTGGTAGCCCGTGGTCCATTTGCCGATGAACCCCTGGTCGACACCATCCTTCTCGATCAGGTACCGGGCAATGCCGTAACACAGGGCGACATCGCTGCCGGGCCGGGGCTGGATCCAGATGTCGGCCGCCTCGGCCGTGGGACTTTGGCGCGGATCGACACTGACGAGAATGGCCCCCCGGTCTTTCCTGGCCTGTCGGGCCATGGCCCATATGTGCGACGCACTCACCTTGGCATTGTTGCCCCAAAACAGGATGACATTGGACGCGGCCATGCCCGTCAATGGCAGACCGTAACTCAGCCCGTAATGCAGGCCGATGCCGGTATGCCCGGAACTGCTGCACAGGGCATAATCGGTGGTTGTCGCCCCCAGGGCGGACCAGAGCCGTTTAGCGAAATGCCAGGCCAAAAAGCCGGTGTTCCCCGGATAGTCGTACAATAAAAGGGATTCCCTGCCATGGGTGTCGATGATGGACTGAATCCGGTCTGCAACCCGGGACAGGGCAACGTCCCAGGAGACACGTGCAAAGGACTCCGACCCGCCAGCTTCCGATTTCACATGAGGATAAAGTACCCGCTTATCGCTGTAAACCCGTTGCGGATCGCCGTTGCCCCTCGGGCAGAGGAATCCCCGGGTTACCGGGTTCAGGGTGCTTCCCCGGGCCGCGACGATTTTCCCCCGGTCTACGGTGATGTCCATGAAACAGGTGTCCGGGCAGTCGCGATGACATACGGTTTTGATCGTTTTCAATGGGCTCGCCTTTCTGAAAGGGGGTGTCCGGATGCAGGCATCCGCCTGTCAAGCTTCCTTATCGTCCTTTCTGGCGCCTGAACCCCTTGATCAACCGGCCGTCGATGGCAATCAGCCCCATGAAGATCAGCGCCATCCCGCCGAAGGCATTCCACCCGGGCCGCTCCCCCAGCACCACGACCCCTAAAAAGATGGCACTGGCCGGAATCAGGAACGTGACCAGCAGGATGTTGGTGGCTCCGGCAACGGCAAGAACACGGAAATAGATGATGTAGGCCAGCGAGGTGCTCACCGCAGAAAGCCCAAGCATCGCCGCCCAGGTGGCGGCCCCAGGCGCCAGGTGCCAGGGTTGTTCGACGATCAGGGCCATCGACCACCGGGTCCATCGCCTTGAAGCGGCGGCCGTAGATAGCGGCGCATGCATATGAAACGGAGGCGCCGACGACAGCCAGTTGGCCCAGCACCTGGATGCCGAACCCACCCAACGACTCGATGCCGATTAGGACGGTCACGCCAACCCAGCCGACCAACACCCCAGCCATCCGGTTGGTTGTGAGGCGCTCCTCACGCGTCAGCAGGTGGGCGAGAACCACGCTGAAAATCGGTGTGGTGGCGTTCAGGATCGAGGCCAGGCTGCTGTCGATATGGGTCTGCCCCCAGACGATCAGGCTGAAGGGAATCAGGTTGTTCAGGGCCCCCAGAACGAAAAACGCCCCCCACACGCCGGCGGACGCAGGCATCTTCTTTCCGGTAAACCATACGACGGCCAATAGAATCATCGACGCGAAACCCACGCGGCACAAAACAATGGTCAGCGGCGTCATCTCTTTTACGGCGACGCCCACAAAGAAGAAGGAGCCTCCCCAGATAACGGACAGAATCAGGATCA
>RCNC010002024.1_pt1 | contig 13589 bp, 13 predicted proteins | sample 2041301 | NCBI WGS metagenome assembly RCNC01 (sample SAMN09708231, study PRJNA481090) | Marine sediment metagenome, whole genome shotgun sequencing project. | biome: marine sediment; feature: ocean; material: sediment; isolation source: Sewage treatment plant 13A marine sediment (STP13A) ... | reverse complement strand
CGCGCAGCATTCATCAAAACAACGGCTTTATCGCCACCATGTGTGTGGGGGTCTTACCGATTGCCGACGCCGGGCTTCTTGAGGGGAAAAAAGCAACTACATACCCATACAGCAGGTATCATGATAATTTCAACCGCCTGAAGATCAATGGGGCCATTGCGCAGGAGAGAAATGTCGTATTGGACGATCGAATCATCTCGTGCAGAGGACCCGGCTCGTCACTTGAAGTGGTCTATCTGTTAATGGAATGCTTATTGGGAAGTTCTGCCGCAGAGGAAGTAAAAAAGTACATGTGTTATGAATGACCCTCACGATTGAACCCTCCCCGCGGCCCCGATGTGCGGGATCTCTGTTTCGCTCCGACAAGCCGCGGCGAACGCGCTCGCTACCGCGGTCCAGCCTAACCCGTATATTGTTTATGCAACATGGGGGTAGAGGCTGCTTCTGGCTGTCAGCCGTTGGAATCTATTTGATAGGAGAAAGACGCAGTCCCTTGGCTTCCATTCGGGCCAGGTAGTTGAATGTCGTCTCTCCCACCCAGCCTTTATGCGCGGCTTTTTTTTTGTGTGAATGATAAAACGCGATTAGATCTTCGATAGTATCCAGATCATTCCACCGGGAAAGCAAATCCGCCCTGACGCCAAGTTCCCTGGCCCTTTCAAGCGTATTGGCCAGCACTTTGTCCGTGCTCCAGGGGATATTGGCAAATAGTTCCGGATGAGGCCTGCGCATCCCCACCAGATAGTATCCGCCATCATAACAGGGTCCGAAAACCACATCGGTTCGATCGGACATCAGGCGCGTAAACGATGCCTGGATGGCTGATACCGGCAGGTCCGGGGTATCGCTGTCGATGATGGAGACAGCGTCGAAACCATCGGCCAGTTTTTCCAGAAAAATGTTGTTCAGCCGTTCTCCCAGATTTTTACCTTTCTGGGGAAAAAGACGCAGGCCATTTTGACAGAAAGGGACGAATGCGTCTCTGGCATCTGCCGGTGTGTAAGCAATGGCCAACGCGACACCTGTTAATGATTGAATCGTCGTGATTCGATCCTGCAGAAAACATCGATACAGGTCGGTTGCTTCTTCCGGCGAAAGGTGGGGAATCAGACGGGTCTTGACCGTGCCCGGCACCGGCGCCTTGGCAACCACGACCAACAGCAATTTTTCCCGTTCTGTTGCCATTAAAGACTCCATTGAACACCGCAGCCCCGGCAGCATGTCGGCGGTGTCTCTGCTTGATGTTGTTTTCTGAATTCACTATACTTGGCGCCTGTCCAAATTTTTTTCAGCGGGCTTTCGAATACGTTTCCCAGAATAATGGAAGTGTAATCGACACTGGAAAATGGAGAAATACAGCACGGCAATACATTTCCGTTGGCGGTGATGTACATCAGCGAAAAAGGTCGATAGCACTTGTCCCACGGCCGTTGATCTCTACCCTCCGCACGCAGGCTCTCAACGGGCGTTGATAGTCCGGACGCATTGAATCGGACTCCCTGCCGCGCCGCCATTTCCTGGCTTTTTTGAATCAACGCCAGCGAACCGTCGGTTGCGCCCCGGAGGGTGCTGGCCTGTCGGGCGATGCCGTACCCCTTATTATCCTGGAAATACACCAGCCGTTGAAGGTACACGTCTTTTATGCCCATCTCGGCAGCAAGATCTACCAAGCCCGGAAGCTCGGAAATGTTATCCGTGGTACCCAAGAACCACAAGGATAGCTTCGGGTGGGCCACCTGTTGCCGGGTTTGAAGCGATATGAATGATTTGAGGTTTTCGACAACTTGCTCGAATCGGTCACTGTTGCGAATGTTGCGATATCCCTGCGCAGAAGCGGCATCCAACGAGATGCGTAATTCGTCCAACCCAGCCTGGATGAGGTCATGCTGCTTGCGTTTGTCGAGAAGGACGCCATTTGAATTAAACAGCACATACACACGGCGCTGTTTGAGGTATCGAATCATTTCGATCAGCTCTTTATTTAACAGCGGTTCTCCGATTCCATGCAGAAAGACCCGTTCGAGTGCCGGCAATTGGTCGGTAATCGTCACGAGTTCATTTAAAGAGACATCCCGATCGGGCTCCCAACTCCCACGATATAAAATACATCCCTTGCACCTGAGATTGCACCGGTTGGTCGTTTCAAGGTACAAGACGCTCGGAAGCGGCAACTGTCGATCTGCTTGAGAACCAGACATTAAAAACGTATCCTGTTGATAGATTCAGACTACCTGCCCTTGACGATGGTCGTGCAAATGCTGCCCGTGCGCAGCGGTTTGGCAATCGGGGACTGCTGTCCGGTCAGTGTTACCGGTTTGCCGGCATAAATGGGGCAATACTCATCGGGCTCTTCCAGACGCCCTCTCAGCTTTCTCCTGGCGGTGCATCCGCCCCCGCAGTTGCCAACATGTACGCAGCTCAGACAAAATTTTGGGGTGTGATGGGTTGCCTGGAAATAGGGTGACTCAAAAACAGTTTCTCTTTTTTCCACCAGGTCCTCTATGGTCAGATCCGATTCAGGCCAGTAAACACATGCTTTTAATTTTCCGTCCGGTGTCACCCGCATGCTGCGGCCGCCGCAGGGCGTGCCGCTTAAGCTGTTCAGCCCCAAAAACGTGTTCACCAACGGCTCGCTGACGGAAATGACTTCACTCTGATCGAAAAGAATTTTGTACGCATCCCAGTACTGCTCGAAATTCGGCATGAATTTTTCGGTGTACATCGGCTGATAGGCGTTGACACGAAAATCGGCGCCAAACGAAGCAGCCAGCCGGGCAAGTGCGCCCAGATCTTTATGGTTGAGGTTCATCAGAACCGCCAAAATAGATACGCGAATGCCCAGCCGCTGACATCTTTCAATGCCTGCCATCACGGTATTCCAGTTCCCATCGCCTCGAAAACGGTCATGCCGGGATTGATCCGGAAAATCGACCGAAAACTCGACATCCTTAAAATACTTCAGCTTCTCATCGGGCATGATCGAGAGCGTGTAACCGTTGGAAGCCAGGGTCATTTTGATGCCACGATGGTGCAGGTAGTCTATTATCTGAATAAAATCGGGGTTCAGGCCGTTTTCACCGGTCCCAAAACCGATAGACCCGATATCAAGGCTGTTGCATACGTTTTGAACATCTGCCAGCGTCAAATTATCAATCCGTTCTTGATCGCGATAGCAATGTGCGCAGTGCAGATTACAATTGCTGGTCAGACCAATCCCGAGAGAAATCATGTTGCTACCCCTTTCGGTTGTGGTTGGCTTCAAAAAGGTATTTCAACGGTACAAAAGCCAAATAATAGGTGGCCATGATGGTGCCCCTGATGGTTCCGGTGACTTTGGATCTGCCAATACGTGGCCGGTACGTCACCGGAACGCTTAGCATCCTAAGCCCTTTGCGGGTGGCTTTGACCACCATTTCCACCGGCCACCCATAGGTCATTTGTTCCATCCTCAGGCTGAATAGCGTTTGTGTCTTGATGGCGCGAAACGAACCAATATCGGTGATATTGACGCCGTATAACAGCTGCAACAATAATACGATAAAGCGGTTTCCCATGCGGCCATGGAGCGGCATGGCACCTTTTTTCAGGTTTCCTTTGAGACGACTGCCGATCACCAGATCCGCCCGGTCGTCTAATACAGGATCCAACACGATTGAAAGCTCCCCCGGATCATCGCTGCGATCGCCGTCCATAAATACAAGAATATCTGCGTCAGCAGCGGCCTTTGCACCTGCCAGACAGGCCGACCCGTAGCCGGCACGGGGTTCGGAAATTACCCTGGCGCCGGCGGAAGCCGCTATGTCTGCGGTGTTATCCGTGGACCCGTTGTCGACGACAATAATCTCATGAACACGGTCGACAGGCACGGCCCGAACCACGCTGCCGATGGCCGCTTCCTCGTTCAGCGTTGGTATGATGACGGATATTTTCATTCACGCTTCTCAGTTCCGGCAGCTATTTCAGCGGCGCTTGTGCATTCAGCGACCAGTCGTAATCTAAATAAGCGATCGTGGGATTTCTATTCACGAAGTTGCGGGTCTCTTCCTCCAGGTATGGTTTTATAAATTCCAACACCGATCCGGATTTTGACTCAAAATCTCCGGCGAACCAGTCGAACAATTTTGAAAGATAGAGTGTTTTTTCCGCATCATCGATCCGCGTCCCGCGCTTCGAATTGATGTAGGTACGCGTTTCCCCTTCCAGCTTTGCCTGCACATTTTTTTCCGTGTAGGCAAACCGCGGCAGCGGCGGGCAACCGGAGGATGCACAAATAATGGCAAAATGGATTCTGGGGTCCTTGAACTGCTTACGTAAAAATTCGTGCTCGATATCGTCCTGGCTCAACTGCTTGCCGGCAACCGTGTGTTCCCGGGTGGTAAAAAATTTGGTGCCGGTCCAAACGCCCGGTATAAGCGTCTCGCGCACGCTTTTTTTGGGTTTAAACCTAATGACTTTGTCAATCGTGACCGCGTTATAAGCGTTAATCCAGAAAGCCAGCTGCCCGTCGCGGGACATCGAATCCAAATCGGCGGATTGCAGCGATTGTACATAAGCCTTAAAGGCTTGATCCCCGGCGATGCCGTTATAGTCGACCAGCCCCTTGTCGTTGACATAGGTGTTGAGCGCCTGGTCGAATTTAGCGTGATTAAAATCTGCGGCGGCAAACGAGGGGAAAAAAGCGACGATTATTAAGAATGACACAGCCAAATATATGTTTTTCTTTATCATTGTCGAATCTCCATTATCTCTCCATTATTATAGTTCACATCAGTAACGGCCGGTTTACCGCGGCCCTTGTTTCTGCTTAGTAGAAATTCGGCGCTCAACATTACAAAAAGCGGCAGATATTCCACCAGTAGCACCCACATGGGCATAATGCCCTGAGGCGATGTATACTTTAGGTAAGACAGGCTCACGGTGCATGTAAAAAGCAACCAGGCGGGGCTGGGATAAATTACCAGAAATGGGACCACCGACACCACATACCACGGATGCAGCGAGGCCGGCATCAGAATCATCAACAAGCCGGTTAGCATGTAACCATATCGCACCGCCTGAATGTTTTCTTTGTGTTTCAAAAAGACAACCAGCCCGGCGATCGCCAACACGAAAATAAACAGCCAGGACAGAACGCGGTACTCGAGCCCGGGCATCAAACCCATCAAAAGATACTTCAAGCCTAAATTAAAACTCTCATAGGGATTGTTCAGATAAACCGGCAAAAAGCCGGACAGTTTGGTTCCCGCGCCGATAAACGGCAGATAGAGCAGTATGATGGTAAACGAAAAAATGATCATCCCCTTTAGTCGGCTTCCACGATTTAAAAAAGCCGCCAGCAGCAACGCCGGATACAGTTTGACCGCGGCCGATAGCGTCAGCATAAAAATGGCCGCCATTTTTTTTCGAGTGGTGTATAGATATAGCGCCGCTGTGATTAAAAAAACCGTAATCCCTTCGAGGTGACCGCTGTAGGCTATTTCGAATAGGACCAGCGGATTCCAGGCATAGATGATCAGCCGCGCCAAATTCAATCCCCAGCTGCGAAGCAAGGCGGCCAGCACCAGCAGGGTCAATATATCGAAAAACACCATTATGGCCTTGAAGCCGGTGACGCTGTCTCCTACCAGGGAATAAAAAATCCGGAAAAAAATCTGGGCGCCCGCCGGATAGAGGGTGGGATAATCTTTGCGGTTGATGTTCGGATAAATTGTTGCATCCCTCAGACTTATCAATTCATCGGCCCCTGGAGGGTACAGGTAGGGATTGATGCCGTTTTGCTGCACACGCCCGTCCCACATGTAGCGATACATGTCGTTGGACAGCGCAGCCGGATCCGGCACGATCAGAGCGATCCTAAAAATTACCGCGAAGAATAGAATGATGCCGGTCAACCGCCGGGATTTAGCTTCCACTGGCAATATCTTACAAACCAGAAAGACACCGGTAAAATAGAGGGCGCTCAAGAAAATAAAAATGATCACATAGAGTTTAATTCCCGATAATTTAAAAAATATTGGCACGACCGCATCGATTCTAAAATTTAGCCAATAGATCGGAGCGGACAGTACCCCTAATGTGAGCGTGGCGGCAAATACGGCCCAACACCTGAAGTCGGCCGTAGATTTATGATCGCGTCTTTCCATATCCATGTTTTAATGACAGAAAAAAAACGTAGAAAAAGCCCAAGGTGTATATAAGCAGGAAGGGGCTGACCAAATATTTGCTGAAAAAGAGAAACATGAGGAGCCCTGTCAGTGAATACACCCCTAAAATGAATTCGAGAAACGAAATCGCACTCAGCGGAATCGAATAGCATTTACCTTGCCAGCAATCCTCCTGCTTCCTGATGCCGTATTTGGGGGTCCGGACAAAGCCGGTCTTTACATTCAACAGGGCTTCGAGGACCGCCTTGGTGTTATTCACCGCAATTCCGGTTCCCAGGCACATGAGAAAGGGTAGAAACTTAATCCTGGATTTCCAGTCGCCATAAAGAATTTTCTGAGAAAACATATACATGGATGAAGGGCCGAACGTAGCCAAACACAGCAGGGTGAAGATCATGATCGGAAAATAGAGGCTGTCAAAAAACCATTGAGAATAGAGCATCGGAATGGATGTCAGCACCACCAGGAGCATCATCGGATGGACCATGTAGTGGGTAAGGTGCAGGAAGGCCTGAATTTTAACCAGGAGGGGAAGATCTGATCTGAAGAGTTTGCCCAGGTTCTTTTTTGCTGTTTGGATTGATCCTTTGGCCCAACGATGCTGCTGGGATTTAAAGGCGGTAATGGTCACCGGCACTTCTGCCGGACAGACCACATTGGTCAGAAATGCTAATTTCCAGCCCTTGAGTTGCGCCCGATAGCTTAAATCGAGATCTTCAGTGAGGGTGTCGGCCTGCCATCCGCCGGCATCTTCGATGGTTTTTTTCCGCCATATACCTGCCGTACCGTTGAAATTCATAAAAAAGCCGCTCCAGGCGCGTGCGGCCTGCTCGACCCCAAAGTGACCGTCGATGCCCATCGATTGCGCTCGGGTCAGCATTGAATAATCGGCGTTGATATGCCCCCAGCGGGTTTGGATCATTCCGATTCCTGGATCAACAAAATAAGGAACGGTCTCTTTTAAAAAATCCGGCTGGGGAATAAAATCGGCATCAAAAATCCCGACAAGCTCGCCTTTGGCTGTTTTGAGCCCTTCTTTCAAAGCACCGGCTTTAAAACCGGTGCGGTCCTCTCGATGAATATAGTCAATATCAAACCCCCGTTCTTTCATCTGATTGACCAACAGCTTGGCGATATCGACGGTGTCATCGGTGGAGTCGTCCAGAATCTGGATCTCGAGCAGCGCTTTTGGATAATCAAACCGGCAAATCGATTTTATCAATCGTTCGACGACATAGCGTTCATTAAAGATCGGAAGCTGGATGGTAACCTTCGGCCAGCGATCGACGGGATAATTTCGATAGAAATGCTCGATTACCGCGTCATGCTGCTGGAGGGATTGGGAACGTTTCAGGCGATAACACACCATGAGGAAATAGCAGTTCATGCCGTAGGTAAACAAAGCAACCAGCGCAAACACATATAGCGCCAACGATATATACTGTAAGGGTTCGGCCATAATTGTTCCGGGTGGTTAATTTTCAGTTGAGTAATGACAGCGAGCGCAGGCAACCATGATATTGAATTCCGTTGAGCGGACTATTTGCGCGCAATGATCGTTATCATTCCGTTATCATTATCGAAGTTTTCGATGGTAAAGCCTGATTTTTGCATACACACCGACATCCACTGAGCAGAGATACGAAGCTTTCGAAAACAGCTTTTTTTTATTACCCAACGATCACCGGCTTTTTCATGAACAATGTCATGTACGTTGACATGGTTTTTTTCATATTCCAAAAAGCAGGTAAATATTCTTTCCGAATTACTTCGCACCGGGATGAAACGGTCCAGGCCTTTCAATTCAGACGCCAGATCCCTGAATCCGATAATCAAGCGGCCATTGTCTTCCAAAATTTGACTGGCATCTTCAATTAGGGTGTTTACTTTTTCCAGACTCGTAAGGTGGGTAATGGTGTCGCCCATGCATACGATAAGTTCCACACGTTGGTGGATGTGTTCTGTAAAATTCGACAGGTCGTCTTCTATTGCCACGATGGGCAATCCCGCGGCATTTGAAATGAGTTCCGCCAGCAGGTCCCGGCTCAAATCCATTGCTATGACCTTAAATCCGGATTGAGACAGCGGTATCGACTGAAATCCGGGACCGGCACCCAAGTCAAATGCTATACCCGATCGGGTTGGACGTATACCATGAGATTCGAAAAATTTCAGGTTTTCCTCTAATTTTAGCTCGAGCCCGCCGGAGATCCACGCATAAAGTGGAGCAAGCAAATTGTCATAATGCTCTTTCACGCTCGTCATAGCTTCATTTTCTCATTGCCGATCTGCTTAAAGCGTCTTTACACCGGCAACGCATCGAAGGATCGGCAGCGTCGTTTCGACCCAACGGCCCGCGGGTGCAAGGCGGAAGAAATGGCGAAAACGGATCAGGACGATCAGGTCCTGGAGGACGGGACATGAGGAACCCCCATCGTCGAATCTACAAAACGGGTTACCAGACATCTCAAAAATAAAGATCAGGGTGCATGGCAAGGCATGAAACAATGAAAAAGCGCAACGATGAGCCAGGTTGTGAAGATGTTGAGTCGTTTCATAACGCTGCCATGGTCACTCAGGCTATTTTTGAGATGCGCTGTATCAGTAGCGCACCTGACTTGAAATTAACGACATGTCGTAGGAGAAAGTTTAGGAAGAACGGCCTTTCCTGTCAATGCAATAATCGCCGCCATAGCCCGCACAAGGTGCTGCTGCTCATGGAGGGGAACTGGTCCGGCCGTCCACTTTCCCGATATACCCTGAAGCGGACGGCTGATTTCAACACCCTGAACGACTAACCCACTCACGATAAGCTGGATTGCCTGGTTACGAGCCTGTATAAGTCGGGCAAGGACCCGCATTCCGGAATTGGGTGTGATAGAGGCGCGCATACAGCCCTTCCTGCATCAGGAGCTGATCGTGAGCGGAACGGTTATCATGGCGGTGGGCCCGTTCGACGATGCGGCCATGATCCAACACCAGGATTACATCTGCATCCAGAATGGTGCTGAGCCGGTGGGCAATGACCAAGCTGGTGCGCCCTTTCATAATCCTTTCCAGGGCCTCCTGAATGAGGGCCTCGCTCTGGCTGTCGAGACTGCTGGTGGCTTCGTCCAGCACCAGGATGCGCGGGTTTTTGAGAATGACCCGGGCAATCGCAATTCGTTGCTTTTCACCCCCGCTCAACCGATAGCCCCTGGCACCCACCACCGTGTCGTATCCATCCGGCAGGCCGGCGATTAAGTCATGAATATTGGCCGTCCGACAGGCGGCTTCGATTTCGACCTGTGAGGCGTGAGGTGCCGCATAGAGAAGGTTCGTCTTGAGCGTGTCGTTAAATAGATAGGGTTCCTGGGTGACCATACCGATGGCTCTGGCCAGAGAGACCTGAGACACATCTCGCAGATCATGCCCGTCCAGACGAATGGTGCCGGTCGTTGGATCGTAGAGGCGTGGCAACAGGTAGGTGACGGTGGTTTTTCCGGCACCGCTTGGCCCGACCAGGGCCGCCAATTCGCCGGGACGGATGGCAAAGCTAACGGCCTCCAGTGCCATTTGGCCGCTTGGCTGTTCGTCTGCAATCGATGCCGCTGGGGCAGGTGCGACGGTCTGCCGATCTCCTTTTTTCTCCAACAAACCTGAAGCGCTGTCGCCATCTACCGTGTAGCTGAAGCTGACATCATCGAATGTGACCTCGCCTGTGACATCTGGCAGTGTGATCGCATCAGGCTTGTCCTGAATTTCGACCGGGAGGTCCAACACCTCGAAGACGCGCTCGAAGCTAACCATGCTGGTGGCAAACTCGACATGGGCATTGCTGATGGAACTCAGCGGGCCATAGAGTTGGGTCAGGTAGGCGCCAAAGGCCACAATCGTCCCCACGGTAAAAACACCCCGTAAAATCATGTGCCCGCCCAGCCAGAACACCATGGCCGTTCCGACGGCGCTGATCAGGCCCAAGCCCATGAAAAACCAGCGTCCCACCATGGCCGATCGAACGCCGATGTCGGCCAGGGCCGCGCTGCGCCGATGGAACCGATCTCCTTCGTCGCTTTGTCGTCCAAACAACTTGACCAGCAGGGCCCCGTCGATGTTTAGGGTCTCTTGCATGAGGACATTCATCCTGGCGTTCAACTTCATGCTCTGCCGGCGGATGTGGCGCAACTTTCGTCCGACCCGCCGGGTTGGCGCCAAAAACAAGGGCACGATGGCAATGCTCAAGAGGGTCAGACGCCACTCCAAGGAGAACATGATGCTCACAGTGGCGACAACGGTTACGATATTGGTTACGATATTGATAAAGGTGCCTGTCAGGGCCCGCTGGGCGCCCACCACATCGTTGTTGAGCCGACTGATCAGCGCCCCGGTTTTGGTGTGGGTAAAAAAGCGCAGGCCCATCCGCTGCATGTGGTTGAACAGCGCATTGCGCAGATCGGCGATCAGGCCCTCGCCGATGGTCGCACTGAGGTATCGCTGCCCAAAACCGATGGCCGCGCTGAGCAGGGGGACGCCGATCATGCCCAACGCCAGCCAATTGAGCCGGGTCGTGTCTGCGTTTATGATGGCGTTATCGATCAGGTCCCGATAGAGCAAGGGGGGGATTAGGCTTAATCCGGTAATGGCAAAGATGGTCGTCAATAAACCCAAAACTTTCAGTCGATAGGGCTCTGCGTATCCCCACACGCGTCGAAGCAAGGCCCAGCTGATCTGGGGGCGATCCCGTTCATCGTCGTAGCGTACATATGCCCACCAACCGGTGCCGATATTCTGTCGCATATTTTTAACCCCTATCTTGAATTCGTTCCTATTGCCCATTCAATATGGTTACCCTAACCACTTGCCCACTGTCTGTAAATCTTCGGTGGGCAAACAGGTTAGTGCAAGCGGGGGTGCGCCGTTTAATGTTGGGGAAATGGTGTGAAGGAAGGTTGTGGATGGAAAGACGACACGCCTTGTCGTTTGACAGTTCGGGACTGGACGCATATTTTCCGTATATACTCATCCACAGCGGGCCGCAGCGTTTGAAATAATCGGAATGCATAGAAAGGGAGAAGCGATGACCGTTGATGATTTTGTAAAAAGTATTGCCGCTGAAAAACCGCCACACGGGCTTTCAGAAACGCTCACATCCTTGTGGTGGGACAAAAAGGGGGACTGGGATAAAGCCCATGCCATCGCCCAGGAGATTCCAACCGTCCTGGGCAGCGCCGTGCATGCCTACCTGCACCGCGAAGAGGGTGTCTTGTGGAACGCGGACTACTGGTACACCCGCGCCGGGCGGCAGCGTCCCGACATCCCGCTTGAAGCAGAGTGGCGGCGGTTGGTTGAGGAGTTGCTTGGTGGAGCCCAAGCATAAAGGCATATCACCCCGATACCTGCGTTGAAACGGTTTCGTGAGTCGATAGATGGGCGGCGGCCGGATCGCAGTTCAGTTTTTCAAAATCTGCCGAGAAGGTACGGATGCGTCCCAGCAGATATGACCGCTGGGTGGGCGTCAGCGAACGTTCTATTTTTGCCAGCAGCATGAGGGTAAGATCCGTGTTGACGTCGATATTGTTTTGGTAATGCGCGGATCTGCGTTGATCGATATTCACCAGCAGGTCAACGAATGCACCCTTGAAATCCGGGTTATCTTGACGTCTTGCCAGCAAGTTTCTCAATTCAGCCGTGACGTGCTGCCGGTGGTCCAATCCGTCTGCGGCCAAAGGCCTGATTTCAGCGCTCCAGTCAACCACCGCCTGCTTCTGTACCGGGGTGATCTCGGAAAACCATCGGTTGATGCGCTTGATCATTTTTTTTCTGCGCTTTTGTTCCAGCTGGTCCAACGGGATATCCACATATTCCGCTTTGAAGGTGTTGTTGCGCTGCTCCACATTTTCAAATAGCTCAGCGAGCTGTTCATCGGATGCGGTTGCTAATATATCCGCCACTTCCGGCCCGATCTGTATCTTTATCACCCGCCAAAGGATTTTCAACTGGTCGGCATAGGCGTGCAGTCTCTCGACACTCAGTGGCACACGAGGATCGTCTAAATCGTAGGCCAAGTCCTTCAGCGTTTGGCCATACGCCGAAAGCTGGGTATGGCAGTGCCAGTCCAACGCGTGTATCAGGTGATTTTCCAGCAAACGGCTCTGTTCCTGGTTCAAGGTGATATAGTCGTCCACGTACCAGGGAATCAGCCAATCCAGATTAGGGTAGGTCATTCGAAGACTGCACCCCGAGACTCCGATCATAAGCAAGATTATCAGAATATACCGTTTCATTGTCTTAAGATAATCGGGGACTGATATTTATCAACCGGAGGAGCCATCACCCACCAGAAAAAGCTGGATAGCATAGCTGCAATGAAGACGGGCGCCCTGTTTTTTCGATCACGTGTGGACGCCTTTCGGTTAAGGGGTGTTTCCCGTGCGCTTGCGCTGATCCCTCAACGCTTTGATGTGCCTGGCCGGATAAACCCCGGTGGGGCAGACCCGGCTGCAGGCCACAGCGCGCTGGCATAAGGTTTCGCCATCCGGCGAGGCCGCGATAGAAAGCAGGTCGTTTTCAGTGGACGGATTTTTTTTCATTTCCTGATTGATGGCTGAGAGCACGGCGGGCCCTATAAAATGGCTGTTTTTGCGCACCACCGGGCAAGCGGAAACACAGCATCCACACTCGATGCAGTTTTCAAATCTGGTGATCGATTGGCCGCGGCCACTCAAGAGGAGATCATGATCATCCCTTTTTTCGTCTGGCTGCAGGCAAGACCAATCAGGTTGCATGAATTGAAACAGCGTGCTGCGCACCGTCACCAGGTCTCCGATACGCTGAAAACAGTGCAGCGGCTCCAGGGTGATGGTCTGCGTCCCTAAATCAGCGAGTTTGGTTTTACAAGCCAGGCGTTCCACACCGTTGATGGTACACGCACATGTGCCGCATGAGGCATGATGGCAGGCGCGCCGATACATCAATGAGGGCTCTTGATGGATGCGGATCTGTTCCAGGGCATCCAAAACGGTCCAATCGGGCGCCGGTGTCAATTCATAAGTAGAAAATGCCGGCGGGTCGATGCTGCTCGGCTTGAATCGTGATATCTTGATTTGAAGGATGTGCATGAGAATCGATTATTTAAAAAATCGTCGATAGTGATGCAAGACCGTATGCTCGGTCGCGCACGGAATCTCTCGACCGGTTTTGGCGCACACCCGGTCAACCACCTTTTCGGCCATCGCCCGCATGGTGGTGGCTTTCCCGCCAACCACGGACAGCAGCCCTTCCACCCCATCGGATAGCACATGATCGATGACCTGCGAAGCACGGCTGATCTTAGTCGGATCCGCCTCGGTAGCGCTGACCAGCAGCGGGCGGGACGCACTCCAGGCCGCAACTACCGACAGTTGGGCGAGCTGCGGCAGCATCTGCGAACACAGATCGATCATTTGC
>RCNC010002023.1_pt1 | contig 13591 bp, 11 predicted proteins | sample 2041301 | NCBI WGS metagenome assembly RCNC01 (sample SAMN09708231, study PRJNA481090) | Marine sediment metagenome, whole genome shotgun sequencing project. | biome: marine sediment; feature: ocean; material: sediment; isolation source: Sewage treatment plant 13A marine sediment (STP13A) ... | reverse complement strand
TACGAGACTCAGATCAAGGATCGTGATGACGCGATTGAGCGCCTGCGTGATATGAAGGCCCGCCTGTCGACCAAGATGGTTGGCGAAACCCTCGAACAGCACTGCGAGACCGAGTTCAACCGCATTCGATCAACAGCGTTTCCAAGGGCCTATTTCGAGAAGGACAACGACGCAAGTACCGGCAGCAAGGGCGACTACATTTTTCGCGACTCAGACGAGGCAGGTACCGAGATCGTTTCGATCATGTTTGAGATGAAGAACGAAAGCGATACCACCGCAACAAAAAAGAAGAACGAGGACTTTTTAAAAGAACTCGACAAGGACCGTACTGAGAAAGGGTGCGAATACGCAGTGCTGGTGTCCCTGATCGAACCCGACAGTGAGCTCTACAATTCCGGGATCGTCGATGTATTTCACCGCTACCCGAAGATGTACATCATCCGGCCGCAGTTCTTTATCACCATCATCACACTGCTGCGTAACGCGGCTATGAAATCGCTTGAATACAAGACGGAGCTTGCGCTCGTTAAAGCACAGAGCGTCGACATCACCGACTTTGAGAATGATCTCGAGACATTCAAGACCGCGTTCGCGAAGAACTATGATCTTGCGTCCAGGAAATTTCAGACGGCGATCGATGAGATTGATAAGTCAATCGATCATTTACAGAAGACAAAGGACGCTCTGCTCGGAACGGATCGGAACCTTCGTCTGGCAAACAACAAGGCTCAGGATGTAACGATTAAGAAGCTGACTCGGCGCAACCCTACGATGGCGGATAAATTCGAGCAGCTTGATAGTGAAGGATCTTCCGATGTTGAATGATGCCTGCGCTTCTTGATTCTTAACTATTGCATACGAGTTGCTCTTAGAGCGCCGAAAATAGGAACATTCTGAATTTCGGTGGGAATTTAAATACCGAAAATTCGCTCTGCGTTGCCGTGATATATCTTGTGCTTTTCCTGATCTGTTAATTTCGCATTGTCCATAAACTGGACAGCTGCCTCCACTGACTCATACGGGTAATCGCCTGCAAATAAAATTCGATCAGTGCCTAGTTCTTCGTGCGCCAGTTGTAAGGAAGATTGTTGAACCACACCCGAGGTGCTGATAACGAAATTATCTTTAAAATATTCGCTTGGTAATTTCTTCATTTCCTTAACGGCGCCAATTTTTACCTGCAACAAATAGCGGTTGTCTATCCGTTCCAGATAATACGGAATGCCCTCGCCCATATGCCCCAGGATAATGAGTAAGTCCGGGAACCTATCGAATACCCCGCTCATAATAAGTCTCAGAGCGTGGAGACTGGTCTCTGCCGCAAACCCCCATCCAGCGAAGTACAATCCATAGTCAAGGTAAGGTGTGACCATACTTTGAGCCGGCGTGCGCGGGTGAAGATAGATGGGTACTTTAAGTGCGTTGGCAGCCTCCAGGATGGGCCAATATTTCTCGTCATCCAGGTACTCACCATTGGTATGGGAGTTTATCAACGCACCTTTCAGTCCGAGGGTATTCACTGCACGTTCAAGTTCGATAGCGGCAAGGATTGGCTCTTGTGGTGCCACGGCCGCGAGCCCGGCAAAGCGTTCCGGATAGGAACTAATCGCGGCGGCCAATTTGTCGTTGGCCATGACTGCGAGCTCATGCGCCAGAGCACCTTCCAACACCTGGACGCCAGGAGACGTGATCGAAATGACTTGCATATCGATACCGCTGGCGTCCATGTCTTTGATGCGCCCTTCACCCAAATCGATGAGTCGATTGTGAATAATTCGGGTACCGGGGCCATCTGCCAGAATAGTGTCGGCCATCATCTTAAAGCCCGGCTCGCCGGGACAGCCTGCGGCAATTATTTTGGCCCACTCATCGACAATCTCCTGAGTGACAAATGCCTCTTCTATGGCGATTTTCTTATAGCTAGATACTTTTGGCTGCATTATTTTCTCCGGCACCTACGACGAGGAGTGCTTGCCTGCCTCCCAGCCGCGCTCCGTCAACAATTGCTGCGCAACCTCTAATGGTTCTTTCTCCAGCGGCGTTGCCAGCGTGTCATTCCAGCGATTCAGAAAGCCGAACATGCTGATAACCGCAATGATATCCACGATCTGCCGCTCAGTGTAATGCTGTTTGAGGTCTTCGAAGTGCTCGTCGGTGACTTGGTTGGGTACGAACGCACCGTCGCGTGCCAGCCGCAACGCTGCCCTTTCCGCGTCCGAGAATAGATCACACTGCTCGAATTCCCACATTTTTTTCACTTTCTCCGACACCTCACCGCCATCGGCAATTTTTGACGCCGTGTGTGCCTGGCAGTACGTGCAACCTGCTGCCGAACTCGCCATATGAGCAACCATGTTTAAGAGTTCCCGGTCGAGCTCGGCACCCGTGAACACTTCACGTGACAGGCCTGCGAACGCACGCACGAGATTCGGGCGGTGCGCCATGATGAGCAGGGAATTGGGAACAAATCCGAGCATCTCTTTGGTGCCCTCGAGGGCGGCCTGGACGTCGGCGATATTTTCGGGACTGGCGTATTTCATTCGCATATTGCTGCAAGACTCCTGTTACGACGCCGAAAATGTCTGATCAGAGAAATCGATCGACATGTTTACGCGTCCTTCGTTGATTTGCCAACGCTCTATCTCGAATGTCATCGCACCTGCAATGACAAATGGATCAGTGGCGGCGATAGCTTCGGCATCTTCAAAACTGTCGACCCGCAGGACCGTCATGCCAACACCAGGTCCGTCAGACTTCTTGTAGAGCGGGCCGGATAACAACACCTTGTCCGCCTTCTCTAGTCCGATGATCCATTGGTAGTGCTCTAACATGACCGGCGGGATCCGGCTTGGATCGACCAGAGCCCTGAAAATGACATAGTAGCTTCGTTGCCACATCTTCTCTTTGAGCTTATTAATTTCGTCTTTTTCATCAGTCATTCTTGGACATCCCTGTGTAAATCACTTGCTCTGCGCTTCAATAATTTCGATTGCTGCCGCGATATCCTGATCGGCACGGCCTTGTTCTTGTGCAACATCAAAAAGCCTTTTGGCTTCATCAATAACAGGCGTGCTGGCACCGACATCCCGAGCCATTGAAGTGAACCGATCCAGGTAAGTGAACATGTGGCGAAACGGGCCGGCACCGCGATCGAAGTCACGCGCTATCATGATTGGCGCTTTGTTCTTAAACGTCGCAGAACCGCCCGCACCCGGCCCCAGGGCCTGCACAGCCAACTCCTGATCAATGCCAATCCGCGACGCCAGGTTCAGCACCTCCGCGGCGATGACATTGTGTGTCGACACCATAGCATTCGCGAGAAGTTTCATTTTCGTCGCCACACCGAATTCGCCCAGATATAAACATTTTCCAGCCATCGCATTGAATACGTCAGCAACGCCATCGATCGTTTTCTTGTCACCAGACTGGTAGATGACTGCCGTGCGATTCCCGACCATGAACGGCAGACCACTGATCTCACAGTCGATCATCGTGATGCCCTTGTCAGCGAGTCGCAGTGCCTGCTCCTGCTTCTCGGCCAACGGATAACTACTAATATCGATGAGCACCTGCCCGTCATGCGCTACCTCCAGCAGTGCGCTAGCGGTTGCCTTAATGGCCTCGGCCGTCGGTAGGCTCTGGATGATGATGTCGCAGTCGCGACCGACCTCCTGCACAGATGCCGCCCGTCGTCCCGAACTGGGAAGCAGCTCTGGGTTTAAATCGATGTCGAATCCGACCACGTCGAAGCCGCTGTCTAGCAGGTTCTTCGACATCGGCCGACCGATGTTTCCCAGGCCTATGAATCCAACTCTCTTGGTCATTTCTTATCCTTTGCTTCCTATTCTGTGACGATTGGAAACTTGATGTTGGATGGATGCTTTGGTGAGTGGTGATAGGTATCCGTGCCCACCTTTTCCCAATGGTATACGGACGCGAATTGGGCATCGGTGACGCCAGAATCCGCATTGGAAAGGTCGAGTCGAATGCGATTGCCGCGCTTGAAGAGATGCGCACAGGCTGTCAGGCTGATCTCGAGTTTGTAGACCTCGCCGGGCTCGAGCGGTTGCACGTCGTCGTGGCTGAATATAGGACGATCCAGTTTTGCACTCATAGACTCGTCGATCGCGCGGTGGGATGCCTTGAGCCACCCCTTGGATACCATCACCGACGCAGGCTGCTTACCAGCGGTAACCGATTCCTCATCAAGCGGCAATTGTTCCTGCAATTTAATAATAATGTCGGTATCGATCTGAGTCGAGGATACATACAGCTCGAGCATGGGATGGCCGACGACCTCGAGATCGTCCTGCAGTACATCCGTCGTAAACGTAGTATTGAAGCGTTGCGCGTCCGGGCCAAATTTGCCAAATGAAACATTGCCGATGTGCCAGTGCAGGTCCGGATAGGAGAACTCCGTCCCACCGCTTACATCTTGTGGCGCTGCTTCGGTCAAACGACCGTCGTTCAGAGAATTGATCGAGCCGGTCGACCCTTCATTCAGGTAGTAGACCTGCGCGCCCGACGCGGCTGTCGGCGGCCAGTTAGTGTCCTCGCGATACTCATCTCGCCCATAGACCCAATACTTCACGTCCGGTGTGTTTTCCTGCCAGCCATTGTCGATTCCCTTTAAATAGAAATCGTAGAACGGCAGAAGGTATTCTTCGTGGAACGCGGCCGTCGTGTATATATGGTGCGCCTGGATTACGTTCTCCGGATTGATGACAAGGAGTTTCTTGTCGCCCCTGGCCAGAGCATAACCATCGAGGTTGCCCTGCAGATGCAGGTCGCGTTTACCCCATACGCCGACGCTGTACAACGGTATGTCGACTTGATCAAGGCCCCAGATCGGTGAACGTGAGCGCCAGAATTCATCGTCGGTATTGTGTTCAACAATATCCGGCATCGGGTTCCGTATGATGCGTCGCGTGGCAGTCGGATCCATGCGCGTGCCGTTCGACATCACAACAAGGTTGACCCAAAAATTGAAAAAAGTGTTTGCGATTCCACCGCGGTACGTGAAGTGTCGGTAGAAATCGGCGGCGCCGTCAAAAGCACCCAGGCAAGCGAGCTTGTCTGTTCCGCTAACGGCCATAAGCCATTGCGTCATGCAGTAGTAGGACTGACCATAAGCGCCGATCTTGCCGGTGCTCCAATCAGCAGCAGCGATCCAGTCGAGAACTTCCCGATGATCTTCGCGCTCTGCCATGCTCCACGGGTCCCACTCGCCCTCCGAGTGGCCGGCACCACGAACATCCAGATGCACAAATGCGTAACCCTGCTCTTTGACATACCATTCAAGCGGCCCCACCTCGTACCAGGGAAACAATGAGCTGTCGGGCAGATGATCCGTGTCGTACTGGTATGGTGAAGCGCAGTAAAGCACCGGAAAAGGTCCCGTACCGTTCGGCCGGTATACACGCGCCGACAGCGTCACGCCGTCACGCATTCGAATCTGTTCGTCACTGACGACGATGCCGTCAAACGTCTTGATTGCTGCTTTCATAGACTCGGACCTTTGTTGAGAGACACTCTATCGATCATCACGGTACTCCCCTAGCATTGCAGTCAGGATCGCTCCGATGACAACCAGAACCAGCGCTACCCAAAGCATGGCCGTGTACTCGCCCGTACGATCAAACGCTATGCCCATCGAAATAGGACCGATACCGTGTCCGAACTGGAATATCGCGTAGATGTGACCGTAGATCTTGCCAAAGTTCTTCAACCCGACATAACGGCTGATCAGAAACGCGATTGAGTTGAACTCGGCACCCACGCCGAGGCCAATGAACAGGGCCGCAACCAACACATTGAAAGAAGTAATACCGGTTGCAAAGAGCAGTATGCTGATGGCGGGCAAGCCCATAAAGAATGCCGCTACGACGGGTGCGTAGAAACGGTCCATCAAAACGCCGCAACCGATGCGACCGACGATCATCGACAGCCCCATTACAGCGGCAGCTGTCGCCGCCAGGTTCGACGAAATTCCCTGGTCCAGCATCATCGGGAAAAGGTGCGCAACGATACCGCCGATGCCAATACCAAAACATAAATACGCGGCCAGCATGAGAGGGTACTGACGTATGCGGACGGCCTGTGCCATCGATAGATTGATGGGTTGCCTGGAATCGCCAGACTTACTAACCGATGGATCCGCCTCGTCCGGACTCAGCCCCGCATCCGCTGGCGTGTCCTTTGTCATCAGCACGGCGACTGGTAGCGAGACCAGCAACACCAGGGCAGCGAAGGCCAGGTAGGCCTCGCGCCAACTGTAGATATCTATCAGCTTTTGCAACAGGGGCCCAATAAGCGCCGCCCCCAATCCGATGCCCGACAGCCCGATGCCCAACGCGAGACCGCGCCTTCGATCAAACCAGTTCACCAACAGTCGAGAATAGACAATCGCACCTGTACCTGCACCCAGGAACGTTATCAGCAGATAAATCAGGTAAAAGTGCCAGAGAGAGTCTGTGAGAAAATAGGCCGACGCTATGGTCAAGCCCATCAGGACGATCGACGGCAACAACACCCGGCGTACGCCCCAGCGATCGAGCAGCGCACCAAGGAAGGGGTTGATCAGTGCCTGGACGAAAGTTGTAATCGTAAGCGCGAGTGCGATTTGGCTACGGGCCCAGCCAAACTCGTCTTGCAGTGGCTTGACGAAGATACTAAAGCAGACGATAGCAATGACGATGAAACTGAGACCCGTGCCTACAGACGTCGCACCGACCTGGTACCAGCCGGGATAAATTGAATTTCTTGGTGAATTGTTCACGCTGATCTGACTCCGCTTTATTTGTTGTTATCGGTCTTTTTCAACAATGGACACCTGGTCCCCTATTTCTATCTTGGTCAGATCCTGTCCTACGATAATTTCACCGGCATACGTCTTGGCCGTGGTCGGTATGAGGACAGCATCATTGGCCGGATCAGACGTGATGATGTGCGTAAAGACTGCAAGCCTGGGCTGCACGCGGGCAAAGATCCGGCCTGCGTCGGTCGGCGAAGTGTGATAATTGACAATCGCCTTTCGAAAAGGATTCTTCATCTCCTCCGGCGTCCCGTACGCCACCTCGTGAATCAGAACATCCGTGCCTTTGGCGTGTTTAATGAGATTTTCCGAGTACACAGTGTCACCGGAAATTGTAACGGAGTACCCACCGTAGTCGACCCGAAAACCGAAAGCCGGCTCTACCGGGCTGTGGTCCACATCGAATGCCGTAACCGTCACACCGTTATTGCTGTAAACAACGCCTTCGGTGATCTCTTCGACATCAACGTTCGCGCCTTTCGCAGCAAGGGATGGCAAGTCGGGCTCCAACGTATTTAAGTTGGAACGCAACCAAATATCATACTTATACGCTTCACGCAGGTGCTCCATCATTGGCTGCGTACCCTCAGGTCCCCATACCCGCAGCGGTAGCTCGCGGCGTCCCATGACCCAGCCGCTTAGCAACAAATCCGGCACGCCCGAAACGTGATCTGAATGCAGGTGTGTAAGAAACAGCTTGTCCACGCGAGGAAAGGCCATACCTGCCTTGCCGAGCTGTGTGGTCGTGCCACGACCCGCATCGAATAACAGCACATCGCCGCCCGCCTCAACCAGCGTCGCGGGGCCCGACCGGTTAGCACGTACGGCTGGCGTGCCGGTGCCGAGCAAAGTGACACGAATCGCCGGCTCGACCTCGTTGGCCTGCGATGGAGTAGCCCAGGCTGCCAACAGCACGATCGCACAGCTGGCAGCCCGGACATGGTTCATCAATATCGCCAGGTGAAGGTGGCACCATAGGTCGTCGGCGGGCCATACAAGCGCGCTGAAAGTCCGCCCGGTGGCGGCACCGTTTGCAGTACCTCTTCCTCATCGGTCAGGTTGCGTCCCCATAAGAACACGTCCCAATTGCCGTTGGCCGACACATAGCGGAGGTTGGCGTTAACCAATGTCCGTGCAGGGAACAACTGCCTTGGATCTACGGGTAGCTGATAAAATTCGTCTTTATAATTTACTTCGGCGGCGAAAATCATGGATCCACCCGCCCCGACACCCCAATCAAACTCCGCCCTGAGGTTGCCCGAGTTTTTCGGGCCACGTAGCGGCTCGCCGGAGACGTCGACGCCGCCATTGATAAAATCATCGTAGGTCGCATCGGTAAAAGCGTAGCTCGCATATAGCGTGAACACATCGTTGGCGCTATAGGCAAAGTCTACTTCAACACCCTTGCTGGTCGCATCGGCCGCATTCTCGATGAACAGTGCGCCGCTAACGGGATCGAGGACACCAACTTGCAGATCATTGTAATCTGTAAAGAACAATGCGACGTTCAGGTTAATCCGACCATCAGCAAACGTTGTCTTGCTACCCAATTCGACGTTGTCGGCAAGCTCCTCGAAGAATGGCGTCTCTGCAACTAATTGCGTTGTGCCAGACGGTGGGAATCCACCACTCTTGAAGCCCTGGTTGAAGGTCAGGTAAAAAAGCATGTCATCCGAGGGCGAGTACTCCAGCGCGATTTTGCCACTAAAATTTGACCAGCTGTCGGATGCGGCGGCATCGTAAGTCGCCTGGGTGAATGACGGCACCACAACATTGGCAAGGCACGTTCCGGCGAGACCAGGACCGCCCGTCTGGAATGGTGGTACTGGAATATCCGGTCCGCGCGTAAAGACAACGCCAGCATGATTACTACATGTCGTCGTCATCGTGAAGTCCTTTTTATCTTCGCTAAATCGTCCGCCCACGCGCAGGGCAAATCTCTCAGACATCTGGAACTTGAACTCAGCAAATGCGGCAAACGAGTCGGTCTTATTCGCCTGGATCCAGGACACGCGTGTGTCGATCGGTGGAGCTCCAGGCGCGAACGGATTGATCAGACCGTCATAAAAGTCGTTGAACTCATGGCGATCGGTGTCCACCGTCATATAGAAAAGACCAGCGACATACTCAAATCCGCCGACATCGGCTGGCGCCGACGCGAACCGCAATTCTGTCGAAATCTGATCGCTATCCTCGTCGATGTTCTGCACTACCCAATCCTGCGCCGATCCGTCGAGGTCATAAAATGTTGAATAGCTCAATTCACGATACCCGGACAACCAGGTCAAAACACCAGCTCCCAGGTCCTTGTTCAGCTCTAGAGTAAGGCCTGCAATGTCGCGTTCGAAGTTACCGTCCGTGTTTACTTCAATTTTGTGGACGTCCGACACTGTATTCGGGATACCGGGAATGAACGGTATAGGTAGAAACTTATCACCGAAATTCGGGTCCAGCTTACGGGCGTGCCCACTGCCGTCGTCCGTCGAGAAATCCGCACCGATGTAAATGTCGAATGTATCGCTCGGCTCAAACTTCAATCCACCCCGAATCGAACGGTTTTCCAACCCTCCGATGTCATTGCCTGTTAGCAGATTCGTGGAATACCCGTCCCGGTCGGTCGTATTGAATGCCAGGCGGCCGCTTGCCGTTTCGCCTAGCGAGCCGTTCACCATACCGCGCAATTCGAACAGGCTGTCGCTGCCTGCCGTCAGTTGAACTGATGCATCAAATTCGCCGTCCGGACGATTCGGCACATAATTGACCGCGCCGGCGACTGCATTCTTTCCATACAGCGTGCCTTGCGGGCCTCGGAGAATCTCAACGCGGGCCATATCGAAAGGCACGATGTCACGCGCACCATCGCGCGCCACAAAGATCCCGTCGTAGTGAACCGCCGTAGCAGCATCGCCTGCGGCACCGTCATCGCCTGAGCCAACGGCACGAATGGTGATGACATTTTGATTTTGGCTAAAACCGGTCAAGGCAACATTCGGAACCAGCGAAATTATGTCATTGAGTTCCCGAGTCTGGTCAACCGCATCGCTGTCTAGCACAGCCATCGATATCGATACGTCCTGGATGGACTCCGCCCGTTTCTGAGCAGTGACGGTGATCTCGTCAAGTACACCTGCGTCCTGTGCAGACACCGTTGAAACAAGACCGATCAACGTCAATATCGTTGCGGATAGTAATCTGGATTGCGACATCCCTTTCCCCTGTGTGTGGATTTCGTAAGTATCCTCCGCAGTTTACATACGCTCTATCAAAAAGTACACTAGTACGTGTACTAACTGGAAAATTAGATAGGAGATATTCACAATGACTAAAGTCAGTGGCCTGAGGGGCCTGATTCTCAAGACTGTCCAGATCGATAAGTCGACCGAGTTTTTCGGCAATCTTTGGGGCCTGAAGCGCATCGAGTCGGCAAGTGACGACCGTGTTTTTTTTGTTGGCTCTGGCTCGGAACCGTGTGTTCTCGGACTCGTGGAGGCCGATGCGCGCGGAATCGACACCGCCAGATTTGCGCTCAAAACCGAAGCGGAAGTCGATAACGCTTATGCGGATCTAGGGTCACGTGGCATCACGCTGCTCGATGAGCCCGGGCGGCTTGCATTGCCCGGCGATTATTACGGGTTTCACCTGCAGGACCCGGACGGCAACCGCGTTGAGCTCTCTGCAATATCAGGACCATCCAAAGAAGAAGACTCCACTCTGTACGCTCCGGAGAGGATGAGCCATTTCGTTTTCAACTCCCCGGACAACGTTGCGCTGCGAGATTTCTATGTAGAGAATCTTGGATTCGAACTCGCCGACTGGTACGAACCGGATCTCTTCTTTTTCATGAAGGGCAACCAGGAGCATCATTGCCTCGGAATCGAGAAATGCGACAACTCATCGCTGAATCACGTCGCTTTTCAGGTTGCGGATCTGGATGCAATGATGCGCTGCGTCAGCAAGATGCACTTGCAGGGCATCGAGCCACTCTGGGGGCCCGGACGTCACGGCCCGGGCGGGAATTGTTTCTGCTATTTCGAGTCTCCCGATGGCTACGTCGTCGAATACACGTCGGAACTTATCCAGACTCCGGAAGGAACCGAGTGGGCGCCGAAAGCTTGGAAACCCGGGCCAGATAACGCCAATGTCTGGGGCACGGGCGGGCGCGACAAGCGCACCGTCAAATTGATGTCGGGGCACTAATCAGTTTCCGAGGTTGAACTACTTTCTGGGAAGCGCACCGTAAAGAAACAGATGAACAGCCGAGCGTGCTTGCTCCTCGATTTCACGCGCGGTGGCGCGCTTGCGCCTCATGAATAGGAGGCGCAGCTGCATATTACCTTTTAGCAAGCCAAGAAATTGTGCGGCGGCATGCTTCGAGTTCGCGAATATCAGACCGCCGCGATTCACCTCGCGCATGAAATACTTTTCTATGATTTTCTCGGAACCAGAAATCGGACCGTCGAAAAATACGCCCCCAAGTTCCGGGAACTGCCGCACCTCGGCGATGACTGTCCTGAAGAGGGCGAGCTGATCGGGACGGTAGATCCTTCCCAGGAACTGGATAGCAAGCGTGTGCAGGGCCTCTTCGATCGGCATTTTATTATAAGTCTCGAATTCTTCCTCTTCTGGCATGACGTTCGTACAAAGACGGCGCACAACGGCGTCAAACAGCTCGTACTTGCTGTTGAAATGCTTGTAGCAAGTTCGTTTGGACACATCGGCTCGCTCCGAGATGACATCCATGTTTGCCGCACCATACCCCCGCTCAAGAAAAACGGCCTTGGCGCCGGCCAAAATCGCGGCACGCTTTCTGATACTTTGTGGCCGCATCGGAACGGCTTCGAAAGCATCGTTTTTCATAACTACCACCGCCATTTTTGAATTAAGATAATGAGAAGCTTGCGACCATCTACCTGCCGCCTAGCCAACTTGAAAGTACCCTCACCAGTATACATTTTTTGTCTGGGCACGTAACATGAAGATCTTGTCGGCCATCCGAGAGTTCGCTCATGCTTCCTGTCCAATTGAAACCGACCGCTTTGCTATTGTCCACCGACGTAGCGTTATTTCGTGCGCCGCGAGACTATCAAGCAACTGGTCTACGATAAGGATTTGGAATGACAGGCTACCAACTTTGCAGCTTCAGCGTCGGCGATGGTCCGGTTGTGCCGGGAATGATTGTTGGACAATCGGTGTTCAGCTTTACATCCGTAAACGCCAAAATTCCGGACATTAAACTACCTGCAGATTCCATGCTTTCACTTCTGCGAGAGTGGGAAGAACACAAAGAGGTGCTGCGGCTCGCCGCACAGACGATCAGCGACTCCGGACTGCAAGGTACACCGCTCGACGACGTTACACTGGAGACCCCGGTGAGTAACCCACAAGCGTTGTACTGCGCGGGTGCCAATTACGTCGACCATCTTGAGGAAATGACGGGCAAGAAACCGGACAAGGACAATATGCGTCCGTTCTTTTTCCTCAAACCGCCCGGCCCCACTCTGGTCCGCAGCGGCGCGACCGTCCACATACCTGAATACTCCAAACAACTAGATTGGGAAGCCGAAATTGCCCTCGTCATTGGCAAGGAAGCTTACCGGGTGAGTGAATCGACTGCCATGGACTACGTGGCGGGGTTAACGATACTCAACGACCTGTCCGCACGCGACCTGATGAAACGTCATGACGTGCCCTTTCTGTTCGACTGGATTGGCCAAAAGTGCTTTCCGGGTGCCGCGCCGACGGGTCCCTGGATTACGCCGCTGGAATTTATTCGGGATCCCGGAAAGCTCGATATCAAGTTGTGGGTAAACGACGAACTGCATCAGGACTCGAACAGTGACCAGATGATCTTCACGCACGCAGAGCTGATTTCGAATCTGAGTAAACACGTACCGCTTTACCCCGGCGATATTATCGCTACTGGTACACCCGCGGGTGTTGGCCATGGCAGGGGTATCTATCTGCAATCCGGAGACTTCATTCGAATAGAGGTCACCGGGCTCGGGGAATTAACAACGCAGATCGAATGACGAGGCACGGCGACCGTGCAAGATGGAATGCTTACCCTTTGTCTTATTTCCAGATCTCTATGTTTCGATCCGGCCCGGCTTCAACTCCGTATTTTTCAGAGAAATTGCCCTGATTGACGGCGAGCCCAATATTCAAAATATCATTGACGTACAGCGCCGGATCGCCGAGCTCAACGCCACCGAATGAGCTCACGAAGCGGACTTTTTCCTCGAATAAAGTCTCCGTCCCGTCGCTGATTCTTACCCAGGCGAAATCACCTACCTCTATGCCAAGTTGATCGAACAGCTCAGCATCAATATTGGTCCACACGTTGCCGTAGTGAGTGTCCAGAATAGGGACATTGCCCTCCACCCTGCCGTCGATCAGCGCCGGCTGCTTGTACTCGATGCTAACCACGGATGGATCCAGGACTGGACCGACCTGCTCGTAGCTGATAACGCCCGATGCCAGCCGTGCACCCGTATACGCATAGACATCACGCCCGTGAAAAGTATGCGACCTCTCGGAGCCCCCGAGTCTGTTTACAGACTCGTCGATTCTCCGAACTTCTGCAATACCCAACGTCTCCGCCACCAAAGTGAGGGAGCCGTTATCGGGGCTCACAAAATAATGACCTGACTTCGTTTTCAGCACGACAGATTTTCGCTCGGTACCGACTCCCGGGTCGACCACGGATACAAATACGGTACCGGACGGCCAGTAGCTGGCTGTTTGATTCAGCCGGTAGGCTGCCTCCCAAATATTGAA
>RCNC010002022.1_pt1 | contig 13594 bp, 14 predicted proteins | sample 2041301 | NCBI WGS metagenome assembly RCNC01 (sample SAMN09708231, study PRJNA481090) | Marine sediment metagenome, whole genome shotgun sequencing project. | biome: marine sediment; feature: ocean; material: sediment; isolation source: Sewage treatment plant 13A marine sediment (STP13A) ... | reverse complement strand
CAATTTTAATAGTCCCATCATTTTTTGTTTGTAGCCAATCCAAGACAATTTTTTCAGCAATACCATATCCTGGAGCTGTATCGAAATAACGTATGCCCAGTTGGTAGGCTTTATCAAGTACATTGAAACTGTTTGATTTAAAAGCTTGTAAATCAAAATCAGATGTATTCTCTTGGCGTAAATTAATATACTGGGGTCTTCCTAGTGCTGCTGTACCCAAACCTAATTGCATATCGTTATTTTTTATAATATGACACGACGCCTTCGGCTAATTTAAGGCGTGTCCACAAATTCATATTAGTTCTATGTTCTTTAAAAAATCAATTACCTTTTGCTCTGGCATTTCACAGGGTTTTAATTTTTCAGAAGTTCTTGTGATATAGAAATTCAAACTTATAAAATCATTGCCTCCTAATTCTTCGGCAAAGATTTTAATACTTTTGCCACTGTTGAAATCGGTTCTACTTACACCATATTTCTTTTGCTGATAAAGTACTTGGGAATAGCCTTGAGGGATTAATTGTATGTATTTCAGCAAACTCATTACGAACTACAGGAGAGCATGGAACAACCCACTTTATGCCTTGCCCAATCAGGACGTTTGGCGAACCATTTTTGATTTTCAGGTTGTTCATCGTACGGCTTCTTAAGCATATTGAACATTTCATCAATTAACTTATAATCCCCTTTGTCAGCATCATCTATTGCTAATTGCGCCATATAATTTCTTAAGACATATTTAGGGTTTACTTGGTTCATCTTTTCTTTTCTTTCGGCTTCTAATAAAGATTCTTGATGTAATCTGGTATTATAGCGCTCAAACCAAGCATTCCATTTACCTTTCACGGCATCAGTAACTTCAGATTGGGTGTAAAACGCATCAGTGACAATTTTTGACCCCTCTAATGGTTTTCCAATCTTAAAATTACCCAAATTTCGAAAGAAAATAGTCATATCGGTTTCAGTCAATTGCAAGTTTGCCTCCAAATCTTTTATCAGCAATACATCATTTTCAACTACGCTGAGCAAGCCCAATTTGGACCGTGTCATATTTAGATATTGGTCAGCATAAGAAGTTCTATAATCAGCTAATATGGTTTCCAGTCCTTTGGTTTCCTCAATTAAAGGATAAAGCGCATTGGCTAACTGATATAAATTCCACAATACTATATCAGGCTGACTACCAAATTTATAACGTTTGAACTGACTGTCAGTAGTATTGGGTGTCCATCCAAAATCATATCCTTCTAACCATCCATAAGGTCCATAATCTATAGTAAGACCAAGAATAGACAAATTATCGGTGTTCATGACACCATGTACAAAACCTACACGTTGCCAGTCTATGACCATCGCTAAACTACGTTCAGCTACATCTTTAAAAAACTGTAAATACACTTCCTTAGAGGGTACTCCCAAATGCGGAAAGAAATGATTTATAGTATAATCGGTCAGCTTTCTAAGATTTACTATATCCTTTCTGGCTGCAAAAATCTCAAAATTCCCAAAACGAATAAACGAAGGCGCAGTTCTACATACAACAGCACCTTTTTCATATTCCGGATTACCATCATACATAACATCGCGTAAAACTTGGTCTCCTGTTAAGGTCAATGATAAAGCCCTTGTAGTAGGCACCCCTAGATGATACATAGCCTCACTACACAAATATTCGCGAATAGAGGAGCGCAAAACGGCTAAACCATCTGCAGTACGAGAATAAGGAGTTTCTCCTGCTCCTTTTAATTGCAATGCCCAACGTTCATTATTATGTTCAACCTCACATAAATTTATGGCGCGTCCATCGCCTAATTGTCCGGCCCAATTGCCAAATTGATGACCGCCATAGCACATGGCATAAGGTTTTGTGTTGGGTAAAACTTCATTTCCAGTAAATACCTTTAAAAATGAGTCACTTTTACTATCGGAAGTAGATAGACCAATTTTTTTCAACATTTCTTGTGATACATGAAGCATTTCGGGTTTTGCTGTTTTTTTCGGTGTTACAAAAGAAAAACATGCTTCTTTTACCTGTCTTCTAGAGTTCTCCAAAATTGGGTCTGCTGGTAATTCTACATTGAATGTGTCTTTTATATTCAGTTTCATGAATAATCCTTTCGTTATCGTATTATTGACTGCCACTTTTCGCTACGTTTTGCTATGGCCTTAACATAAGAGCAAACAGCTACTGCTTGAAAACCTTCTTTGGTTAATTGTTCAAAAGACTTTTCAACCAAAACCTTACCAAAACCTTTCCCCCTTAAATTATATGGGACTTCTGAATGCATCAAAAACATTTGGCCATCTCTAAGGGTGTATTCCACTTTTGCGTTTTCACCATTAATATCCAAAATGAATTGTTGGCTATCAATATCGTGAATTAATGACAGTCTGCTCGGAATTAGTTTATTTATCCATTTTATTAAATCTTCTTTATACGGGTTTCTCAACTTCTTTTTCCCAATGGTTATGGTAGGGAAATTGAGTTTATGGTTTTCATAAAGACCACGCAATTCTTCAGCATGGTCTTCATTGGCCTCTACATCTAAAAATTGATATGGTAATTGGGTCTCATCTAATAACAATTGATAATAATGTGTCTTATGACAGCCTGAAGCACCATATAGTTTTATATCTGGGATGTCTTTCATTTATCCTATAGTTTTTAGAAACTCAATGGCTTTCTCAACGTTTAAATGGAAATCATTGAAGACTACATTATTTTTTTGGTCAATAAAAATGAACCATGGGGTGCCACCTGTTCTATAATGCTGCATTATTTTTGAACGGTTGTGTGAATTTTCATCACCTGGGTCATGGCCAAAAGGAATTTCAAGGCCATACTTTTCTTGTATTTCCATTATCTTTTCAAAAGTATTCTCATGATGACCTTCGAAGACCGTTTGTATAGCCAAAAAGGTAACGTTATCATTTTTCTTTAGAGCTTTGGTCATTTCTTGCAAGGCGGGTAATCCTCTGCTATGACAACCGGGACACCAGCTTTGAAAGCAATAGATTACCTTGAATTCGCCTTCGAAATCAGAAAGTTTAATGGGTTTAGTTGGTTTTCCATTGGCATCAACCCAATGGTCAACTTCAAATTCATGGGCCTTAAATCCATCAATTCCATATTTAATATCGTTATTCATTTGATTTTCCTTCCTAAAATTAATTGAATAGTAATATTGGGGGGAGTTTTTAACTCCCCCCAATATTAGCCATATATGTTTAAAAATTAATTATTTACGCGGATACACCTTTTAATTTATCGGCATGCATTTTTCGAAGTTTTGCCAACTTAGGTGTAATCACGGCACTGCAATATCCTTGTGCGGTGTTGTTTCTATAGTAATCTTGATGATAGTCTTCCGCTTCATAAAAAGTACCTAAAGGACTTATTTCAGTCACAATTGGATTTTCATAATATGGGGCTACCTCCTTTGAAACAATTGTTGCAATCTCTTTTTGGGCATTATCATGATAATAGATTACTGAACGATATTGGGTTCCTGTATCGCCACCTTGACGGTTCAAAGTCGTTGGGTCATGACTGGTCATAAAAATGACCAACAAATCTTCATAGGAAATTACATTTTGGTCAAAATTTACTTGAACAACTTCAGCATGACCAGTTAGGCCAGAGCAAATTTCCCTATAGGTTGGTTTTCCTGGAGCCGTTCCGCCAGTATATCCTGAAACAATCTTTTCAACACCTTTGATTTCGTTGAAAACAGCTTCAATACACCAAAAACATCCACCACCTAGAGTGGCCATTTGTATATTCTTATTACTCATTTTTAATCCTTTCTTTCTTGCCAGTTGTGGCAGGTTCTAATTTCATTGACTCTGAATTAACACAATAACGTAATCCGCTCGGTTCCGGGCCATCAGGAAAAACATGACCTAAATGGGCGTCACAGGTATTGCACATGACCTCTACTCTGACCATGCCAAAAGCGCTGTCTTTTTCATACTTAATCGCATTTTCTTTGACCGGTTGTGTAAAGCTAGGCCAGCCTGTTCCCGATTCAAATTTAATGGTCGAATCAAAAAGTGGGGTGTCACAGCAGATACAATTGTATTTACCGGATTCATGAATACCGCAAAGTGCACCCGAATGTGGTGCTTCGGTACCTTTGCCTCGGGTAACCCTAAATTGCTCAGGATTTAAAATTTCGCGCCATTCCGCAGCGGTTTTTTCAACCCTTCTATCTGGTTTTGGATTTCCTTTTACTGCAAAATTGATAACTTCTTTCCATGTTAGCATGGTTTGTTTTCCTCTCTTTTTTTAAATGATTATTGAAATTTAATATTCAAATTACTCCTTAAAGCCAGTAATTTTTGAAGTCATTATCTTTGTCTCCAAAATAACGTATACCTTACAAAAACCATCGTCATTACAACTACTAATTTAAACTAAATTTGATAGGTGAACCAAAGTAAAAAAAATAGAACAATTTATACGATATTATTGTTGCTTTGTATTGTTGGTTTTTGGTTATTCGAAAATTTTTATACGCCTGATACATATTCCACAGTAGAAGATGATGGACTTGAAACCAGTATCCCTTCATACATGATCCCAAGTTCTACAACGGGTGATGTTATACAGCATGACCATTTTATGTTATCGTATAATGAACCTTATGAGCAAGCGGAGTGGGTGGCTTATTTGCTTAAGAAAAGCCATTTGACTTATGATGATCGTAAACGCCCTTATTTTATTGAAGACCCTAAAGTGAAATCCAAATCTGCCGATTGGCGAAACTACAAAGGGTCAGGTTATGATCGTGGTCATTTGTGCCCTGCTGGTGATCGTCGTTTCTCAGAATTTGCCTATAATGAAACCTTTTATACCAGTAATATAAGCCCACAAGACAGGGATTTTAATGCTGGAATTTGGAACCGATTAGAAATGCAGACCCGACAATGGGCGAAAAAGTATGGTGATTTATTCGTTGTTACAGGAGGAGTTTTAGTAGACGGCCTTGATGAAATAGGGGAGGAAGATGTTGATGTGCCAAAGTATTATTACAAAATAGTGGCTAAGGGTAATGTTGGTAATTTGAAAGTGATTGCTTTTTTGATGCCTAATTATGAAAGTTCTGAGCCATTGCATCACTTTGTTGTTCCTGTGGATAAAATCGAAAAAATTACGGGATTGGACTTTTTTCAGAAGCTTCCTAATGCTGCAGAAACCAAATTGGAAAGTCAATCAACTTTGGCAGGTTGGAAATTCTAAATACCTTCTTTTAATCGGTTCGAATCCAATTTTAAGAATATGAAAAGTAGGATAGTAAAGAATAATAAGCCTGAACCTCCGTAACTGAAAAAGGGTAGGGGAATACCAATAGTGGGTAAAATACCAATCACCATTCCTATATTAATGAAATAGTGTATTAATAAGATTGAAATAACCCCATAACCATACATTCTTGGAAACGCCGTTTTTTGCCTTTCTGCCAAATACACTAGTCTTAAAAAAAGAACGGTAAAAAGCAGGATTACAGTGGCAGTGCCCACAAAACCCCATTCTTCGCCTACAGTGCTGAAAATATAATCGGTATGTTGCTCAGGGACAAAATCACCTTTGGTCCTGGTGCCTTCTAAAAATCCTTTGCCAAAGAACCCACCAGATTCTATTGCCTTTTCAGATTGATAGGTGTTATAGCCAATGGTTTTTCTAATTTGTTCCAACTTATTTGGGTCTTTTTCCAAGCGCAGCCATAAACTGAAACGATCTCTGTGTCTTTGCTCAAAAACATTATTGAAAACAAAGTCAACCGATAGGGAAAACAATATTGTAATCACTACTACTGAGATCAATGGAAAAATGGGGACTTTGAATTTTTTCTTTTTCAGCAAAAAGAATAAAACAATAAGCAGCCCTAGGATTATTGCAATCCAAATAGTGCCAAACATCAAGGTTGTTACAAATACTAAAATCGTTAAAAGGCCAATGACCAGATAATAAAGTGGTAACCCTTCACGGAATACTACAAATATCAAAGCGAAGAAAACAAGTGCGCTCCCTGGGTCTGGTTGGGGAATTATCAAAATGGCGGGTAATAAGATTATACCCAATGCAAATAGTTGGCCTTTTTGACTTTTAATATCGGTTTGAATGTCACTTAAATACTTTGCCAAGGCCAGGGCCGTCGCTACCTTGGCAAATTCTGATGGTTGTAAATTAAAGAAACCTAGGTCATACCAAGAAGTTGCTCCTGCAATGGTTTTGCCAAAAACGAACAGGCCTAATAGGAGCACCATTGAAACTACATACAATAAACTCGAAAACCGTTCATAGAAGTTAGCTTCCAGGGCCATGATGACAATTATAGAGATGATACTTACTCCAATAAAGAATAATTGTTTGCCATGAAGTGTGCCAAAATTGAAGATAGATGGTTCGGCCTCGGTAAAAGTACTTGAATAGATATTTACCCAACCAATGGCCACTAAGGCGATGTAGATGAATATAGTAAGCCAATCAATACGTTTTAGAAGACTCTTACCAGACATACTCGTTTATCTTGAACTCTTCACCACTGTATGGTTTTGCATATTCATGTTCCAAAGTTTTCTCTAGCATGCGCTTTTCCAAATCTTTCCGGGTAATTTCTCCCTTCATGTATTTTTCTATCATCAATGATGCAATATGTCCTGCATATCTAGATCCATAATACCCATTTTCAATATAAACGGCGATGGCTATTTTTGGCTTCGTGACTGGTGCAAAAGCTATGAAAAGAGAGTGATCTGTGAGCTGCGTTCTTACGCTATCAATAATAGTGAAGTTTTCTACCGTACCGGTCTTACCGGCTATTTCAATACCAGGAATTTGTACCCATCTTGCGGTACCTCTTTTATATACATCCGCCATGCCACGAATTACGGGCTCAAAATGCTTGCGATCTATGGTAGTCTGTTTTAACTCTGTAAATTCCGGAATCGTAATATCCTTACCATCAACTTTCTTCAGAATATGAGGGGTGAAATAATGGCCACGGTTGGCAATAGTAGCTGTCATGTTAGCCAGTTGAAGAGGCGTCACTGCAACTTCTCCTTGCCCGATGGAGTTCGATATTATATACGAAGAGGTCCATCTATTATCTCCGTACCAACTATCGTAGTATTCTTTAGATGGAATGCGCCCAGGTCTTCCTGTGTGTAGATCAGAGCCTAAATATCCGCCAAGGCCAAAACTACGCATATGTTTTTCCCACACATCCATGCCCTCATCAGTAGTCTCGAATTTATCATAAATTTTCCTGAAAGTACCTGCAAAATAAGCGTTACATGATTTATAGATACCAACATTCATGTCTCGTACTCCACCACCACAATGGCATCCACGTTTTGTTTTGCCAACATAAAAGCCATTATAACACGTTATTTTGGTGTCTGGTGTCATCACTTCTTCCTGTAATGCTATTAGGGCGTTTAATGTTTTAAATGGGGAGCCAGGGGAAGGCTCTGCTAAAATAGAACGATCCCATGTTGGCTTTGCAATAGAATCATAATAGAGTTCGGTATAATTTTTTGAACGTTTTCGCCCTACCAAAAGTGAGGGGTCATAGGTAGGTCCAGATATCATTGCCAATATTTCTCCTGTTGAAGGTTCAATAGCTACGATTCCACCGTGTTTACCGTGCATTAATCTTTCCCCGTATTCCTGAAGATCCTTATCTATTGTAATGCTGATTTCTTTGCCCTGAATGGGAGGGGTATCCAATGCCCCATCTTTGTAGGGCCCAATATCCCGATTGAACCTGTCTTTTTGAATGTATTGTATACCTTTATTTCCTCTCAGAGTGTCTTGATAGGTCTTTTCAACTCCAGTTCGTCCTTTAAGCTCTCCTTGCACATAGTATGGGTTTTGGGCGAGATCAAGTTCATTCACTTCGCTAATATACCCTAGTACATTCGCAGCACTTTTGGTGTCATAATATCTAAGCGATCTTTTTTGGATATAAAAACCTTCAAAATGACGCATTTTTTCTTGAAGCTTGGCGTAATCCTCTTTTGAAAGTTGAGGCACTAATACTGAGGGTAATCTGGGAGAATACACCCTGGCTTTTTTTAGTTTTTTAATTAAGGTTTCTTTATCTAATCCAATTAAACTACAAAATTCCAGAGTGTCCAACGGTTTAACCTCCCTAGGAATAACCATGACATCATATGCCGGATCATTGCCAACAAGAAGTTTGTCATTACGGTCGTAGATATAACCCCTTTCAGGATAGTCATATATAGGCTTAATAGCTGGGTCCTCTAATAAATTATCCGTGGAAAAACTGAATATTTGCAGATATGACAATCTGCCAATAAAAGTTATTCCTATAATCAGAATAATAGATGATAAAAGAATCTTCTTCATCGAAGATGAAATTAAATTTTAGGAAATGAATCCTGATATTGAACAACTATTTAAAAAACCTCGTTGATTTTCCCCATGATACTCTATAAAGGTAATTAAACAATGGAATAAAATGGATCCTTATTCTTTATTAACACTAAATAATGAACCAAATAAAAGACATAAAATAAGCGAGGCAGAGCCAATGCTTAATACTTTTTTCACAATTAATAACAAATTAGCAATGCTAAAAATCTCTAATGAAAAGTAAACCAAATGGTGCACTAATATTAATAACGCTAAAAATGTAAATTGTTGTGCCTTAGTGGTGTTACTTAACTTAAAACTTTGGAATTCATAATTAATTCCGAAAACAAATCTCATTATGACTGGTCGCAAATAGGCAATTGTGATTGTTGCTGCGGAATGTAGGGCCATTGTATCGGAAAAGAAATCAATTGAAAGTCCTAATAAAAAACTTAACCCAATAAAAGCAGCTCTATTTTCTTTGATTGGGTACCAGTATAAAAATAATATATAGACCATCGGATTTATGAATCCGAAAAAGTTTAGTCTATTAAAAACCAGCACCTGTACTAGTACAAGGAGTATAAAACGGGTGATATTTATGAAAAATCCGCTATTCATTGGTGGTTGCTTCTTCCAGTTCCAAAACTTCCTTTCGGTCCAAATTATTGATTATATACACATTTTTAATATTGGTCATATCATTAAAAAGGTCAACATCAATTCTGTAAAAACTATTGGAAATGTTCAGGTCAAATTTCTTTATAGTGCCTATTGGAATATTCTCTGGGAATATACTGCTCATTGCCCCTGTGACAATAGTATCACCAACAGTTAAAGGTACCAATCTAGGGATATCTATCAATTGCACCACATTATAGGTTTTAGCATCCCAAATCAAAGAACCAAAATGATTGGTATTCTTGATTTTAGCATTGATGTTCGAGTTTTCGTTGAGAATACTCTGAACAGTGGCGAACTTGTTTGAGGTGTTTTCCACTATACCCAAAATGCCCAAGTCGGTAATAACCCCCATATCCTGTTTTACACTATCTTTTTTACCGCGATTTATTGTAATGTAATTTCTGTGATCAGCATAGTTATTCTTTATTACTTGTCCCGAAACAATGGTGTATTTGATATTCGAGGAGTCAATTTTTATTTCGGACGACGAATCTTTGTTGAATAACTGATCTTTTAATCTTTCGTTTTCAAGAAGCAACCTTTCATTTTCCTCGTCCAAATCAAAATATGTGGTGATGCCATGCGAAATACCATAGACATTGCCGGCTATCCAATTTGATGAATTAAAGAAACTTGACTGGTGATAAGAATGTGACTGTATAGTGAAGGCCAGAGAGATAATCAACAAAAAGATATAAAACAGGAAATTTTTATATCGAATTATAAAGTTGATAATCTGCTGCATTCACTTTATTTATTTTATGAAGCCGATAAAAGACTCCTCATAATTTAAGGAATAGTATACCGTACCTATTGAAACTTAAATATTCTGATATCCCTATTTGATTAAAATACTCTTGTAACGTTCAAGGTTTTTCAGTGCAATACCAGTACCCCGTACTACGGCGCGTAAAGGATCTTCAGCAATGTAAACGGGTAAATCAGTTTTTTGGGAAAGTCTTCTGTCCAATCCTCTTAACATAGATCCACCTCCAGCAAGGTAAATACCGGTATTATAAATATCGGCTGCCAATTCAGGTGGAGTTTGGGAAAGGGTTTCCATAACCGCATCTTCAACCCTTAAAATGGACTTGTCCAATGCCTTGGCAATTTCTCTGTATGATATTTGTACTTGTTTTGGTTTACCCGTAAGCAAATCACGCCCTTGAACCGATTTTTCTTCCGGTGGCGATTGTAAGTCTTCTGTCGCTGAACCTATATCAATTTTTATTGCTTCTGCTGTACTCTCACCAACATAAAGGTTGTGTTGGGTACGCATGTAATATATAATGTCGTTAGTGAATACATCACCTGCAATTTTTACTGATTTATCACAAACAATTCCACCCAAGGCAATTACGGCTATTTCAGTTGTACCACCCCCTATATCAACAATCATGTTTCCCTTAGGCTGCATAATATCCAATCCGATACCGATAGCCGCAGCCATAGGCTCATGGATCAGATACACTTCTTTCCCATTTACGCGTTCAGCGGATTCTTTTACAGCTCGCATCTCAACCTCTGTAATTCCGGATGGAATACAGATAACCATTCGCAAAGCTGGCGGAAACCATTTTTTCTTTAAAGCAGGTATGTTCTTGATGAACATATTGATCATCTTTTCAGAAGCATCAAAATCTGCAATAACCCCATCTTTCAATGGTCTAATGGTCTTAATGTTTTCGTGCGTTTTTCCTTGCATCAAGCTGGCTTCCTTGCCAACTGCAATGATTTTACCAGTAATACGATCTCTGGCAACAATAGACGGACTGTCCACAACAACTTTGTCCGCGTGAATGATGAGGGTGTTTGCTGTACCTAAGTCAATAGCAATTTCCTCGGTCAAGAAATCAAAAAATCCCATTTAATGTTATTAGGTTGTAAATTATAAGGTGCATTTCATCGACAAAAGTAGTAAAATTAATGCTTAAAATGACGTGTGCCTGTCATTACCATCGCAATATTATTTTCATTACAGTAATCAATGCTTAGCTGGTCCTTAATAGAACCACCTGGCTGTATAACGCTGGTAATGCCACTTTTATGCGCGATTTCAACACAATCCGGGAAAGGGAAAAATGCATCACTTGCCATGACTGCCCCATTGAGGTCAAAATTGAAAGATTTTGCCTTATGAATGGCCTGGTTTAAGGCATCTACGCGAGAGGTTTGCCCTGTGCCACTAGCGCAAAGTTGTTTGTTCTTTGCCATTACAATGGTATTACTTTTAGTATGCTTGCACAGTTTTGAAGCGAAAATCAGATCTTCCATTTCCCTCGCTGATGGCTCTTTTCCGGTTACGTATTTTAAATCGGCAATCGTATCGGTTTTATGATCTTTATCTTGGACTAAAACGCCATTTAAACATGTTCTAACAATGGTTTCAGGCAAGTCAACTTCATTCTGGATCAACATAATCCTATTTTTCTTTCCTTTTAGAACTTCAAGGGCATCTTCAGCATAACTAGGTGCAATTACCACTTCACAAAAAAGCTTGTGTATTTCCTCGGCTGTTGGTTTATCTATTTCAACATTACTGATCAAGATTCCTCCAAAGGCAGAAACCGGATCACCTGCAAGGGCATCTACATATGCTTGGTGAATGGTGCTACGGGTAGCCATACCACAGGCATTGTTATGTTTTAGAATGGCGAATGTTGGGTCATCTTTACGGAATTCGTTCATTAGATTAACCGCGGCATCAACATCCAATAAGTTGTTATAGGAAAGTGCCTTGCCGTGCAGTTTGGTAAACATTGCTTCAAAATCGCCAAAGAAGAACCCTTTTTGATGCGGATTTTCACCATAACGTAAAATCTGGCCATTGGTCTCACTGATTTTTAAAACTGCTTCCTCGTGATTTTGATTAAAGTAGTTGAAAATAGCAGTGTCGTAATGTGAAGAAACATTGAATGCCTTTGCAGCGAATTTTTTACGTTCTTCCAAAGTTGTATTTCCATTTCCAGAAGAAATTACATCCAAAAATTCACTATAATCCTCCATAGAGGAAACACAAAGAACATCCTTGAAATTCTTAGCTGCCGCACGAATTAAAGAAATACCTCCAATATCTATTTTTTCAATGATATCCTGTTCAGAAGCACCACTTGCCACTGTTTTTTCAAAAGGATAAAGATCAACAATTATAATATCCAATTGTGGAATGTCAAATTCTTCAAGTTGGGCAACGTCTCCCTCATGGTCTTGTCTGTTCAATATGCCGCCGAACACCTTTGGATGTAAAGTTTTCACTCGTCCGCCCAAAATTGATGGGTAACTTGTTACGTCTTCTACAGGCACAACATCAATGCCTAAATCCTTTATGAATTTTTCGGTACCACCAGTTGAATAGATGGTAATACCAAGTTCATTGAATTTTTTTACGATGGGTTCAAGTCCATCTTTATGAAATACAGAAATAAGGGCGGAGGCGGCTTTTTTAGTGCTCATTTTATGTTGCTGGGATTAAGGTTCTAAGCACACAAAAGTAATTTTTTTAAAGCTAATAAATAGCTCAGGTTATCAACAAAACAATAAAGTTTTAACCAAAATAGTTCAATCGAAAGCCTATTGAACAATTTGACGAATGAAAATCAGATTTTGCATATTTTCATTGTCAAGGTTAAACCCAGACAAAAGCTTTATCAAAGCTTTTCGTCATAAATGAGAAATTGCCCTTTATTCTGTGTCATTGTAGGGTGGGTTTAAAGAATTTTGGCTACCTGGGCATTAATATATTCCAAAAGCCTTTCATCCTCATTTGTAAATGGGTCTGGAGTCTTGGAATCTATGTCTATCTGACCTATATTTTCTCCTTTTAAGAAGAGCGGCACAACGATTTCAGCCTTTACATTTAAGCTGCATGCGATGTAATTATCCTGTGCTTGTACATCAGGAACAACAAAATTTTCGTTGCTAACTGCCACTTGACCACAAATGCCCTTCCCAAATGGTATAATTGTGTGATCTGTTGGTTCACCTGCAAAAGGTCCCAGTTTAAGTTCTTCCTTGTCGCCATTTTTAAAATAGAATCCTACCCAATCATAATAGGGGACACTTTCTTTCAATAGCTCACAAATTCTAAGTAAACGGCCATCTATTGAGGTGTCGGTATCTGAGATTATGGCTGTTATTTTTGGCCGTAGGTCTTTGAGCATTTTTAAAATTTCGGCTAAGATATTAAATACAATATTACTTTTTAGAATGGTTTACCTGATACTATTAACCCTAAAATTTCGTTAATCAACTGTTGGGAAATTATTTCTTATTCATTAATTCGTATTTTTGTGGTCGTGAAGGACTTCGCATTTAAAATAGTATCGATATCAATGGCGTTATTGCTATTGGCTTCTACCACCTCTTGGACGGTGGAGAAACACTTCTGTATGGGCCATTTGGTTGATTTAGCTTTCTTTGCGGATGCTGAGGACTGCGGAATGTCTATGGATATTATGAATGATGATGATTCGTCAATGCAACAGGAAAGTTCTTGTTGTAGCGATGAGGTCATCTTTGTTGATG
>RCNC010002250.1_pt1 | contig 13597 bp, 10 predicted proteins | sample 2041301 | NCBI WGS metagenome assembly RCNC01 (sample SAMN09708231, study PRJNA481090) | Marine sediment metagenome, whole genome shotgun sequencing project. | biome: marine sediment; feature: ocean; material: sediment; isolation source: Sewage treatment plant 13A marine sediment (STP13A) ... | reverse complement strand
GTCGAGTTGAGGCGCCTCGGCCACAAGCCAGGTCAAGACCCAGGCGTGATCCGAACCGTTGGTGACGTGGTTGTCGACGTGGAGGTCAGGTCTCAGGGTGGCGACAAGCCGTGCCATGGCTCTGGCCTCGGGGCTGGCGAGGCGCAGGAAATCGCGGTTGAGATTGATGCCGCTGGCCGTGGCGCGGTAGCCCATTCCGTCTACCGGTCCGTTCTGGTTGGAGCGGTTGTAGGGGGAGACGTTTTCGTGGCCATCGGCGTTGTAGATCGGGGCAAAGACCGTGATCACATTCTCGGTCAGGTCCGATGTCGCGCAGGATCATCAGCGTCGCCACCTTGCCATCAACTTCACCTGCGTGGATACAGCTCTGGATGAGCAGGATGGGCTTGCCGGTGGCCTTCATCTGCGTTGGGCTGAACGCGTCATCCGACGAAACGATCACCAACGGCAGATAGAAGCCGAGCCCCGATGTGCCAAAGGTCGAAACGCGGATGTTCTCGGGCGCTGCCTCGGCGATCTTGAACAAAAAGGCTTCAGTCTCAGCGAGGGTCGAGGTGGCCCGGAAGTCGGTCTTCTCGGCCATTGTCAGCCATTCTTCGGGGACCGGTTCCTCGGCAAAAACGACGGTTGAAAAGAGCACAACGGCGATAAGTGCGATTGCCTTCTTCATGCCGGATATTTTAGCCGATCTGGATCCCATCCCGTTGGCGTCTGCGAAAGATCGTCATGGGCACGGGCACGGAAAGGGGGACAGGAAAGGAGACGAGGGCTCGCCCTACGTCAGGGCCTGCGGCAAAAGGACGCCGGATGAGCGGTAACACCAATACCTTGGTGCCTGGAACCTTTACGAGCACCCCGAGGCGAGAAGGCACCGCCGGGTGCGGTGCATCGCCGCCCTCAGCAGGAAGCTGGTGAGATTTGCGGGTTAGTCTCCGAGGGATCGAATATCCACTTTGTCGAGGTAGAAACCGATGTTCTTCATGATGTCATCACGACTCATGACTGTTGGCGACGCCGTCAGAGCTTCGAGACCGGCCCTCAGTCCCTCCGCAAACCGACCGGCGTAAAACCCGCAGATGCACAGGTATTCCAGCACCATTTGGGTGGTTCGCGGGTCCCAGTAGAAATATTGTTCGGGCGCGGGCAGTGCTCGTGCCTCAGTCAGATACTCGAACGCCTGCGCGTGGTCTCCTTTTCTGATTGCGGCGACGCCCAGATCCAACAGCGGCTCGGGCCGGCTTGGATCCATCTTGTGAGTTCTCAAAAGGGCCTGCTCGAGAGTTGGCCACGGAGCATTCGCTGACCGAAGACAGCGGGCAATGCGTCGGCAAGCCTCCCACGCCTGGTCCTCCCAGCCACCGGCTTGGGCTCGTAGATCGTAGTAGTAGGCTGCCCGTTTCGGATCGCCGATGTCTTCGCAGAACTGACCCAGGTAGAAAAGGGTGTCGGGATCGCCTGGCAGGCGGTCGAGTTCCTCGAGCAGGAGTGTCTCCTCGTCAATCATCCGGGACGACACCAGCGGTTGCGGATCGAATCGTTGGATGTGACACCCCTCAAGCGGGACCCGCCGATCACCTGAGGCGGCACCGTCGTCCGACTGCAATGGCCAGTTTGAGGCGTGCCACCCGCCGCCAGGCCGGACGATTCTCACCGACGGACGTTTGATGGACCCGAGGTGCTCGTTGATCTCGAAACAAGCAATCTCCGGGCTCAGCATGCTCCTGCGAAAGTCGTACAGGGCCATATCCGGCTCTGCAAGTAGAGAGTAGTCGGCGAGACCACCCGCTGCATTCAGAATCGTTGCCCAGGCCTGATTCGAATTCTTTCCATCGATTTCCAGAACCTCTCCCGGCAGATTTTCGAAAAGCTTGTCGACGACTGCGGGACTTTCCGGAGCACTCCGTCTATCAACACCAATGCAATAGGCACCGATATGTGGCAGGTACCTCGCGAGAGTCCTCCATAGGTTGGCAGTGTCGCGATCAATCACCATTGCCAGACAAATTGTCGGATAGTCGTAGTACCAGTCGTGGCGGGAATAGGCGTTTTCGGCACTCGAGGAGAAGGCGTCGAGATAGTGGTCGGGGTAGAACAGACGGCTCGGATAGATTCTGGTCGGCCCGTCGTGCGCTTGGATGACGTTGGTGAAGGCGTAGGGCCCGGTTTCGACCGAGGCATCGACGCTTCCCAGTCGATCCGGATTCAGCTTCCGGATGTGTTCGATCATCTCCTGCATGACCGGGTGGCCGGCGGCACAACCGACGAGTCCATTGGCTACGAGCCCTGGCCGCCGTCGTTCATTTTCGAAGGCCGCGAAGAACTCGTTCTCGAGGAGATCAAGGTCTAGAGGCCTCAGGCAGGTCATGTCCGCATCCACGTAGACCCCACCGTGCCGCTTCAGAATTTCGTAGCGCAGGATGTCGGCCTTGCCTCCAAAATCCTTCATCGCGTCGTACTGGGTTTGGTTCTCGAGAGGGTAGTCAATCGTTTCCTCTGTCCAAACGTGGTACGACCACTGCGGGTGGTTATTTTTCCAGGATTCCATCATCACCGTCGGGCGGGGCCGCGGGCCGAGCCAAATTTGGTGGATTGTCTTCGGTATCACGCCCGCTCCCACGGTGGCCATTCGAAACTCGTTGGGGCGCCCGTCAAACTCCGCCCATCCGAACTCGAGCAAGCAGCCAAACGGCCACCAACCCGATCAGGAGAACGAAGATCCCCGCTCCGGCGGTTCCCATCGTCGGTATGGCGTTTATGGCTGCCGACGCCAGGGCCGGTCCTCCAACTGTCACGATGGTTGCTCCGGCCGACTGGTGGTCGCCGAGTTGACCGTCGATGAGAGTGAACGACGTCCGCGGTCTCGCTCCCTCGCCGGGTATGACCACGGTATCGAAGATCGCGCCCGGCATGTCGTAGAAACCGACAGGGCCGCCAAAGGCGGGAGCCTGAGGTCCGAAATTGCGGTAGGCAGCGGGTGGCCAGATGGAATCCTGGTGGAAAACCACCTCGGTGGGTGCGCTCGCTCCCGAGGAAGCGCACTGGACGGTAAAGGAGACAAATCCGAGAGGGTAGGAAAACCCGGGATCGGCACCAAATGTGTCACCGCCGAGCAGGTTCAATACCAGGAGTTGGTTGCAGCCGCCCGACGGATCAACGGCCACGGTCGCGTAACCCGCGGTGCCCGCCAGGGATGCCACATGGCCTTGCAGCCGGTCGGCCGTGCCGTCGGCGTTGGCATCGCCGTTGTTTGGAGCGGCATCCTCTTCTTCGTTGGAAACACCGTCTCCGTCGTCATCATCACCGACAAGACCACCCGTGAGGGTTGAGGCAACACAGCCCACTTCGACTTTGAAGGAGGTGCTTGAGGCGCTTCCTGCAATTTCCTGGGTGAGGCAGCTGGTCATTGAAAAACTGGGAGATTCCGACATTCCGCCGGAGAGGTTCAGAGTCTGATGTTCAAGACTGAAGCTTGAACTGGAAGCACTCTGGCCGTATACCGGTGCGCACCACAGCATCACCACGGCCAGCAGCAGGCCGATGGGGCCGACGAGTGCGGATCGAGGTCGAAAGTTCATCAGGGAGGTGTCGGTCCAGTGAATCCGGTAGGTCCGGTTGGTCCGGTAGGTCCAATTTGGCCTATCTGGCCCAACGGGCCAGTGGGTCCGGCTGGACCCATATCCCCGGTCGGTCCCTGATCTCCGGTGACGCCCATATCTCCGGTTGAGCCCTGAGGGCCGGCTGGTCCGGAATCGCCGATGGCGCCGGTGGGCCCGCTGGGGCCTTGCGCCCCGGTTACACCGGTAGGCCCAGTCACTCCGGCCTCTCCTGTCGAGCCCGTTGCCCCGGTTGCACCGGTAGGCCCTGCGTCTCCGGTCGTTCCAATGGCTCCTGTCGCCCCGGAGGGTCCAGTGGGTCCGCCAAGGGTGCCGATTGCGTACGCTGCGCTCGTGATTCTCAGATTCGGGGACAAGGTCTCCGAGGCGATGTTCACCTCGAGGTAGCGAAGAGCTCCCAGTGTGTCGCTGGGGCCGCCGACAAAGAGCGTCGATGGGAAGGGAGTCGCGCTTCCAAGTTGCACGTTGAAGAAACCGTTGACGACTGAAACCACCGTGTGGCTTTCGGACCACAGCTGATTTGCGGTTGCGCTTGAGGAGCCGTCGAGGATGCGAAATGCCATCGCATAGTTGCCATCCAAAGGCGCCCCCGTGGCGTCCGCCAGCCGGCCCTGGTAGTTGAGAAGCCCGGGGGCTTCCTGACCAAAAGATTCCATGGCATGAAAGAGCGAGGACATCGTCGCCGTAACGGCGATGCTCTGCCCAATGAATGACCGGCGTGACGTAAAAGCTGCCATCCGTGCCTCCCGAAGATGGGTATATTTTCTGAGATTGAACCCTCTGACACTACAAATTTTATGCTTCTTGGACTTGGGGGTCAAGCTCCGGTCAGGTACAGATACACTTGGCAGGCCCACGAAGGAGTTGTGGCGTGCCAAGTTTTTGCCTCAACATGATCGTCCGCAACGAGGTCGGGGTGTTGGCCCGTTGCCTCGAATCGGTGAGGCCGTGGATCGACCATTGGGTGGTCGTGGATACCGGTTCCGAGGATGGCACGCAGAGGCTCGTTCGAGATCTTCTCTTCGATATTCCCGGGGAACTCCACGAACGCCCATGGCGAAATTTCGGCGACAACCGCTCCGAAGCTCTCGAACTCGCCGCGGGGTGCGCCGATCACGTGCTCTTTATCGACGCCGATGAAGTACTGATTGCCCGACCGGACTTCTCCTTCCCCGACCCCATGCCCGACGCCCTGATGGTGCGCCACGAGGTGGCCGGCAACACCACTTCGTTCCTGCTCCCGCAGATCGTGCGGAGCGATCTGTCATGGCGATGGCACGGGGTGGTTCACGAGTACCTCGCGACCGAACAGCCCCACAGCCGAGCAGTGGCCCAGGGGCTGTGCACCCGCGGATTTTTCGATGGCGCCCGCAACCGGGATCCACGGGCCAAGTACCTCGCGGATGCCCGCCTTCTCGAGGAAGCTCTTGAGCAGAACCCCACTGACTCCCGTGCGGCGTTTTACCTTGGGCAGAGCTACCGCGACGCCGGCCGGCTCGACGCGGCCGTGGCCGCCTATGCAAGGCGAGCTTCGATGCCGGGGTGGGACGAAGAAACCTGGTACGCGTTGTATCAGGTCGCGGTGCTGAGCGAGCGCCTCGGCCGACCGGTGTCGGATGTGGTCAATGCCTACGTGGTTGCCTCCCAATTCAGACCCGGCCGCGCCGAAGCTCATTGCGAGCTGGCGAGATTTGCCCGCCTTCGCGGCGATCATGCTTTCGCCCTCGCTCACTCGCGCGCCGCCATCGATATACCCCGGCCGGATGACACGCTTTTCCTTGACGACTCGGTCTATGCCTGGCGCTCTCTTGACGAATACTCGGTAGCATCCTTCTGGACCGGCGATCCCGAAGGGTCCGCGGCCGCCTGCCGCCGGTTGATCGAATCCGGAGAACTTCCGGAGTCGGAGACCGATCGAGTGGCAGCGAACCTGCAGCTGGCCGAGGAGAAGATCAAGGGGGCGTCCGGCCGTCGACCGCGAACTCGACGCATGAAGAGCGGAAACGAACTTCCAATTACGGTGACCGTGACCTCGTGCCGCCGGCTGCCGCTGTTGAGGGTGACCCTCGACAGCCTGATGGATCAATGTGGGGACATCGAACGCGTCACCCGCTGGATCTGTGTCGACGACGGTTCGCCCGAGGAAGACCTGCTCGCTTTGGCGAAAGACTATCCGTGGCTCGAATTGGCTCGGACCGACCCCGACGATCGTGGCCAGACGGCGGCGATCCGTCTCCTGTGGTCGCTGGTCGAGACCGATCTGGTTTTCCACATCGAAGATGATTGGAGATTCGGGGAGGAATTTTTCCTCGCCGACCTCGAGAAGGAGATCGGGAGGGCCGATCAACTGGTTCTTCTGTGGGATGGCCGAGAGATCGACCGAAGCTTCAATCCCCGCCACGAATTCATCAACGGCGAGGTCGAGGAAATCGCCAACCGTCATGGCCTGGTCACTCGACCAAAAAATGACAGCGGCTGGTGGTGGCCCGGCTTTTCGCTCAACCCATCGCTGTTTCGCATCGACCGGGTACGGGCGCTCGCTGCCGATGTGCCGGAAGGTGACAACTTCGAATTTGAATACGCTCTCCAACTGCACAAGGCAGGATTTGAAGTACGCCACCGGCGGCTGGAAATCGAGCACCTCGGCGAGATCTCCTCCTATGTCCTGAGCGATCAGGCGCGGCCGACCGATGCGCGAGATCTTGCCAACCGGGTTATTGAAAATTGTGCCGAAAACCCGGGACGAGCGATCGAACTCGCCGCCCACCTCGACATCGAGGCCCTCGGCGACGAGGCGGCGTGTCGTGTCGGGCTCGCAATCGCCACAGCCCACTGGTACCTGGACCGCATGGAGGGACGGGAGGTGCTCCGCCGGCTCTGGCGGCGAAGACACCGTACCGGCTTCCTTTTCTCGCTCGACGCTGCCGAGCTTCTCGGCCATTACGGTGAATCCTGGGAAAGCCTGGTCGGATTCGAGAATTGCACCGGGGACGTGGATGAGGCGTTGGCCCGGCCGGTGGCCGATCGCGCGAAGCTTCGCGAGAAGAAGATGAAGCAGGACCATCCCTCTCACTTCGAAATGCCCGCATCGGCGCCCCGGCTCGAGGGTGGCTCCGGGGTGACCCTGGTCATGACCAGTTGCCGAAGGCTCGACTTGTTGCTTCGTACCGTGGCGTCATTCTGCGCGTGCTGCACCGATCTCCACCGCATCGATCGGTGGATCTGCATCGACGACAACTCTTCGCTTGACGACCGTAACGCCATGGCCTCCCGATTGCCATGGTTCGAATTCGTCTGGAAGGGTCCTGACGATCGCGGCCACGCCCGCAGCCTCCAGATTCTTCACGAAATGGTTGAGTCTCCCTATGTCTTCCAACTCGAGGACGACCATGAGTTCTTTGTCTCTTCCGACTACATCTCGAGATGTCTGCAGGGCCTTTCGGCCGGTACCTCGATCGGCCAGTGCCTCGTGAATCTCAACTATGCCGAGACCCTCGCCGACTATGATCTCGAGGGCGGGATGCCGTTTCAGCATGAAGGCCGATCCTACGCCGCCCATCTCCATGATCCTGAACGGCGCGTCTTCAAGAAGCTCTCGAACGCCCATTGGCCCCACTTCAGTCTGAGGCCGGGGGTGACTCGGACTGAAGTCTGGGACCTGGGCTTTCTCGATGTGCCGTTTTTCGAGAGAGAGTTTGCCGGCCGTTACACCGCCGCCGGCTGGCGCACGATTTTCCTTCCGGACATTCACCACCGCCACATCGGCAAGCTCTCCACCGAACAGGGCGAGAACGCCTACGACCTCAATCGCGTGCGACAGTTCTGATTCTGCGGGCTGATGGACTCTCGAGATATGCGCCGGTCCCTATCCGGACGGCGGCATGAATTGCTCCCCCGTGCGCGGCCAGATAAAGTCCGCCCACTTTCGTCCTCCATCGATATCGCTCCAATCGTCCCGCTGCACGATGAACGAATCTGCTGGGATGTGTGCCCGCCGGTGGGGATGGATCTCAGAGACGATAAACTCATCGATCGATCCGTCTGCTACAGATCCCTTGGCCAGGATCTCGTCGTAAAGCTCCGCCCTGACTCCATATGCATGGTTGCAGTACACATCGCCCTGGAACCAGATCGACGGCGGATCCGGCGCGTCGTAGACCCTGGTGCACAGCCCGCCCAAATATACGAGTTGCCACCCGTCGGGAAAGGGTGGGAGAGTTGCGAGATCGCGAACGACACAGATATCGTCCTCCACGATCAGCACGCTCGGATAACCCTTGTCGCGGGCGCGCTCGATTGCACTCAGGTGGGATTCTCTGTTCCCCTTCTTGGGATCCGGGTGGGGAGATGCCTCGAGGAAGTGAACCGGATATCCGGCGAGCAGAGCGTCCATTCGGCGTCTACGGTCCGGCCGACTCGTCATGTTGATGCACACGATCTCGGGGATATCGGTGCCCGGGCCAATCCGGTAGGGACCGAGGAATGGCGGGTGAAGGAACCGTCGACCGTCATCATCCAACTCAATCGGTTCTTGGTCTTGAGTGGTGCTCATGTCAGATCGGCAGGTCGCCGACGAGGTCGACAAAGAGATTCTCTTGTGTCGCGAGATAGTCGGGATCGATGGTGTGCAGATAGCGTAGTCCCCAGATCGTCTCCCAGAGATGTGCGGTGTAGGACGCCCCGAAACGCGTCTCGAGCAACAGCGCACGCTCCTCGGACGGTAGATCGGCGAAGACGAAGTCTTCGCGAAAACTGAAGGGCATAAATGATTCGACGGGCTCGACGTGGGCCAGTTCTGGCCGCTCCAGGATGAGTTCGTGCGGCGTGACCACGGCGTGGTGCGCCCAGTCGTCTCCGATTTCCATCCGCTCGTACCACTCCCGGAGGAACGGGCTCTCGGGCGCAGCCATGATGACCGCATTGGTCACGCTCGCAAAGTCGCGAGGGTCGCTCGAGTAGGTACCCTCACGGCCTTCGAGATAGCACTCCCCACCGATCACGCAGGAGTACCTGCGAAGAGGGTCGAGCGAGCGGAGGGTCAGAACATCTATGTCCAGATAAATTCCACCCCGCTCGATCAATTGCTCGAGCCGAATCACGTCCGACTGGTGCTGGTAGGCGTAGATCCTCCTCCCTCGAAACTCACGGACAGGTTCCACTGGTTCGAAGGTGACCAGGGGTTTTATCCTCTCCCACCAGATGCTCTCAACAGGCTCCCGTCGCCCGTGAACGATGATTTCGTCGGGATTCAAGCGATGGTGGGCGGAGAGGATCGCCAGCGAGTGGAGGAAGTTGAACGGAGTGTAGTCTCCGAGAAAAATGAAATGGACGAGATTGGGAACGAGGAGTTCCGGGGCTTCGTTACCATCCGGAGATTTCGCCGAATCCTCCTGTTTTGCCGCGAGTTTTGGGATAGAGCGTTCCTTCTCCACAGGTCGAGCTTACATCCACCACGCTCGAAATACGTTGCAGTTTGTGACGCCCATAATCGTGCCGGGCACCAAGGTATTGATGTTTTATGGCGGCAACGAGCCAGGTACCGACGCGATGAACCTGTGCTCGGGTGTTTTCTACGCCCCCGCCTGCGGCATCTCGGTCTGCTCCATCATGGACAGGGCCTCGGGGCGGGGGGCATTTTTTGCCGCGTCCCAGTAGGGGGAGAGCCGGCGCAGGCTGGCGACGATCTCGGGGAAGACTTCGATGACGCGGTCGATCTCGGCGTCGGTGGTGTAGTGGCTGAGGCTGAAGCGCACCGAGCCGTGAACGGCGGTGAAAGGGACGTTCATCGCGCGTAGGACGTGCGACGGTTCGAGCGAGCCCGAGGTGCAGGCGGAGCCCGAGGAGGCGCAGATGCCGTGCTCCGACAGCTGGTAGAGAATCCCTTCGCCCTCGATGAAGTGACAGGCCACGTTGAGGGTGTTGTCGAGGCGCTTGGCCTCTCCGCCGTTGACCTCGAGGTAGGGGATTCGTGCCATCAGCTCGGTCTGCAGCCGGTCGCGCATGCCGGTGATGCGTGGGACATCGGCATCGAGGCGCTCCATCGCGAGCTCCAGGGCCCGTGCGAGACCGACAATGAAGGCCACGTTCTCGGTACCGGCCCGCCTGCCGTCTTCCTGGTGTCCGCCGAGCAGGAAGGGCCGGCAGCGGGTGCCGCGGCGGATGTAGAGGGCACCGATGCCTTTCGGTGCGTGCAGCTTGTGGCCGGAAAAAGAGAGCAGGTCAACGTTGGCAAACGATCCGCGGAGATCAATGGGGAGCTTGCCGACCGTCTGAGTGGCGTCGGTGTGAAAGACGATCGAGGGGTCGGTCTCCTTGGTGATCCGGGACAGTTCTTCAACCGGGTAGATAACCCCGGTCTCGTTGTTGGCGTGCATGACCGAAACCATCAGCGTGTCCGGGCGCAGAGCGCGCACGAACTCGGTCTTGTCGATGCGCCCCTGCGTGTCGACCGGGATGAACTCAACCTCGATGCCGCGGCGCTCCAGGTCCTTGCCGACCTCGTACACTGCGGGGTGTTCGACGGAGGTGGTGATGATGTGGCGCCGTTCGGGGTTGGCGGCGATGGTCCCGAAGATGGCGGTGTTGTTGCTCTCCGACGCGCACGATGTGAAGAGGATTTCGGTGGCGCGGGCGTGGCCGAGTAGTTTGGCGATCAGACGCCGGGACCGGGCAACGGCATCAGCTGGGCCGCGTGCCGCCTCGTACATCGAGCTCGGGTTGAAGTACTCGCCGGTGAGATAGGGCATCAGCGCCTCGACCACTTCGGGAGCAACCGCCGTGGTCGCATTGTTATCCAAATAGATGACGGTCACGTTGCCTCCGGTCGCATCTCACTCGACACAGATGCTAGATGCTCGTTGCTGGATTCTGGATGTTCGATCCAACCGCACACGGAATCATCCTGCATCCAGTATCCAGTATCCAGCATCCTTTTCTGAATCAAACTTCAATCACTCGAATCTGTTGGTCGACGTGGTCCTTCAGTGCCTGTTCGACCAGCATCTTGACGGTATTGGTCGACCCCATGCAGTTGGAGCACGCGCCCTTGAGCTCGACGTAGACCACGCGGTCCTTGATGTCGACGATCTCGATGTCGCCGCCGTCTCTTGCGAGTTGGGGGCGGGCATACTTCTCGAGGACGTTGTCCACCAGCTTGGCAAACTTGAAGGGCGACATCTCGCGCGGAGGTTCGGGCTTGGTTTCCCGTGCCATGGGCAGCACGGGGAGGTCCTTGAAAGCGGTCGGGCGGTCGCCCCAGACCTTGTTCAAGATGTCCTGCAGCCCACCCGGGGTGTGGTGGCAAGACATACAGGCGCCGCCGGCCTTGATGGCGCCGGTGATGTCACCGATGGTCTTGAGCTCGAGCTCCTTGATCTTGCGCTCGATATAGGGCTCGGTGAGGCCGAAACAGGTGCAGACGAGGCGGCCCTCCTCCTGCTCGTCGCGGCGGATATCGATACCGAGGTCAACGAGGTCGACGCCGCGCTTCTGCGCCCAGTTGAAGACCGCCGCCTCGAGCGCCTCGGCGCCCATCACCGAGCAGTGGATTTTAGCCTGGGGAAGCCCGTCGAGATAGTCTACGATGTCGGAGTTTGTGATTTTGAGGGCGTCGATGGGTGTGTAATCGCCGTCCTCGATAATCGCGCACAGGGCCTCGGACGCGGCGATCGCGGACGTGCACCCAAAGGTCAAATAGCGGGCCTCCGTGATGCGGTCTTTTCGTGGGTCGTCGGGATCGCGGTCGACCTTAAAGGTAAAACGCAGGGCGTCGCCACAGGCGATGGATCCGTGCTCGCCAAAGCCGTCGGCGTCCTCGATCTCGCCGAGGTGGGTCCCCGGCTTTCCTTGCACCGCAGCCATAAAGAGCTCGGTGGTCTTTTTCGAATAGTTCCAGGTCATTGGCCCCTCCGCCGGTGCGAATGCGCACCGCGCAGGGAATAATAGCCGATTCCAGGGGGCGGGGGGACGTGGGATCTGTAGGCGAAGTCAGTCGTCGAGACCGAGTTCGGTCGAAATCTGCCGGATAGAGTCTTTTTCAGACCTGCGAACCCGTCCATCAGCCTCGGCCACCGATGTCAGAAAACCGCGCAGCCGCTGTCGATCGTCAGTATTGAGGCTGGCTCGCAGTCGACGGCTGGCGTCGTAGGATCGGGCGCAGTCCGCCAACTCCCGGCAATGGCGGGCTATCTCGACGGTGAGCACTGCTTCCGGCAGCGACAGCGATGCGTGCTCGACGAGGATCGACTCCATGCGCCGAACCTCGTCATTGCTGACGTGCTGGTCGGCCGCTGCGACCCGGTGCAGGATAAAGGCGAGCGTCTTGAGATAGCCGGCGGTGTCGCGGTCGAGATCATTGATTCGCGACAGGGCATCGCGGATCCCGGCGGCGAGGTTGGTCGGTGAGGGTCGGCTGGTGTCGGCTGAGGTCGTCGTCGGCATCGTTGCTCCTCCTGATCTACACTACGCGCGAACCCGGAAAAGAGTTCCTGAAGTAAACTCGACCGATGATGAAACGTGCCTTTTCCTCGCGGAAAGTTCGCCGGGTCAGCCTGCTGGTCACGCTGATTGTCCTGATGGGTGTCCAGGGGCTGCGTGCAGCCGATCCCGAGGCGGTGCGGGGCACCGGGGGTGCGGTCTCGAGCGCGGTCCCCTCAGCGACCGAGGTGGGATTGGAGATGCTCGGCGCTGGAGGGAACGCGGTGGATGCCGCGGTTGCCACGGCCCTGGCTCTGGCGGTGGTGCACCCATACGCCGGCAACCTCGGCGGTGGTGGATTCGCGGTCGTACGATTTGACGACAAGGTCGAGACCCTCGATTTTCGCGAGACCGCTCCCGCGGAGGCCACGACAGACATGTACCTCGACAGCCGTGGGGAGCCCAAACCTGAAGCGTCGTTGGTTGGGCCGCTGGCGGCCGGGGTACCGGGGTCCCCGGCCGGGTTGTATGAACTCCACCGCAAATATGGACACTTGCCGTGGCGAACTGTGGTCGCGCCTGCAATAGGCCTCGCGCGCGACGGTTTCGTGGTGACGCGCCGGCTCGAACAGGAGTTGACGGATTCAGCCGATCTGCTGCGTCGATTCCCTGAGACCGAGGCGGTGTGGATGCCCAATGGGCGACTGCCGGTCGCCGGTGAGATCGTGCGGTTGCCCCAGTTGGCGGCCACGCTCAAGGCTTACGGCGAAAGGGGCGCTTCGGCGATCACGGAAGGCCCCATCGCAGCGGCGGTCGAGCTCGCGGCACGCCGCCACGGCGGCATCATCCGCGCCGCCGATCTCGCGGCATACCGGCCGGTTTGGCGACAACCCGTGCTCTTCGAGGCATTTGGGTGGCAGGTGGCATCGATGCCTTTGCCGTCTTCGGGAGGGATCATTCTTGGCGAGACTCTCGGCATGCTCGAACGCGTCGGCTGGGCCGGAGAACCGCGATTCGGGGCCGACAGATTCCACCTCTTGACCGAGCGTCGCGCCTATGCCGATCGTTTTCTACTCGGCGACCCGCGCACCAGCAAGGCGAGCGCGCCGCAGCTGCTGGACAGCGGGTGGCTCGACATTCGTGCGAAGGAAATCAGGGCCGGCAGAGCGACGAATTCGGAAAAGGTTGCGCCGTGGTCGCGCGATCTCGTCCCAGAATCGTTGGAGACCACCCATGTGTCCGTCCTCGATGCGCAGGGGAACGCGGTCTCCTTGACGACGACTCTCAATGGGAGGTTCGGGTGCGGCCTGCTGGTGCGAGGAGCAGGATTTTTCCTCAACAACGAGATGGACGATTTTGCCACCGCGCCCGGCCGACCCAATCTCACCGGTCTGGTCCAGGGTGAGGCCAACGCCGTAGGCCCGGGAAAGCGGATGTTGTCCTCCATGTCACCTACCATCGCCTGGCGAGGGAACGAGGTAATCGTGCTCGGATCTCCGGGTGGATCGAGGATCCCGACTGCGACCGCACAGGTCCTGCTCAATCTGATTGTGGACGGCGACGAGCTG
>RCNC010002019.1_pt1 | contig 13608 bp, 9 predicted proteins | sample 2041301 | NCBI WGS metagenome assembly RCNC01 (sample SAMN09708231, study PRJNA481090) | Marine sediment metagenome, whole genome shotgun sequencing project. | biome: marine sediment; feature: ocean; material: sediment; isolation source: Sewage treatment plant 13A marine sediment (STP13A) ... | reverse complement strand
CCGACCTGGAATCTCCTCCTCTTTCCCGACGAGGCCCGCAACCTCAATGAGACCGTGCTCTTTGTCGCGGATCTCGGAGTCAGCGGGGCGGCCTCGCTCCATGATCGGGTCGACAAACGCAGAATCGACCGCCTCGCACCGATGGTTGTGGGCGAGAACCTGAACTGGAACCAGGTTGCGCGGGTGCGCTCCCACCAGAGCGATCATCCGGAACTCTCCGTCGTCCCCGGTTTTCGCCGGCACTACCCCCTCGGTCCCGCCGTCGCCCACGCCGTCGGACACCTCCGGATGGTGTCGGAAGAGGAGTTGGCGGCGAACCCGCAGCTCGATCCGAACTCCCGCGTCGGCGCCATCGGTGTCGAAGCACTCGCCGATGATTTTCTCACCGGCCGGCCGGGTGAACGATGGGTGGTGGTCTCAGCGGTCGGCCGCCAACTCGGGGTGGTGAGGGAGAGTGCTTCGACATCGGGAAAGGATCTCGCCGTCACCCTCGATGCCAACCTCCAACAGGTCGCGGCTCAGGCTCTGGGCGAACGGAGCGGCGCGGTTGCTGCCATCGACCCGAACAATGGAGCCGTCCGAATACTGTACTCGGCGCCGTCGTTCAATCCCGAACTCTTCTCGGGAAAGCTGTCGACCGAGGACTGGAACGAGCTCGCCAACGACCCCCGGCTCCCCCTCCAGGATCGGTGTCTTCAGGGAACCTACCCGCCGGGTTCCACCATCAAGCCCTTCCTCGCACTGGCCGCGCTGACCGAAGGCGTGATCGATCCCGACTGGTCGGTCCAGTGCACCGGAGCGATTGTCCTCCACGGCCACCGGTTCCGTTGTTGGCGCCGGGGTGGTCACGGCAAGGTCAACCTCTCACGATCCCTCGAGGCGTCCTGCGACGTCTACTACTACCAACTCGGCCAACGACTCGGAATCGAACGGATGGCCGGGTGGCTGGAGACCTTCGGTTTTGGTCGTCGAACCGGAATCGGCCTTCCATCGGAGGCGTCGGGCCTCATCGGGAGTCCCGAGTGGAGCCGCCGTGTACGTGGTACGCCGTGGTATCCGGGTGAGGCGGTGTCGGTGTCCATCGGCCAGGGTCCGGTGCTCACGACCGCACTCCAGTTGGCCCGAGGGTTCTCGGCACTCGCCAACGGCGGCCGTCTGGTCACCCCGCATGTCGTGGTGAACCCGGAAGGCGCCGTTCCCGTAGATCTCAACCTGGATCCGTTACAACTCGAACGGGTTAAGCATGGTCTCGAATTGGTGGTCCACGGCAAGCACGGAACGGCTCGATCATTGGCGGCGCTTCCGGTGGCCGGAAAGACGGGAACCGCTCAAGTGGTCCGCCTCCAGGAGGGGGTGGACTCGAAAGACCTGGCCCCGCACCTCCAACATCACGCCTGGTTTGTCGGTTGGGCGCCCATCGATGATCCGCAGATCGTCATCGCCGTGGTCGTCGAGCATGGTGGGGGAGGCGGGAGCATCGCGGCGCCAATCGCATCGGTCATCCTGTCGGCGGCCCTGGGAGAGAACAACGATCCGGTAACCGGTCAGGGTCAAGAGGGGTAAGATCTGTCCATGGAACACCGCATCGACGCCTGGCTGATTCTTGCCGTCGCCGGCATTCTTGGGGCGTCACTGGTGACCCAGAATGCTGTGGAGGGCGTCGTTGGGACACAGTTGCTGGCCCGGCAACTCCTGTGGGCATGCGCCGGCATGCTGACGCTGCTGGCCCTTTCCCGCGTCCGCCTCGATCTCTATGCTCGCCTCGCCCCCCTCGTCTATCTCATCGGTCTCGCGGCGCTTGTGGCTGTCCTCTTCTTCGGCGACATCCGCAACGGCACCCGCGGCTGGTTCGCTTTGGGTCCCTTGACGATCCAGCCCAGCGAATTCGCCCGCGTGACGACGATCCTGATGGTTGCCACCTGGCTCGGCCGGCGGAGCGGTTCCGGACTTTCGGCGAGGGAGGCGGCGGTGTTGGTCGCGCTCGTCGGCGCGGCGGCCGGTCTGGTGGCGCTCGAGCCGGATCTCGGGGTGACACTGACCTATGTCCCGGTGGCCGTCGCCGCCCTGTGGCTTGGCGGTCTTCCGCGCTGGGCCTGGATCGGTCTCTTCGCCCTCGGCATCTTAGTTGGTGTTCTCGCCTGGCACACCGTGTTGAAGGATTTCCAGAAGGAACGGGTCATGACCGTTCTCGACCCCGAGCGTGACCCCTATGGAGTCGGCTATCAGGTACGACAGTCGAAGATCGCCGTCGGTGCCGGTGGAGTGGCCGGCCAAGGCGTCGGTCGCGGTTCGCAGTCGCTGCTCCGGTTCCTCCCGGCACAACACACCGATTTCGCATTTGCCGTGTGGGCCGAGGCAACCGGTTTTGTCGGAGCGACCGGCCTCCTCCTCGCCTATGCGTTGTTGCTCTATCGTATCGGGATGGCGGCTGCCGTCGCGGAAAACCGCTTTGGTCTCGTGTTGGCGATCCTGGTCGGCGCGTGGCTGGCGTTTCAGGTGATAGTCAATCTCGGGATGGTCCTCGGTCTGTTGCCGACGACCGGGATCACGTTGCCGCTCTTCTCATACGGCGGCTCGTCGTTGCTCTCGACCTGTGCGGCCCTCGGTGCGGTACAGTCGGTCTGGCGACATCGTTTGGTGAATCAGTGATGAATTCCATCCTCTTTCTTTCGGTCAACCCGTTCGAAACCCGGGTGGCCCTGCGCGAAAAGTCGCGTCTGGTCAGCTACCGGGCCGAACGGCACCGGACATCGTCGGTGGTCGGCAATCTCTACAAGGGCCGGGTCACCCGTGTCCTCCCGGGCATGCAGGCCGCGTTTGTCGATCTTGGGCTCCCCCGAGATGGCTTTCTCTATGTCCGTGAGGCCGGCGGCATCATGGATGACTTCACCGACATCTTCAGGGTCGACGACGAGCCCGGTCCCAGCGAGATCGTGGAAACCGACATCGGCGATCTCCTCCGCCAGGGACAGGAGATCCTCGTCCAGGTCGTGAAGGACCCCATCGGCACAAAGGGCGCTCGGCTGACGACTCACATCACCCTGCCCGGACGCTTTCTGGTCTACATGCCAACAGTGGATCAACTCGGTGTCTCGCGACGGATCACCGACGACGACGAGCGTGCTCGGCTCAAGGCGGTGATTGACGAATTCGGCGGGGGTGGTTGGATCGTCCGCACCGCGGGAGAGGGACAGGGTCAGGTTGAGTTGGAGGCGGATCGACGCTATCTCGTCAAGCTCTGGGGACAGATCCAGACCGCAGCAGATCGAACCAACGCCCCCTATCTCGTCCACCACGAGCTGAGTCCGATCCTGCGCGCGGTCCGCGACACATTCACCCTTGCAGTGCAGGAGGCCTGGGTCGATGACGAGGAGGCTTTTGAGGAGATCCTCGAATTCCTCGAACAGTCGGACCCGAGCCTCGTGCCCCGGCTCAAACTCTTCCGAAAGGCGACCGATCTCATGACCGCCTTCGGCATCGACCGAGAGCTCGAAAAGGCGCTTCGCCCGAAGGTGTGGCTCAAATCCGGAGGCTATCTGGTCGTCAATCAGACCGAGGCCCTGGTTGCCATCGACATCAACACCGGCAAGTTTGTCGGCTCGAAATCTCTCGAAGAGACCGTTTTCACCCTCAACCTCGAGGCGGTCCGGGAGATCGTACGACAGCTTCGACTTCGTGATCTCGGCGGCATCGTCGTGATCGATTTCATCGATATGGAGGATCCGGCCCACCGCCTCGAGCTCTACCAGGCCCTCGAAACCGAGCTCGAGGCCGACTCTGCGCGGGTTCAAATCCTACCCATATCCGATATCGGGCTCATCCAGCTCACCCGGAAGCGGACCCGACCGAGCCTCGATCGAACCCTGAGCCGCGAGTGCCCCTACTGCCACGGTTCCGGGCGGATCAAGGCCCTCGCCACCATCTGTCTCGAGATTCGCCGCGATCTGCTCGCCGCGGTGACCGCCGGCCTCAGCGACCAGCTCTCGTTGGTGGTCCACCCCGAGGTCTCCCACTACCTACAGGGACCGTTCCGCGAACTGCTGCGGGAACTCGAGGAAGTCCACAGGGTCCAGGTGATCCTGCGGGAGAATCCGCTTCAGCACCAGGAACAGTTCGAGATCATTGGGTAATCGAATCCCTCTTCAGTGTTCAAACCATCGCAGAAACCACAAAGGCACCAAGACACAAAGGACTACACAAAGATGTCGGATGGCTTGGCCCGGGGGCCAAGCCATCCGACACTCCTTCGTGAATACTTCGTGTCTTGGTGCCTTCGTGGTTGCGACGGATCTACAGCGGTTCGTATAGGGTGCGGCGCTGGCGCGGCTCGAGACCGGCTTCGCGGATCGTTCGCTCCATATCGCCCTGGGTCATCCGGAACTCAACACCCGCGGCGGCGACAACGTTTTCCTCGAGCATGATGGACCCGAGGTCATCGGCGCCGAAGAAGAGCGAGAGCTGACCGATCTTGGCGCCCTGGGTCACCCACGATCCTTGGACGTGGTCGATATTGTCAAGGGTCAGCCGGGCGATGGCGAGAGTCCGAAGATAGTCGAAACCTCCGGAGGGCTCGACTTCACCCTCCAGATCGGTGCTCTGGTCCTGAAACGTCCACGGGATGAAGGCGGTGAAGCCGCCGGTTCGATCCTGGAGATCACGGACGCCGAGAAAATGCTCGACCCGGGCCGCAACGGGTTCGCCAACACCGAACATCATCGTCGCGGTGGTCCGAAGCCCGAGATCGTGCGCCACGCCGTGGACATCGAGCCACTGGCTCGTGCTCGCCTTCGCACGCGAGAGGATCCGACGCCTGGTTTCGTCCTCGAGGATCTCGGCACCGCCGCCCGGGATCGACTCCAGCCCCGCAGCCATGAGTCTCGAGATGACGTCTCCGACCGGCAGCTTCTCCACCTTGGCGAGGAACCAGATTTCGGGCACGGAGAAGGCATGCAGATGGATCTCGGGGAAACCGGCCTTCAGCCGCCGCAAGAGGTCTTCGTAGAACACCATGCGGAGATCGGGATGGACGCCGCCCTGGAGAAGGATCCCGGTTCCGCCGGAGGCGACGGTCTCGGCCACCTTATCGGCGATCTCCGAGAACGGGAGAACATAGGCATCCACGGCATCCTTGGTCCGGTAGAAAGCACAGAACCGACAACGATAGATACACACATTCGTGTAGTTGATGTTGCGGTCGATGATGTAGGAGGCGACACCCTCTTTGGTCTTCCTCCGTCTGACGGCATCCGCCGCCTGACCGAGTTCGAGAAGAGAACCCCGGTCGAAGAGCAGCTCGATCTCGGCCCGATCGATGCGTTCGCCTGAGACCGCCTTGTCGAGGATTGATGGAACCGTCATGCGACTGAGTCTCTCCCTGTCTGTATCGCCTGTCAAGCAACGACGCGCCCTATGATTCGCCATTCGTCTGACAGATCGCCAGGGCACTCGGCCCGCAGTGCCTCCAGGTAGTCCACCACCTTGACGGCATCAGCCCGCCTGCCCGAATTGGCGCGAGTAAAGCAAGCGCCACCGCAATTCGTCCGACGAATTGCTAACCCTGTGACATCGCCTCGAGGAATTCGCGGTTGGTCGGGGTGGCCCCAAGCCGCTCGAGCAGGAGCTCCATGGCCTCCACCGGGGACAACGACGAGAGCACCTTGCGGAGGACCCAGATCCGGCGAAGCTCCCACTCGTCGATGAGGAGCTCTTCCTTCCGGGTTCCGGACTTGTGGATGTCGATGGACGGGAAGACCCGCCGCTCCACGAGCTTGCGATCGAGGTGCACCTCCATGTTGCCGGTGCCCTTGAATTCCTCGAAGATCACATCGTCCATCCGCGAACCGGTGTCGATCAGGGCGGTGCCGACGATGGTCAGACTGCCACCCTCCTCGATATTGCGAGCGGCGCCGAAGAATCTCTTGGGCTTTTGCAGCGCGTTGGAGTCGACGCCGCCGGAAAGGACCTTGCCCGATGGCGGCACCACGGTGTTGTAGGCGCGTGCCAGCCGGGTGATGGAATCGAGGAGGATCACGACGTCCCGTTTGTGCTCGACCAGACGCTTGGCCTTCTCGATCACCATCTCCGCCACCTGGACGTGGCGGGTCGCGGGCTCATCGAAGGTCGATGAGATGACCTCGCCGCGCACCGAACGCTGCATGTCGGTGACTTCCTCCGGCCGCTCGTCGATGAGCAGGACGATGAGGGTGACTTCCGGATCATTGGTGGTGATGGAGTTGGCAATCGCCTGCAACATCATGGTCTTACCGGTCCGTGGCGGCGCCACCAGGAGACCACGCTGACCCTTGCCGAGCGGGGTCGCGAGATCCATGACCCGCGAGGTCATGTTCCCCTCGACCTCGAGTCTGAGCCACTCATCCGGATAGAGCGGCGTGAGATTGTCGAAGTGCACTTTCTCCATGGCCACGTCAGGCGGCTCGAAGTTGATGGCCTCGACCTTGATCAGGGCGAAGTAGCGTTCACCCTCCTTCGGAGGTCGGATCTGACCCGACACCGTGTCGCCGGTGTGCAGGTTGAACCGCCGAATCTGTGACGGTGACACATAGATGTCATCCGGACCAGGCAGATAGTTGTACTCCGGGGCGCGGAGAAAGCCAAAGCCCTCCGGCAACACCTCGAGCACACCCTCGCCGAAAATCAAGCCCTCTCGCTCGGTCTGCCGCTGGAGGATCCGGAAGATGAGATCCTGCCGTCGCATCCCCGTCGGGTTCTCCACCGTGAGCGACTTGGCCACACCGCAGAGCTCATTGATGGTCATCTCTTTGAGCTGGGTGAGATCGAGGCGACCCTCCTGCGCGGCCGCGGCCGCGGCGGCCTGTTCCCGTGCCTCGATCTCGTCATCGATATCGAGAGGAATCACAACAGGGTCTTCAGTGGTTTTTTTCTTGCGTCCCATTTGAGTTTCTCCGTTATCTGGATCGCCACATTTCGACGAGCTCGTCGATACTCTTGAGCAGTTCTTTTCGACCTTCACCGGTCTTGACGCTCACCACCGAGGGCGGGCGCGCCAGACCGAGTTCCTTTTGAACCTGAAACTGCATCCCCGCACGCTTCCCACGATTGACCTTATCGGCCTTGGTGAGCACCACGAGGCGTTCTTTTCCGTTGGCCAGCAACATCTCCTGAAGCCCGAGATCAAGGTCGGTCGGCCCGTGGCGGATGTCCACCAGGGTGATGACCCCGGCCAATCTTTCTTCCGTTGCGAGGTAGTTTTCGAGTTCCCGGCCCCACTCTTCCTGGAGCGCCCGTCCGACCTTGGCGTAGCCGTAACCCGGCAGATCGACCAAGAAGAATGACCGGTTGACAAGGAAGAAGTTGAGCATCCGCGTCTTGCCCGGCGCCTTAGCCACCTTCGCCAGATTCTGACGAAGCAGCCAATTGAGCAGGCTTGACTTGCCGACGTTGGAGCGTCCGGCGACCGCAATATGGGGAAAGAACTCCTGCGGTCGATCCGACGGCTTCAGCGCCGATTTACGAAAACTGACCTCACGTATTTCCACTCTGATTCACTCTGTCAATGAGCCACCGGCGGCGAATCCACATGCGAGGAAACCTCACCGGCCGTCGCTGATACCTCGGTGTCCAGTTCGCGAACCAGGGCATTCGCGATAACCCTGTCCATGTGATTGACGAAATGGAACTGGATTTCGTTGCGCACGTCCTCGGGGATCTCCTCGAGGTCCTTTTCGTTCTCGTCGGGGAGAATCACATCGCGGATGCCGGCTCGATAGGCCGCGAGGACCTTATCCTTGACACCCCCGACCGGCAGGACCCGGCCGCGCAGAGTGATCTCACCGGTCATCGCCACATCGACCCGAACCGGGATCTTTGTGAATGCTGAGATCAGCGCGATCGCGAGGGTGATCCCCGCCGAAGGTCCGTCCTTGGGAATCGCTCCCTCGGGGACATGGAGGTGAACATCCTGGGTGGCGAAAACCCCGGGGTCGATCCCGAGTTCGTCGGCCTTGGAGCGGACAAAGGACAGCGCGGCGCGGGCCGACTCCTGCATCACGTCACCGAGTTGACCGGTGAGCGTGAGGACGCCCTTGCCCCGCATGAGCGTGACTTCGGTGGTCAACAACTCGCCGCCGACCTGGGTCCAGGCGAGCCCCAGGGCTGCACCGATCTCGGGATCCTGCTCAGGCATATGAGTCCGGTATCTCGGTTTGCCGAGAAGTTCACCGACCGACTCCGGTGTGATCTCGAGGGCCGCATCCTTGGCTTTGATCTTCTCCTTGAGCACCTTGCGGGCGAGCTTGCGGCAGATGGAGGAGATTTCACGTTCGAGATTCCTCACCCCGGCCTCGCGGGTATAGCCATCGATGAGGAACCGCAGACCGTCTTCGGTGAAGTCGACGTTGTACTTGGTCAACCCATGTCGTTCGACCTGCCGCGGGACCAGGAAACCCAGAGCAATTTGGAGCTTCTCGTGATGGGTGTAGCCCGAGAGCTCGACCTTCTCCATCCGATCGAGCAGGGCGGGAGGGACCGGATGGGTCACATTCGCCGTACAGATGAAGAGCACCTTGGAAAGATCGTACTCGACATCGAGATAATGATCGTGGAAGGTGTTGTTCTGCTCGGGATCGAGGACCTCGAGGAGGGCGCCGGCGGGGTCGCCGCGGAAGTCGGCCGCCATCTTGTCGACCTCGTCGAGGAGCAGCACCGGGTTGACTGTGCCGGCTTTGCGCATCATCTGAATGATCTGACCGGGAAAGGCGCCGATATAGGTCCGCCGGTGACCGCGAATCTCGGCCTCGTCGCGCACCCCACCCAGGGACAACCGGACGAACTTGCGTCCCGTCGCGCGAGCGATGGATCGCGCCAGGGAGGTCTTGCCCACCCCCGGAGGACCGACAAAACACAGAATCGTGCCACCGGTCTTGCGGACGAGTTGCCGCACCGCAAGAAACTCCAGGATGCGCTCCTTGACCTTCTCGAGCCCGAAGTGGTCTTCGTTGAGCACATTCTCAGCCCGCGTGATGTCACGGATCTCTCTTGACGACTTGGACCACGGAACCGCCAACAACCAGTCGACATAGTTGCGCGAGACCCCGGCCTCGGCCGACACCGGCGGCATCCCTTCGAGGCGACGGATCTCGATGATGGCCTTTTCCTTGGCCTCCTCGGTCATTCCCGACGCGTCGATCTGCTCCTTGAGTTCGGCGAGTTCCTCGGTGGTGTCGTTTCGTCCCAACTCTTCGTTGATGGCCTTGATCTTTTCCGACAGATAGTACTCGCGTTGCGCCTTCTCCATCTGCTTTTTGACCCGCGAAGAAAGACGCCGGTCGATGTTGAGTTTCTCGATCTCGACATCGAGAAGATCGTTGAGCCGCTGGAGCCGATCGAGAGGGTTGAGCAGCTCGAGCAACCGTTGCTTCTCCGCAGTCGGCTGGTTGAGATGGGCGGCGAGGATGTCGGCGAACTGATCCGGATCATCGGTCTGGAGGGAAGCGAGCACCCCTTCGGCCGAAAGATGGTGCGATAGCTTGGCGTATTCTTTGAAGAACTCCGTCAACTGAGCCATGTAGCGGCTCAGGGTCTGGTCCTCGCTGACCTCGATGGACTCGACCTCGACTCTCGCCATCAGACACTCAGGGTCGTCAACGACGTCACAAAGCCTCGCACGCTCGAGCCCTTCGACCATCACCTTGATGTTGCCCGAGGCGAGTTGGAGATGTTGCACAACCCTTGCCACCACTCCGAGTTCGTGGATATCGGCGAGATTCGGCTCATCGATTTTCGGGTCGCGCTGGGTCGCGAGGAAGAGCCTCTTGTCGGGTCGTTCGAGGGCGCGCTCGAGGGCCACCACCGAGGGTCGACGCCCGACCACGAATGGCGCCATCATGTGCGGAAAAACGACCATGTCCCGCAATGGAACGATGGCGAGCGTCTGGGTATCACGGACTGCTGTCATCTTGTTTCTTTCTTCTGGGGGAGTGTGTTCGGGCCGGTGGTTTTGGTTGAAGGGGGCGCGATGGCGCGCCGGATACGTCTCAGCTTACCTTTCTCACGGATGGAAGCGGCGCAACCTTATGTTCGACCACATCCCGGGTAATCGTCAACTCCTTGAGATCTGGCAACGCCGGAATCTGATACATGATGTCGAGCATCAACTCCTCGAGAATGATGCGTAGACCGCGGGCGCCCACTTTGCGGGTGATGGCCTCCTTGGCCACCTCGGAAAGGGCGTCGGCTTCAAAGCTCAGCTCGACACCCTCGAAACCGAGAACGGTCTCATACTGGCGCACGAGAGAATTCTTCGGCTCGGTGAGAATCCGAACGAGAGCATCGTGGTCGAGTTCGTGGAGCGTCGCGACGACCGGAATCCGGCCGACGAACTCGGGAATCATGCCGTACTTGATAAGATCTTCGGGGTGGATTTCTTCGAGGAGGTCGGCGGTGTCGGGTTGGTTGCCCGATAGATCCGCGCCGAATCCCATCATCTTCTGATTGAGTCGATGGGCGATGATATCCTCGAGCCCGACAAAGGCGCCACCACAGATAAAGAGGATATTGGTGGTGTCGATCTGGAGAAACTCCTGGTGGGGGTGCTTGCGACCGCCCTGTGGGGGCACGTTGGCGACGGTGCCCTCGAGTATCTTCAGAAGTGCCTGCTGTACGCCCTCACCGGAGACATCACGGGTGATGGACGGATTCTCCGCCTTGCGCGCCACCTTGTCGATCTCATCGATGTAGACGATGCCGCGTTCCGCCGCCTCGCGGTCGCCATTGGCCGCCTGGTAGAGCCGAAGAAGGATGTTCTCCACATCCTCACCGACATAACCGGCCTCGGTGAGCGTCGTGGCGTCGACGATGGTGAACGGGACCTGGAGCTGGCGCGCCAGGGTCTGGGCAAGAAGAGTCTTGCCGGTTCCGGTCGGTCCGATGAGGAGGATGTTCGACTTGGCCAGCTCGACGTCGTTGTTGTTCCGACCACGTTGGTATTCGATCCGGCGATAGTGGTTGTAGACCGCAACGGCGAGCTTTTTCTTCGCCATCTCCTGACCGATGACGTACTCGTCGATATAAGCCTTGATCTCAGGCGGCTTGGCCAACACCTGCTGGCGGCTCTTGGCTTCGTGGACGCGATCCTCGGCGATGATGTCGAGACAGACTTCAACGCATTCGTTGCAGATATAGACCGTGGGTCCGGCGATGAGCTTGCGCACCTCGTGCTGGCTCTTGCCGCAGAAGCTGCAGCGAAGTACGTCATCGTCTCGATTCGACATCTATCCTCCTGGGTTCATTGTATCCCATCATAGGTCTATTCTCTGGAAACAATGATCTTGTCGATGAGGCCGTAGTCCTTGGCCGCATCCGCCTCGAGAATGAAGTCGCGCTCGGTATCGAGGTTGATCTTGTCCATGGGTTGTCCGGTGTGCTTGGCCAGAATCATATTCAGCCGTTCTCTCATCCGCATGATGTCCTTGGCGTGGATGTCGATGTCCGTCGCCTGACCACCAAGACCCGACATCAGCGGCTGATGGAGCAGGACCCGGCTGTGCGGCAAGGCGAATCTCTTGCCCGACGCGCCCCCGGCGAGGAGGATGGCGCCCATGGACGCGGCCTGACCGAGGGCGATGGTGGCCACATCGGGCTTGACGTACTGCATCGTGTCGTAGATCGCGAGTCCGGCGGTGATGGCGCCACCAGGGCTGTTGACGTAGAGATAGATGTCCTTTTCGGGGTTCTCCGCCTCTAAAAAGAGGAGCTGGGCAATGACGAGAGAGGCGGCATGGTCATCGATGGCCGATCCCAGGAAGATGACGTTGTCCTTGAGCAGCCGCGAGTAGATGTCGTAGGCGCGCTCACCGCGGCTGGTCTGCTCGACGACGACTGGGACCAACATCAACCCACCTCCCCACCCGCTTGACGGATCATCTCGTCGACCACCGCGGTCAGAAGAGCAGCGTGGCGAATGGATTCGAGCTTCTCCTCCGCTACGAGATTGGCCTTGTGCTCCGTCGGCGGAATTCCGAGCCGGGATGCGTCCGCGGCGATATAGGCCTCAACCTCGGCTTCGGGGACCGGAGTCTTCCACTCCATGGCCAGCTGTTCGAGGATCAGATTGTCGGCGACGTGGCGGCGAGCGGCGGGTTCAGCCTTGGCCGAGAGCTCCTGCCAGTCGAAGTTTCCGTCTTCGGGTCCGGCGCCCCGCATCGCCATCTCGTAGGCAAAACGATTTACCCGTTCGCTGACGGCATTCTGAATGAGGGAGGACGGCAGGGAATTGAGATCGATTCCCACCGAGAGATGGTCGAGCAACGACCGCCGCCACTCATCTCGACGCTCGGCGCCCTTGCGCTGTGAGAGCGCCTCGTCGAGCCGCTCCCTGAGCTCGGCGAGATTCTCGAGACCGAGGGTCTTGGCGAGCTCGTCGTCGACATCGGGGAGAACCTTGGCCTTGAGGGCCTTGACCTTGATGGTGTAGGAGACCTTCTTACCAGCCCGATCATCCTTCTCGTCGTCCTCGGGAAATGTCTTGACCGCGACTTTTTCGTCGCCGGCTTTGGCTCCCTGGAGCGCCTTGTTGATCTCGGGGGGCAACCCGTCGGCGCCGAGAACAAAACGAGCATCGTTCTCTTCATAGGGTTCCTGGTCGGAGTCTTCCATCAGGCCGACCAAATCGGCCTCGACGAGCATTCCATCGGCCGCTTCCTGGTCTTCCACCGGCTCCCATACGGCCTGCTGCTCCCGGAGAGTCTCGAGCTCGGCGTCGGCCTCACTCGAGGTGATCTCGAGGGACACCTCCGGCAACGTGGCGTCGGCGAGATCGGGAAGCTCGTAGTTCGGCCGGACCTCGAGTTCAGCGACGAGCTCGAAGGAGCCATCGTCGGTGAACTTGACCTCGCGTACCTGTGGCATGGTGAGGGGCTGGAGTTCCTTCTCCGCCTCCATCACTTCTTCCCAGACGAGCTGGCTGAGGTGCTCCTTGAGCTCGGAGTCGATGTCTTCGGCAAAACGGGCACGGATCATGGACTCCGGCGCCTTGCCGTCGCGGAAGCCCGGCAGCTTCGCACGACCTCTGATGGTGCGGACAATGGACTGCCGCTCTCGATCGACGATCTCGGTTTGGAGGCTGCCGGCAACCTCGAGTTTGTAGTTTGCTTGCTCGGTCAATTTGTATGTCATGAGATATTTTTCTCCGGCTGGTGCGAAAGGGGGGAATCGAACCCCCACGGGGTGTCCCCCACGAGATCCTAAGTCTCGCGCGTCTACCGGTTCCGCCACTTTCGCGCGGATGAAAGGAAATGGTGAGCCGTGAAGGAATCGAACCTTCAACCTAGTGATTAAGAGTCACTTGCTCTGCCAATTGAGCTAACGGCCCACAGCGACGCGCACTCTACCTCAAAACGACGTGAGGGGCAAGACCCTGCAGCGAGTCGAGAGTCAACAGTTCCATCGCGGCCGGCCGGAAGAGCGCTCCATAAGCGGCCTCTGTCAACTGTTGACTAGGAGCGTGTAGGGAATAGATGGTGGATGGATTTCGGAGGGTCGTTTGAGGCCGATTTTCGTCGAATCCGCAGGTTCATACTGGTGGTATGGGCCAAGAATACGCCGATAATCGGGCCAAATGACACCCGAAAG
>RCNC010003447.1_pt1 | contig 13617 bp, 11 predicted proteins | sample 2041301 | NCBI WGS metagenome assembly RCNC01 (sample SAMN09708231, study PRJNA481090) | Marine sediment metagenome, whole genome shotgun sequencing project. | biome: marine sediment; feature: ocean; material: sediment; isolation source: Sewage treatment plant 13A marine sediment (STP13A) ... | reverse complement strand
CTGTAGCTGGATCAGACAACAGAAAAATATCCTGTATACCGATACCACTCTACGTGATGCGCATCAGTCGCTATTGGCGACCCGGGTACGCACGCTGGATATGCTGGCGGTGGCCGAGGGTTTCGCCAAGGCAAATCCACAGGTGTTTTCACTCGAAATGTGGGGTGGGGCGACCTTCGATGTTTCCTTGCGTTTCCTGCGTGAGTGTCCGTGGCAGCGTTTGCAGCAACTGCGTGAAGCGGTGCCCAACATCCTCTTCCAGATGTTATTCCGTGGCTCCAATGCCGTTGGGTATAAAGCCTACCCGGACAATGTTATTGAGAAGTTTATTGAGAAATCCTGGGAAAACGGTATTGATGTCTTCCGTATTTTTGATTCCCTGAACTGGATCGAAGGTATGAAACGATCGATCCAGATCGTTCGTGAACGGACCGGAGGTATTGCCGAGGCAACCATTTGTTATACCGGTGATGTCCTGAACACCGACCCGGGTAACCGCTATAACCTGCAGTATTACCTCGATATGGCCAGACGTCTTGAAGACGAAGGTGCCCATATGCTGGCGCTTAAGGACATGGCAGGTTTGCTCAAACCCTATGCGGCGCAAATGTTAATCCCGGCTTTGCGATCGGCTGTGGATATCCCCTTGCACTTACACACCCACGATACCTCGTCGATGCAAAGCGCGACCCTGCTGAAGGCGATTGAAGCCGATGTGGATATCGTGGACGTCTGCCTGAGCTCAATGTCGGGCTTGACATCGCAGGTCAACATGAACTCACTGGTTGCCGTGATGCAGGGGCACGAACGGGAACAGGCATTCGACCTGGATGCACTGAACCAATACTCCAACTACTGGGAAGCCGTGCGTGAGGTTTACTATCCATTTGAATCCGGTTTGAAGGCCGGTACGGCAGAAGTCTATGAACACGAGATTCCGGGTGGTCAGTACTCCAATCTGCGTCCACAGGCCATCGCACTTGGACTCGAGCATCGATTCGAGCAGATCAAGAAAAACTACACGGCTGTGAACCGGATGTTCGGTGATATCGTTAAGGTAACACCTTCCTCCAAGGTCGTCGGGGACATGGCAATGTTCATGACAGCCAATGGTCTGGATGAGAAAGACGTGATGGCCCAGGGGGATACGCTGGCCTTTCCGGATTCGGTGATCGATCTGTTCTCAGGCAAGCTCGGTCAAATGGAGGGTGGTTTCCCGTCCGAACTTGCCGGGATGGTATTGAAAGGCAGAAAGCCACTGAGCGGTCCTCCGGGCGAAGCCCTTGACCCGGTGGATTTCGAGGCTGATTTTGCCGCATTCAGGGAAGAGTTTGATGACAGCCTGACAGAGTTGGATTTTCTCTCCTATGAAATGTATCCGGAAGTTTTTCGTGGTTACTTCGAGCATCAGAAAGAGTTTGGTGATGTCCACTATCTTCCCACCCAGGCCTTCTTTTATGGCCTCAGTCAGGGTGATGAGATCGTGGTCAAATTGCAACGCGGTAAGACCATTGTCATCCGTTACATCTACCGTTCACATACAGATGAAAATGGCTTTTGCCGTGTGACCTTCGAATTGAACGGCCAGACACGGAGTGTGCAAATACGCGATGAGACGGTTGTCCCCAAGACCGTCGCCCATCGTAAAGCCGTGGAGCGTAATGAAATCGGCTCACCGTTGATGGGTCGCCTGGCCTCGGTTTTGGTTGATGAAGGAGATCTGGTTGAAAAAGATACACCGGTCTTCGTGATCGAGGCGATGAAAATGGAAACCACCATCACGGCGCCGTTTGCAAGTACGATCAAGACTGTACATTTACAGGCGGGGGAGTTGGTTGGTCAGGCTGATCTGATTATTGAATTGGAGTGAGCTGTCGAAATAATCGGTATGATGAATACCGGTGCCACATCCGGTCTGTCTGATTGCCTGGTTGTGAATTCCAGCAACGTTGTACACATTGGTGGTGTGCATGGTGGTGCGGGGTAGCGGTATTCGGGACACGTTCGAGCCATCCATGGGCACTCGGTAATTTGTTCCCGACAAATTACGGTCCCGGATACCGCAACCCCACACCACCTGATAAACAGTGTGCTAACTCACGGCGATGTTGACGCCTCGCGCGCATCTGATGGGTGCCGCACATTGCCAAATTCATCCAACTCAAAGTGTGGACAACGTGGCTGGAATTCACATCTAGTTAGTATTTTCGTTCCCGTTTCCAGAGTCCAGAATTCCCAGCTCTATCTGGGCTTCACGTATACCCAACTCTGCGGCTTTTTCGATCCAGAAACGTGTTTGTTGATCTTCGGTGAATTGGCCGTCCACAGACGTCGTCAGAATTTTCTGGTATTCCAGTGCCGACTCATTGCCACTTTTGTGTGCCTGATTGATCCAGAAAAGAGCCTTCTCGGTATCATGAGGTACACCTTCACCGGTTCCAAAGAGCATCGCGAGGTTCATCAGGGCATCGGGATCATGCTGTTCTGCTGCTTTCTTGAACAACTCAACAGCCTTGCCCAAATCCCTGGGAAGCCCACCCTTTTCAAAATAGTACATCTCGCCAAGCCGGTACTGTGCCGGTGCAAACTCCTGCTGTGCTGATTTTTTGAACCAGTAAACTGCCTGTTGATAGTCAACATATACCGACTCGCCATTTGAGTACATCATTGCAAGATTGTATTGCGCGATGGCATTACCCAATTCTGCAGACCTGGCGTACAGATCAAAGACTTCCTCAAGTCCGGCTGACCCTGGCAATTTTATGGCGCTGTTATAATAGTCGTCAGCGATTTCTTTTGTTTTATTTGAAGAAAACCCGGTATTTATAAAAAATATGAGGCAAAAAGAAAAAATTAAAAGGCAAGTTTTGTTCATTTTGAAATCGTCTCGAATCTGCGTAAATTCATCCGCTACGCCACAACAGGCATGATACTGGAAAAGTACTTGCTGCTGTTCAATTTTCACCTTACTGTCTGAACTGATGACAGGATCAATAACAGATGTTTACATATTTTGAATACCCTCATGTCGTGACAAAGTCGGAAATCGATGAGCTTGATCATGCCGGTAATTTTCACTATATCAAGTGGATGCAGGAGGCGGCCGTTGCACACTCGACCGCCAATGGATGGTCCGCGAGAAGATATATTGAGCTGGGTGCAGGCTGGGTGGTCCGGTCCCATAACGTGACCTATCTGAAACCGGCCTTCGAAGGTGATTCAATCATCGTCAGGACCTGGGTATCCAATATAAAACCGGTGACATCTCTTCGGCACTACGAGATTCTTGATGACAGGCCAAAGCCGAGACAGATTGGGCGTTTATCAACTATCGGAAACAAAAACCCACCAGGATTCCAAAAGAAGTGTCTGCCTGTTTTGCGATAGGGGTCTAGGTTTTGTTTGTTTCACCAAGTGCCAGGTAGTTTTCAATCCCTTCAATGTGATCTTGTGCATGATGATTGACATAGATAACGGTCGTTTCCGATCCAGCACATATTTTTTCTATCAGGGCCAGCACCAGTTGCCGGTTCATGTCATCAAGACCGAAACAGGGTTCATCAAGAATCAACAAATGAGGGTGTTTGACCATCGCGCGGCATATCAATAACAGGCGTTGATCGCCATAGGAGAATTGATTGAATGGTCGTGTGGATTGATCCTCAAAACCCAGGATCTGTAACCATGACATGGCAATCTCTTTCTGCAGGTCAGTGGCCCTGGTATACAAGCCAATGCTGTCGTAAAAGCCTGAAATAATGACGTTTATGCAGCTGATGCTGACGCGATAGTCCCATTGCAATGCAGACGAAACATAACCAATGTGTTGTTTGATATCCCATATGCTCTCACCAGTACCCCGTTGATACCCGCAAACAAATATGTCGTTGACATAGCATTGGGGGTGATCGCCGGTGATCAGGTTGAGCAAACAGGTCTTGCCACTGCCATTGTGACCGGTCAGTTGCCAGTGTTGGCCTGCTTCAATGCGCCAGTTCAATTGTTCAAACACCAGGTTGTCGGTATAACGGATGCTCGCGTTGCGTATATTGACCAGCGGTTCGTTGGGCTTGAGCGCTGGCGGGGCTTCGCCGGCAATTGCACCGGGGATTTCGATATTTGTTGTTTTTAAATGAAGGAACTGAGAAAGCAAATCCATTGCGGGTTTGTCACCGGTTTCAACGGTGGCTTTCAGATGACCTTTTTCAAGCAAGGCAATATGGGTAACGAATTCCGGCAGTTCATCAAAACGATTGATAACCAGCAGCATCGGTAACTGGCCCGAAAACTGCTGCAGAATCTCGCTAATCAAAGGTATTGTTTGTGCGTCCAGACCCTCAAACGGGCCATCCATTATTAGCATCTCTGGCCTGCTGCACAAAGCGCGGGTTAGAAGAATCTTACGGGTCTCGCCGGTAGAGAGTTTGCGGAAACCCCTGTCCAGCAGTGACTCAAGTCTGAACAGGGTAATCAGCTTAGTCAGTAGTTCAGGATCAATGGAGACCTCATTGAGCATCTCACTGACGGGTGTGCCGTCGTTGATCTTGTCGGTCAAGTCGCTGTCATCACGGCGGCGTTCCCGCTCTATCAAGGCCGCCTGCGACTCAAGTGAGACGACACCGGCATGGGTAACAACACCCGTCACCGAACCGGATGTGATGTCACCGGTGCCGGTCAGCGCTGCGGCAAGGGCGGATTTACCCGAACCACTGGAACCCATGATGGCCCAAACCTGCCCAGCTTCGAGCTTCCAGTTGATATCTATCAGCGAAAACGACTCGTTAAAGCGAATACTCGTTTTTACGAATTCGATGCTATTCAAAACGATGTCTCAATCTGGCTGGGCCAATCCCGACAGGCTCCAGGTATTAATCGATCTTCTTCATCGCACTCATGTAACCACGCAGTGTCTGCCCGATGGCTTCAACCGGATGGTTTCTGATGGATGAATTTGCCTCGATCAATAGCTGATTGTCCACGCCGTCATCAATCAGACCCAATCCACGGCCGATAACATCGGTATCTACCCGTGACATGAAGTCTGACAGTAGCGGCAGACAGGCATGATTGTAGAGATAGCAACCATACTCGGCGGTGTCAGAAATGGTGCTGTTCATTTCATACAGCTTCTTGCGTGCAATGGTATTGGCAATCAATGGTGTTTCGTGCAGGGATTCGTAATACGCTGATTCTTCCTTGATACCTGCCGCAGTCATGGTCTCAAACGCCAGTTCCACACCGGCTTTGACCATTGCCACCATCAGGATTCCGTGATCGAAATATTCCTGCTCCGGGATTTCCTGATCGGTGTTTCCGGTTTTTTCGAAAGCTGTCTCGCCGGTTTCCTTACGCCACCCGAGTAGATTTGCATCGTCGTTGGCCCAGTCTTCCATCATGCCGCTTGAAAACTGACCACCCATGATGTCATCCATGTGTTTGCTATACAAAGGACGCATGATGACTTTAAGCTCCTCTGCTAAATCAAATGCCTTGATTTTTGCAGGGTTGGAAAGACGATCCATCATGTTAGTGACGCCACCGTGCTTGAGTGCTTCGGTAACGGTTTCCCAGCCGTACTGGACCAGTTTTGCGGCGTATCCGGGCTCGATGCCGTTGTCAACCATTTTGTCGAAGCAGAGCAGGGAACCGGTCTGTAACATGCCGCAAAGTATGGTCTGTTCACCCATCAGGTCAGATTTGACCTCGGCGATAAAGGAGGACATCAAAACACCGGCCTTATGACCACCCGTGCCGGCGGCGTAGGCTTTGGCAATCGCCAGTCCGTCACCATGCGGGTCGTTATCCTCATGTACGGCGATCAGTGTGGGTACACCAAAGCCTCGTTTGTATTCTTCACGAACCTCGGTCCCGGGACACTTGGGAGCGACCATGATGACGGTAATATCATCCCTGACCTGCATACCTTCCTCGACGATATTGAAACCATGGGAATAGGCCAGGCAGGCGTTCTTCTTCATCAGTGGAACGGTTGCTGCCACCACACCGGTGTGCTGTTTGTCCGGGGTCAGGTTCAACACCAGGTCGGCTTCGGGAATCAGTTCTTCAGGGGTGCCGACAGTGAAGCCGTTTTCCGTTGCATTTTTCCAGGATTGTCTTTGATCCGTAATGGCAGCTTCACGCAATGCAAATGAAACATCCAGACCGCTATCTCTCAGATTCAGGCCCTGGTTGAGGCCCTGGGATCCACAGCCGATAACCACCAGTTTTTTGCCTGACAGGTAAGAAACGCCATCGGTAAATTCAGATGGATCCATAAATTCACACTTACCCAATTGAGCCAATTGCTCACGCAGCGGTAAGGTGTTGAAATAGTTTGCCATGTCCAGAGTCCTTGTTAATGCATGTCTTAAAAATGAAGGGCGTTACTCTAGTGCAAAACGGTTTTTACGTAAACACTAAATTTGCGTTCAGACCCGTACTAGATAAGCAGACCCATTATTCTGAGGATTTCCAACCAGCCTGGGTCGTGACGCAGCATTGCCATCGCCCAACTCAGTTTAAATTAACCACGTGCTTAACTACCGTTTTGCTCAAGGGCCTGTTTGATCACTTCGAGCAACTTGTCGGCTTCTTCGCTCTCATACCTGATTGTGCCGTCCTCATTGACCAATTTCCAGTCATTGCTCTCTATGCGCAGCTTGTTACCCTGGTAACGGGGGTAGAACTCCTCGTAGAGTTGGTTCAGGTCTTCGAGGTAGGAATCATCGGAGGCGAGTAACGTTCTCTCTGCTTCACGAACCTTTCCTTCTTTGCGAAGTCTTTTTTCTATCCTTGCTTTGAGTTCATGCACTTCTGTGTGAGGGTATATCACCAGGTCAGGTTCCGGAATATTGTGTTTCATCGCATCAAATTGATGTCTGAGTATCATCTTCTCAGATTTGGAAAGAAAGGTATCACGGTAGTTTTTCTCAGTGAATATGTGGATGTCCTCTTCCTTGATTCGATCGGTCACACCCGAATGGGGTGAGATGGTCATGTGCCACCAATTCCGGAACCTGCTGGAAAGGAAGAAAACCTGTGTGTTGTAGGCATGCTCCCTACGGTCACCATAGTAGAAATTGAGCACCAGTTCGTCGACTTCTTCAGGGTAAAAGACGAAATCCCATCTTTTTTCTATCAACCTGCACAGGGTGGTTTTGCCTGCGGAAATGTTGCCCATGATTCCGATGGTTTGTTTCATTCGAAAAGCCTCCTGGTGCCTGGAACGGCGTTTATGATGCCTTCGACGACCTGTTCAAGTCCTTCTCCTTGCCTGAAATCAATCGCTTCGGTGTCGATGATGAGGTACGGGTGTCCACATTTCATAATCCATGGCCGGTAAAGGTCATTGAGATTGGAGAGATAGGTGTTCTCAGGGCTTGCAAGTTCTGACTCTTCTCCGCGGCTCCGGCCCACTATCCTGGCTTTGAGAGCCTCCACATCGCTTTCGAGGTAGATGATGAGGTCAGGTGCGGGTTTGTTGTCCATCATCAATTTAAACAGATCCTGGTATTTTCTGTAGTCCTCTTCGTTGATGTATTCGCAGTTGTTGGAGTTCTTGGTGAAAATCTGATCCTCATAAATGCTTCTGTCCTGGGCAACCGACTGGCCTTCGCGCAGCAGTTCATTCAAAACACCCAGATCCAGCAATCTTGACAGGAAATAGGTCTCCTGGATTTTGTAGCCCCAATACTCTGCCTCTTCTTTTACTTTCAGGAATTCACCGGGGCTTTTGCCAACGAGCTTTGCACCTTTCAAACGGTCATAGGCAGTTACGGCTTTATAATATTTTTCCAGGTAGCCATGCTTCTTCACATAATCCACCTGCTCGAGGAAAGAAACGATCTTGCCGCCGGTTCTTTTTTCGAGGGCTTTTGTGAGAGTGGATTTGCCGGCAGCGATGTTGCCTGCGATTGAAATGAGAAAACTATCCATGCTTATCCTTTTTCTAAAAAGTTGCAGAAGCTGATTTCAGCTGAACCTGTGAGTAGATGGAGAAGACAAAATCGGGTCAAATTATAACCATTATTATTGCAACATTGTTCAAGAAAATAGATTCACGGGATGCACTGAAAACATCTGCGTAGTACAGTACGCTGCTTGTAGGAATCTTGGTTATATTTATGTCAGTGAGTTATCCTGAAAAAACCAGTCAAAGGAAAGGCTTTGCCGTGGAAAATAACACTTTCGGTTTAGGAAATAGCGAAAGAATCCGGCTCAAGTTCGGAAGTTATGGCATCGAAGTCCTTGAGAGCGGGCAGGGGATACGGGTTTCAAACCTGTACAGTATTGATGAAGGTGTAAAAACAAACCGTACCTTCGCTGTGGTTGCTTATCCTGACATCATTGAGCCGGAATTCGGTGCTGAACATGATTCAATTCTCAATGGGGAATCTATTGGCATAGTATTCAGAAACAATGGTTGGGTGGTTGATAAGCGCCATCAATATTTTGGGAAAATTGAAGTGCCTTCAACCAATTCAGATGTTGATGCAGTATTTGGTGATATAGGTAAGATCCAACCGGTCATTCACGTTTATTCCTTGTTTGTCAAAAAAGATAATTCTGAGTTTCGATATGCCTCTATCGCTGAAGTCCATCACCCGGAGTATCTCAATTTAGAAGACCTGAACACGATCTATGGGAGTTTCTTGGGCGGTGTCCTTGATAAGAATGAGGACGTTGATGGTTTTCTCGAAATCGTTAGAACCAAGATGGGTGTTTTTCACACGGATTAAGTTTAGAAACCAAGGCTTGATTTAGCCCAGCAGCGGGACCAAGCTCTTAATGACTTCATTGATCTCCTCAGCGGTCGTTGTCCTGCCCAGGCTGAAACGCACTGCACCCGCACCGACTTCTGTTGAAATACCCATTGCTATCAATACAGGTGAAAGCTCCACACGACCTGTATGACAAGCCGAACCTGTTGAGGCTGCCAATTCGGGCACTTGTGCCAGTAACTCATGACCTATATGACCCACGAATGACACATTGAGCGTATTGGGTAAGCATCTCCCGGTGTGACCGTTGAGCACCACCTGGTCACCGCAACTTTCCTTTAAACCAGTCCAGAGTTGATCTCTCAATGCCCTGATCCTGTCCATGGAGGAAAGATCACCAGCGAGTTCACAAGCTTTCCCAAGGGCTGCCGTCAGTAACGCACTTTCGGTGCCTGCCCGGCGCCCGAGTTCATGACCGGCGCCATGGATAAGTGGTTCGAGTTTTGTGCCTTCGCGTACATATAGTGCGCCAATACCTTTGGGGGCATACAGCTTGTGCCCGGCAATGGACAGGAAATCAACGCCGAGATCATCAACGCGGGTCGGTATCTTGCCAACTGACTGGGCAGCATCGGTATGAAATGGTATGCCGTGCTCACGCGCAATCTGTGCACAGTCCTCTATTGGCTGGATGGTGCCGACCTCGTTATTGGCGTGCATTATGCTGATAAGGCTGGTATCAGCAGTGATGGATTGAGCGAGGTCGTCGGGGTCTACACAGCCAGTGGGGTCAACTGGTAACCAGGTAATTTTCGCGCCTAAACGCTGCAGAAAACGACAGGGTTCTACAACCGCCGGATGCTCAACGCTGGTGGTGATGATATGTGGATTACGCACCTCGCTGGCAAAATAGATACCTTTCAATACATGGTTGTTGGATTCGCTTCCTCCACTGGTAAACACGATCTCGGCAGGCTTGCATCCCAGTAATTCCGCAACCTGTCGTCGCGCAGTGTCAACAATGGTATGTGCTGGTGTACCTGCCCAATGGGAACTCGACGGATTTCCGAAAGCATGATCCATGGTGCTTCGCATGACTGACTCAACGCTTGGGTCAATCGGCGTGCTGGCGTTAAAGTCGAGGTAAATTTGTTGTCGGTTTATTGAGTTCATGTTTTTGTCTATAGATAAAGTTGGTCATGACGCATTAGGAAGTTCCATCCTCTGAACAAGGCAGGCTGAAGCGCCAAGGATAGACGATCATGCCGGTAGAAGACAAAAAAGAACTGCCCTCCATGTACGCTTGCATTAAAGTACATAATCATATGTGAATAGAGTACGAGGATTCAAAATATGCCAATGACATCCCGCGAGCGCGTACTAACCGCGATCAACCACCAACAAGCCGACCGTATCCCGCTGGTAATTGGAGTCAGCAATGCAACCGGTATCAAGATGAAACCCTATCAGGGGATCAAAAAGATTGCCGGTATAGAGGCCCCGGACAACTACTTGTACGATTGGCCTGAGCTTGGCACGGCGGAAATTGATGAAGAAACGATGCTTCGCCTGCACTGCGATGTTCGTGGTGTGCTGGATCTGGAGCCCGAAAGCGTGCGCAAACGGAATCGAGAACGCGAGCCACATAGTAATTGCATCGATTCATGGGGTAGTGGCCAGACAGAAATTACTCCCGGTGACTGGTTCCCAGGTATTCACCCACTCACCGAAGCCCGGACTGTTGAAGACCTGGAACTTTACCAGGGCTGGCCGGATATGAGTGACCCAAGCCGGGTTGCCCATGTAAAAGAAACTGCCCGGTGCCTGGCTGAGGATATGCAATTTGCAGTTTTGGCCACACCTTGGCTGCTGTTTCCTTTCGAGCGGGCTCATGCCATGCAGGGTATGGAGACTTTCCTGATGAACATGGTCACAGATCGGGATTTCGCGGTCGCCTTGCTGGAAAAAATTGCGGATTACTGTAAATACCTCATGGGGCCGTTTCTGGAACAGCTGGGTGATAATGTCGATATCATCAAGATAGGTGATGACCTGGGAACCCAGGAAAGCCTGATGATTTCACCGCGGATGTATCGGCAGATACTCAAGCCGGTTCACGCGGATTTCATTGCTTTCATCAAGCAAAGAACCAATGCCAAAGTCATGTTTCACTCGGATGGAGATGTAGCGCCCTTGATTGATGATTTCATTGAAATGGGCGTCGATATTCTGAACCCCATACAGACATCGGCTGGCACCATGTCAGACCTGCCAACGCTGAAGAAACGCTATGGAAACAACATTGTTTTTTGCGGTGGTGTCGATTCACATCGAATATTGCCCTACGGCAGTGTTGCTGAAGTCCGCGAGGAAGTACGACGCGTCATCGAGGCACTTGGCCCGGGTGGTGGTTGTATGATCGGCGCTGTACATACGGTGATGAACGATGTTCCACCGGAAAACGTACTGGCGATGGTGGATGCGGTGGAAGAGTTTGGGCAGTACCCGCTCAGATAAACAACAGTTCACTCCAATAGGGTAGGCCGCGTTGGCAAGTGGCGTAATCCCGTCCATGCCAGGGCTCCGATATGGCTTGCTACGGTTTCCACTGATGGGGCTTGTTCACTTTCTGTCCACCACTGTCCAACAAAGGCAACCATGCCAACCAGGGCGTGAGCGTAAATGGGTGCAAATTTTGAATCATAGCCAGCCTCACCGAATTGCTCGGTAAAGACATCGCTGATACGGTCTGCCAGGTCATACATCAAGGCAGGCAATTCACTGCTTTGTTTCGGGGCATCGCGTAGCAGTACTGCAAAACCCTGTGGGTGTTCCTTGACATAGGTGAGATATGCAAGGGCCGCTTTCTCGAGTCGTGCACGAGCTGTTCCTGAACTGACGGCTTCTGCTATGTTACTCAGGATGTGCTCAACCTCGCGGTCGACAACGACCGCGTACAGTCCTTCCTTACCGCCGAAATGGCCATATAGGATGGGTTTTGAGACTTTTGCCCGGGCCGCTATCTCTTCGACCGAAGTGGCTTCGTAGCCGCTTTCCGCAAATACCGCCCGCCCCACTTCAATCAACTGAGCCCGTCTTGCTGCAGCCGTAAGCCGTCCTGATCGCACTTTCTTCTTTTTCATGTTGACAAGGATACTACGGTAGCGTAAGTTACGCAATAGTAAGTTACGGTATCGTAACTATGGTGTCAAATGACTATTTGTGACCATTTCAGTTTAAACACAGAGCAAAATTAAATGACCATATACAACGCCCCGATTGAAGATATCAAATTTGTCACGGAAGATTTATTGGATATTTACAGTCACTACCAGAAATACCCGGATTATCATGAAGCGACACCTGATTTGGTGGATATGGTTATCACCGAATGTGCGAAATTCTGTGAGACAGAACTGGCGCCCCTGAATCAAAGTGGCGACAGGGAAGGTTGCCAATGGCAGGATGGCAAAGTAAGCACCCCAAAAGGCTTTAAAGAAGCCTACAGAAAATACATTGATGGCGGATGGCAGGGTATATCCCATCCCATTGAATATGACGGCCAGGGTCTGCCAACTTCTATTGGTTTGATACGCACCGAAATGATTGGTACCGCCAACTGGTCATGGTCCATGTACCCGGGACTCAGTCTTGGAGCGATGAATACCCTCATTAAACATGGCAGTGAACAGCAAAAGAATGTCTACCTTAAGAAGCTTACACAGGGTGAGTGGAGTGGCACGATGTGTTTGACAGAGGCACAGTGTGGTTCTGATTTGGGTTTGATCCGCACCAGGGCGGAACCCGTCAATGATGGTAGTTACAATGTTACCGGTAGCAAGATGTTCATTTCTGCCGGCGATCATGATTTAACCGAAAATATCATTCATATCGTATTGGCGAGATTACCTGATGCACCAAAAGGTTCGCGGGGCATTTCACTGTTTTTGGTGCCGAAAATCCTCGTCAATGAAGATTCTTCACTGGGTGAATCCAACTCGGTCAGTTGCGGGTCCATCGAGGAAAAGATGGGTATTAAAGGTTCATCGACGGCTGTTCTGAATTTTGATAACGCCAAAGGCTACCTGATTGGTGAAGCAAACAAGGGGCTGGAATACATGTTCACCTACATGAATACCGCCAGGATCGGAATCGCCATTCAGGGTGTGTGTAATTCAGAATTGGCTTATCAAATTTCGCTGCCTTACGCGAAAGATCGCTTGTCCATGCGCTCCTTGTCCGGCAAGAAATTTCCAGAACAGGCTGCGGACCCAATCATTGTCCACCCTGACGTGAGGAAGATGCTGCTAACGCAAAAATCCATTTCGGAAGGTGGTCGGGCCATGATCTATTACGTCGGAAAGATGGTAGATGAACTGGACCAATGTACAAATGAGCAAGACCGGACGCGTATTGATGACAAGCTGGGCTTTTTTACACCTATTTTGAAAGGCTTCCTGACCGAGGCTGGTTTTGAATCAGCCAACAATGGCCTGCAGGTCTTTGGTGGTCATGGTTACATCAAGGAGTGGGGTCTGGAACAGATTGTCCGGGATGCGCGCATTGCGACTTTGTATGAAGGAACAACAGGTATTCAAGGCCTGGACCTGCTCGGTCGGAAGATACTGTTACAACGCGGTAAAGCACTAAAATCTTTTACCAGGGAAATTGTGGGTTTTTGCAAAGACCACAGTATATTTTCAAGAAACGAACACAAACGCAGAATGAATAAGTTTATTTTCCCGTTGATCAAAGCCGTATTTAACTGGCGGCGATATTCATTGATGATTGCACTAAAAGCACGTAAGAATCGCGACATGGTCGGATCAGCTTCGGTTGATTATCTGATGTACTCCGGTTACATCACAATGGCCTATTTTTGGGCGATGATGGCACA
>RCNC010002015.1_pt1 | contig 13621 bp, 8 predicted proteins | sample 2041301 | NCBI WGS metagenome assembly RCNC01 (sample SAMN09708231, study PRJNA481090) | Marine sediment metagenome, whole genome shotgun sequencing project. | biome: marine sediment; feature: ocean; material: sediment; isolation source: Sewage treatment plant 13A marine sediment (STP13A) ... | reverse complement strand
AGGGTGTATTGATGACCTACTTCCAATCCATGAACCAGGATGTGGAGGTGCCCTGGTCTGTGAATATGAGTTCCAGGATCATGATCGCCATCGCCGTGAACTGCTTCGAGACCGACGCCAGGCGGAACGCAGACTCCGGTGTGATCGGGGTTCCGGAATCGATGTCTGCGAGTCCGAAACCGCCCTCGAAGAGGATTTCTCCATCCTCGATGACGATGACGGCGGCGCCCGGAGACTCGCCGGCTGACCAGTCCTCGAAGAGAGCCGCCACCTCGGCCGTTATCTCCGGGCTCCTGCTCGATGGCTCCTCGCCACCGCAGCCGAGGAAACCGACACAGATCATCGAAGCGACCAGGAAACCTACGCCCCATCTCTTCGCTATCGCCATGAGGACACCCCCGAAAATACTTAGATCTTCGACCTATCGAGGTCCGAGATTAGCAGAGCAGGAAACGCTTGCTGACCTGAGAAAACCCCCATCACGGACGGAAAACGCACATCGACGGGTTCGGAATGGAGAGCCTGCAGGCGCCGACTGTTACTCGTCTTCCATTTGCGCGAGGATCTCCGGAATCCGGTCACGATGGACCGTGATCACGAGCGACTTGAGTTTCACGTAGTCATCCCGGTAGAAGTAGTAGCCCTTGTGGTTACCGAGCCGCGATGAGCGGTTGGAGTCTTTGATCAGGAACCAATCGTGGCCATCGACCTGTGTGATCCCGACCAGGTGGACGGTGTGGTCGTCGGTGCTGCTCTCGTTGACGAAGCGGAATTCGCGCGAATCCTGGTCGATGTAGGCACCGGGGATGTCGAACGTGGGCACGATCGCGATGTCCTGCAGACCCCAGATCCCGGCTTCGGAGACGTCGCCGCCGACGACCAGGCTGTGGCCCGCGGACGCCGTGGATCGAATGACCTCGTACCAGGTATCGAGAGGGACGTTGAGGTAGCTGGTGTCGTGCCACCAGTTGTCGGGCACGTCGTACGAACCGCGGGTGTAAAAGGGCACCGACAGGGTCGATATGAGGCCGACATAGTCGTCGGGATCAATGCCGCAGATCTCGTCCAGGAAGACTTGCGGCGTGACCTCACGGCCGTTCCAGGTCGTCGTCTCGGGAGGGCGGCCCATCGTGAGGTCGAGAATTCCGCGGATCGTGTCGACGATGAACTCTTCGTCCCAGAAGCCCTGGTCCCGGCACCAATCGAGGAACTCGTTCATCCGCTCTTCCATCAGGCTGTGGTCGAACCGACCATCTTCGGCCAGCACGCCCTCGTAGTCGGCTCGAGGAACCACTCCGTGTTCGCGGTAGACCCTGAGCAGGGCTGCGGTCTGCGATCCTTGGTCGAAATTCGATTCACCACGGTTGGTGACGTAGCCCTTGGCCTTGTTCACGAACTCCCAGTACGCTGTCCACATCTCCGAAAGCTTGATCTCCTGGCCCGATATGCGGTGGATCTCTGATTCGATGAATGAGGTCGACGAAAAACTCCAGCAGGTGCCGGTCAGGTATTGCGGAGTGGGTGGAAAGTGCCAGGACTGGGCTTCGAACGCCTCCGGGCCCGTTGGTCGCACGATATTCGAAATGTCAAACCGGAGCTCGCGCTTTGCGTCATCGCGGGCCTCGGCCGCCTCTTTGACCCGGGCGAGAATTTCAGCGCTCTTGGCCTCGGCGGCTTCGCGGAGCGCTTCGTTGTTCGCCTCCATCTCCTCGATCACGGGGTATTTCGTCTTTTCGACGTAAGTCAACTGATCCTTCTTCTGATCGGCGGTGCAGGGCACGGCCAAAGCTACGAGAGTCAGGGGGATCGCAAGAACGGCCACGATTCGAGATTGCATCAAACCCTCCTACATGAATATGGGGACATCGGCCCCAGAATCGGACTATACCCCAACGTGTGGTTCCCGGGAGCCGTCGCCACCACGCTGACTCGCGCTTACGCAATAATTCGTTTGAACACTTCCAGATCAATATTGCGTCCACAAAGGACGGCAACCACCTTTTTGCCCTTCAGGCGGTCTTTTCGCTTGAGGAGTCCCCCAACACCCAGGGCTCCAGACCCTTCGACCACCAGGCGATGCTGCTCGAACAGAAGACGGATCGATGCTTCAATCTCTGTCTCGGAGAGCAACACAATCTCCTCCGCATATCTCTGACACGGCTCCAGCGTAATGGTGTCCAGGTCCATATTGCCGGCGCAGGTGTCCGCCAGCGTCGCCGAGGTTTCCATCTCGACGATCTTTCCTGTTCGCATGGATTCATACATCACCGGGGAGTTCTCCGGCGAGACGCCAAAGGCCTCCACATCGGGGTTGTGGCTTTTCAGCCAACCCGCCGAGCCACCCAGCAGTCCCCCACCCCCGCACGCGAAGAATGCCGCATCCAAATCGGGAAGTTGATTCGAGATCTCGTACCCGCAGGTTCCCTGTCCGCCGACCACAACGGGATCGTTGTAGGGCGACACATAGATTCTGTCTTCTTCCTCGGCGACGCGGCGAGCCTCCTTCTCCGCATCCCAGGCGCCCTCGCCAAAGATGACCAGATCCAGACCATGTGACCTCAGCAACTCCAGGCGCGAGGCATCGAGGTCTTCGGCCACATAAATTGTGGCTCTGTGTCGTCGAATTCGAACGGCCTCGGCTATCGCCAGGGCATAATTCCCCGTCGAAGCCGTGACCACGCCCCGTTCCAGTTCTTCTTCAGTGAGCGACAGGATCTTGTTGAGTGCACCGCGAAACTTGAAGGAGGCAGTTCGCTGCATCGAATCCAACTTGAGCCAGACCTCGCCATCGATCTGCCGACTGAAATACATCGAGTATTCAAGAGGTGTAGGCGAGAGGTGGTCCCGGCATCTTTCAGCCGCCTCCAGCACCAGCTGAGGCACATTCAGCTGTGGTTGGAGTTCTGTTGTCATGTTTGACCTCCCTCGTGTAGAACCGTTCGACTCTCTCGGCAATCTGGAAGTACTGGGTCGCGACACCGGTCAGATCCACCTCCCGTGATTTGGTCTTCGCTGGTTCGACCGATTTCAGGGTTCCGGATCTTTGCCCAAATCAAATATGGAACCCTCATCGACGCTACTATACTTTCGCCGAACGAAAGCATGAGCTCCGGGAGGCCAGATGAATGCCACACGACACGTCCAAATGCCGATTCTCATTGCAGTTGCGAGCATTTTGTTCCTCGGCGCCTGCACCAACGACTCGAACGGAATTCCTGAATACGGCAATGCAGACAGCGGCCTCGATACTGCACTTGCCGCTATCTCTCGCGACAACATACAGTCGACATTGAACTACCTTGCAGCGGATGAGCGCGAGGGTCGCTTCCCTGGCACCCGTGGTTATGACGAGTCGGCTCAATATGTGGCCGACCAGTTCGCCGCTCTTGGATTGGAGCCGGGCGGAACGGATGGCTGGTTCCAGCAAGTTCCGATCATCACTCGAATGATCGATATCGAGAACTCCGGCGTGACTTTGCACAAGAGCACCGGCGACGTGGATCTGGAGTGGAAAAAGGACTTCATAATCTACGCTGACCGGTTGCGCCCAGAGAATCGAATTCGAGCTGAGGTGGTTTTTGTGGGCTTTGGTATCCACGCGCCCGACGTGGGCTATTCGGACTACGATGGAATTGACGTCAGCGGAAAGATCGTCGCGACGTTTCGTCGAGCGCCTGCCACGTTTCCGGCCACGGAGCGAGCTCACTACTCGTCCAGCAGGACCAAAGCCGCGGAGTTGGTGAGCCGTGGCGCGATCGGACAGATCGTTCTGTCGAATCGCCTGGACGAAAGAATTTCTCCGTGGGAAAACGCCACGCAGAACGTCGGCACCCAGCCGGATATGACATGGATCGACGAGAACGGTGATGTCGCCGACTTTCACCCAGAGCATCAGGGTTCTGCAAGGTTCAGTCGATATGCAGCCGAGCAACTCTTCGAGAATGCACCTCTGACCTTCGAAGAAGCTCTCGATGCGGCGGAAAATGCCTGGCCATCGTCGACGGCTCTGGGTGTCGAGGTCACGTTGTATTGCAAAACCGCACATGAGCGCGTGACAAGTCCGAACGTCATCGGCATTTTGCGTGGGAGCGATCCGGAATTATCGAAAGAGTACGTCGTCTACACATCACATCTCGATCACCTCGGAATTGGCACGCCGGTCGACGGCGACAGCATCTACAACGGCATGTACGACAACGCGCTCGGGGTTGCAACGACCATCGAGGTGGCTCGCGCCCTGACAGCGTTGCCGGTGCCGCCGAGACGGTCGATTCTATTCGTCGCTCTTACCGGCGAGGAATTCGGGCTGTTTGGCTCAGACTATTTCGCGCAGTATCCACCCGTTCCGTCGTCCGCACTCGTCGCAAACGTGAATATCGACATGCCAATGACCATTTTCCCGTTCAACACAGTTACTGGTTATGGTGCCGAACACTCATCTCTCGAAGGTCTCGTTGCGCACGAAGTCCAGAAGGAGGGTTTCGAGTTAAGGCCCGATCCATATCCGGACGAGGTCTATTTCATACGGGCCGATCAATACTCCTTTGTGAGGCAGGGGATTCCTTCTGTATACCTGGCAGAGGGAGTGGAGGCCCCCGATCCCACCGTGGACGGACTCGCTATCGTCAACGCATTTGTAGCAGATCACTGGCATCAACCTTCGGATGATCTTTCTCAGCCGATCCTATGGGAGACAGAATTGAAGTTTGCACGTGCCTGTGTGCGTGTCGGCTACCGTATCGCGATGGAAGACCAACGTCCCACCTGGAACGAGGGCGACTTCTTCGGTGAAATGTATGACAAAGAGTAGATTGGACATCCGCGCTATCGATCGGCTGAGGCGAAGAACTTCGACGCGCTACCACACGCTGCCGAGGGCAACTCTAATTGCCTCTCCACTGACGCCGCTGGATTCCTCGGATGCGAGGAATGCGATCATCTCGGCGACTTCCCGGGGCGTGGCAACCCGGCCCGGCGGATACAATGCCGCCCGTTCCTCCCACACCTGATCGGACGTGATTCCCCGATCCTCCGCCTCGTGGCGGGCCGAACGTTCGGCCATTTCCGTCCGAACCCAACCGGGCAAGACAGCGTTCGATGTAATGCCGTAAGCTCCACCGTCCACCGCGACCGAGCGCATGAGTCCCAGCAGCCCGTGTTTGGAGCTGTTGTATGCACATCCCGCGGGTTCGGCGATCAAGCCGGCGGTAGAACTCGTATAGACAATGCGCCCGTACTTGCGTTGGGTCATTCCCTGCAACACAAGCTTCGAGAGATGGAATGGACCATCGAGGTTGACCCGCATCGTCTCGCTCCAGACGTCTGGATCCTGTTCCCAGACGACCCGCTCGTGGGCCGAGCCGATACCGTGGTTGCAGACGAGGATCTCAATCGGCCCCAGCCGTTGCTCAGCCTCCGCAACCGCGTGCGCACAGCCCTCTGGACTTCCGAGATCCGCCACCGAAAACTCGAGCCCGACATCCTCCAGATCCTGCTGACTTCGGGCGACGCACATCACTTTGGCGCCACGTGACGCCAGGAGTTCAGCAGTTGCACGCCCGATTCCGCGGCCCCCGCCCGTGATCAGAGCTACGCGCCCTTCGACTCCAGCCATGCTTCACTTTCTCCCCTCATATCGGCGCAATCATCAAGCCATCGGCTTGTCGGCGCGAACGAACAGCCACAACACAACTCCGAAGATCGCGAACACCGATCCGGTCGCAAGCGCCGGCACCCAGCCAAAGGCTTCGGCCATGATCGGAACCAGAAGGGCCCCGATCCCGCCCACGACATTCCCACCCGTGTTCATGACTCCTGCGGCGGCTGAGGCATGTTTGCCGGCCACAGAGATCGCCGCCCCCCAGTAGGCTCCCTCGGTGAGCTGGGTACATCCGAAGCTCAATGAGAGCAACACGACGGCCAGAAGAGGATCCTTGGCGGTCGCGCCGAGTACAAGGAGACCGGCAGCGAGGCTGAGACCGACGATTCCGGGAATCCTGTATCCCCAGCGGGGACCGATGCGTTTGCAGAGACGATCACACCACAGCCCACCGGCGCTTGCAGCGACTGCACCGACCACCCAGGGAGCCGCAGCGTAGAAGCCCCCTTGGAGAATCTCGAACTTTCGAACATCGATGAGGTAGATGAAGAACCAGTTGAAGAAAATGAAGAAGACGTAGTTCATGCAGAAATAGCTCGCGGTCAACAGCAGGATATCGCGATTTTTGAGCACCCGTTTCCAGACAGTCTTGTCTTCGACAACCTGTTCCGGTGCCGGCCGGCCGGAGTTGATCAGGTCCAGCTCGTGCCTGCCGACCCGTGGGTGATCGGCCGGGTTGTCTCTCGCGTACCACCACCAGACCCCGGCGATCAAAAATGCCAGAGGTGCCGTTACGAGAAAGGACTCACGCCAACCCAGGTTTTCCATCAGCCAGGCAACCAGCGGTGCGGTCACGGCGGCGCCCAGGGTCAGCCCGGTGCTCGTCAACCCGTTCGGGAATGCCCACCCCGAAACCGGGAACCATTTTCCGATCGTTCCACCACCGAACACTGGAAACAACGGCGCTTGCGCGACGCCGATCAGGAACCGCAGGCCGATGAGCGTGGCGAGGATGAAGGTCGTAGACGCAACGGCCGTCCCGGGCACCAGGCCCGTGGCCAATGTCAGGATCCCCCACAATACAGCGATGAAACTGAGGGCCCGGCGGGAACCTACAATGTCACCGAAAACACCGCCCGGAAACTGGAAAATCGCGTATCCCCATGCAAAGGCCGAAAAAATCATGCCCAACTGAATCTTGGACAGGCCGAGATCAGCCATGATGTTTTCGCCGGCGATGGACATATTTGATCGCAGCACATAGGCCACGAAGCTCATCATGAATAGGAGCGCGAGGATCACCCATCGAACATGGGTACGTTGAGGATCAGATGAGGCTGCGCCGGCGTCCGCCATCGGCAGAGGTTACTCGATCCCGGCGCGCTCGTCGGCGGCCGCCACCAGCGCGCGAAGTTTTTCAAGAGTTGCCGCCGGCAGCGGGTCGGGCACGTGCCCGGAAACCGCCTCTCGGGCGGCGGCTCGCGCCTTTTCGACGATAGAGGGGCTGCCCGCCTCGGCCCAGGACGGGTGCGACAGCCTGTCGAAGAGCTGCGGATACCAGCAATTTTTGTAGTGACGAAGGGTGTGATCAGTCGTGAGGTAATCACCTCCCGGGCCGACTTCATCGATGGTATCCAGGGCCAGGGTCTCGGGACCAAGCTCGATGCCACCCATCAGGCGCCGGACGAAACCGATGATCTCGTCGCACATGACGATCATCTCGTACGAGCAGGTCATGCCGGACTCGACGTAGCCGACGTCGTGCACCAGGTTGGCGCCGCACAGGGCTGTCCACAGGGTCCACATTCCGGCATCGGCGCCGGCCTGCATGTCCGGCACCTTGGAGTCAGTACAGCCCGAGAAACCCCAGGTCGGCAGGTGGTAGAGGCGCTGCCCGAGTTCGGCGATTGCCCGGCAGTGCAACATGAACTCGGGGCTCGAGTAGGTGGCGACGGTGGTGCGCATGTCGAGAGGACCGCTACCGGATCCGTAGACGATGGGTGTACCCGCGCGGCGCAGCTGAGCGATGGTGATGCCGCTCAGGACCTCGGCGTTCGCCAAAGCCAGGCTGCCCGCCGATGTCACTGGCGCCGACGCGCCCTCGACCGGGCCCGGCGCGTAGACAAAGGGCAGCCCCTTGTCGGCCATCATCATCATCTTGCGCAGAACCGTCTGTGAGTGCTGCAGAGGCGAGGAGGGCTCGAGGTACGCCACCAGGAACGGTTTGAGGCTCAACAGGTCAGTACCGCCGGCAACCGCCTCGGCCATTGCGATGATGTCGGCCAACCCGGTCTCGTCCCATGCGGTAAAGACCACCGGTTTGGATGTGTTTTCGATCATCGCCAGAAAGGAGTGGCGATCCGAGGTCTCCGGCACCACATCCGAGGGCAGGGCCATCGACATCACAAAGTCGATGTTGGGAAGGGAGTCCGCAAGCCGGGCGGTGTCCGCCACATCGGACAATCGTGACAGCCGCCGGTCGCCGGTTTCCAGGTCGAGGATGTTGGGCAGGTCCGAACCGGTGCCGAAGAAGGTGCGGCTTCCCTCCAGGCAGATCCGCGGTCCACCGTCACGGCCGTAGAGAGGGATACTGGAGGGCGCTGATCCCAGCGCCTCCTCCACGACCGTCGCAGGGATCTTCACAAGATCGCCATCGCTGATCTGACAGCCGGCGGCGCGCAGGAGCTCGAGCGCTTCATCATGGCGGACCCGCACCCCGGTGTGACGAAGGATCTCCAGCGAAGCGTCGTGGATCTCGGCGAGCTGGGAGTCATCAAACAGCTGCGAGCCGAAGGACATGGAATCGCGCTGGTTCTCCGTCGTCATTGGCCCACACTTCCTTTCCAGATGTTGAGCGCCGTTCGCGTCCGCCATTGTAGCCCTGTCGAGGCGGTGTTCTCGCCCTGCCCCGTCTTGCGGGAACCCACCGAAAGCGTCGCAATTCCCCAGCGTGGTAGGCTCGCGGCCGGGAAAACCAAGTGTCTATAACTGAATTGCTTGACCGTACTCAGGTCACAAGGTGGAACCCCTGATGAAGACAAAAATCATCTTTCTGTTGTTTTTGACTGCAGTGGCTACCGCGTATGCCGCGGAGCCCACGACCGAGGTATCGGCACGGAGAGGAGAACCGACCGCCAACTCGAAGATCGAACTCCCAGCCGGTGATCACCTGCTGTCCGACGACACCTTCGTAGCCGTTGTCGGCGCCAGCCCGAAGCCGCACCTCGACTTCTACGGTTTCCCGACCACCAACGCCTACGGCAGCATTCTTGACTTCAGGCACAGAGGCACCAGCTTCGACAACAGCTTGATGATCGGCTCCCCCGTTCTCTCCTTCGAATCACGGCTGATTTACCCCGCCTACTCGTCGGTCGAAGTGGACGATGACGGCACGGCAATCCACGCCGTCGCGACCGGCAATCTGGACGACCCCCGGCGAGGGTTCGAGGTCTCGACGACCTATGGCCTGCGTCCGGGCTCGGGAATCATCGATGTCAGGTCGCGGCTGCTCAACACGGGCACGGAGAAGCTCGAAGGCGTCCTGTTTTCCCTGCACTACGAGGCCAAAGGGTTCTACGGCTTCCACCCGTACCTACCGGGCCGCCACCAAGAGTCACGATTCGAGGTCGACCTCAGACCGGGCTCCTCGTTGGGATGGATAGACTTCAACCCCCGCGACGAAGCCGGAGACCCTTTGAAGGTGACCCTGGAGCCCGGGGAGATTCACGAGATCCGCTACGCCCTGACGGTCGACGGTGACTGCGGCAAGCTGCTCGCCACGGTTTACCGCCTTTTGAATGTCGAGGCAACGCCCGTGGTGATCCGGTTCGAGAACCTGGAGGAGGGCCCGTTCGAGGTCGTCGTCAGAGACGTCGCCAGCAACTCGGTGTTCTTCCGAACTTTTCGGGACGACCCCTCATCGCTCACAGTGATGCTGCCGCCGAGCACCTATAAGGTGACCGGGAACTTCTTCCCCGCGGTTGCCGAGACGGTACTGAAAGTGGGCCAGGATGAGACGGAGTGCGTCCTCGTGAACCCGGCCCGCGGGCGCGTGAGCGTCGCGGTACGAGACGAGACCGGCGATCCGGTTCCCGGAAAGGTGACCTTTTTCGGTCTCCACCCCACGCCGTCGCCCTATCTCCAACCGCACGATCCGGTGAAGAGCGGTCTCCGTTGGGAAATGGTCAAAAACTCGGTCTTCCCCGGGCTTGCCGACCTCGAGCTGGAGCTCCCTGTCGGCACGTACGTCGTGTCCGCCTCACGCGGTCCCGAGCACACCCTGGATCGGGCGGTCGTCGAGGTGCTCGCGGACCAGGTCACCGAGCTGCGCTTCCTCGTCGAGAGAGTGGTCGACACCGAGGGGATGGTTGCGGTCGACGCCCACATGCACACGCTCAAATCTGATGGCTCGGTCACCGCCGAGGAGCGCGTGGTGTCTGTCGTCGCCGAGGGCATCGAGGTCGCGGTAGCGACGGATCACTTCTTCGCTAACGATTATGCTCCGGCTGTCGAGGCCGCCGGATTGCAGGACTGGTTGAGGGTGATTGTCGGCAGCGAGATCAGCATTCGCAACCCACTCGACTACGAGTACACGCTCGACTTCAGCCTCTACCCTCTCGGCCCTGGGGAGAGCGGCTGGAGCGCGGTGGAGACGCTGTCCGAGGAGGTCGCGCCGATCTTCGAAGCAACGCGGAAACGATATCCAGACGCTCTGATTCAGATCAACCACCCACGCAGAGGGACCTGGGACTACCTGGTGAACTATGAACTGGACCCGGAGTCCGCAGCGACCGCTCGCGAGGGATTCTGGACCGGCTTCGATCTTCTCGAGGTCCTCAACGGTCCGTCCTTGCGATCATCAAACAACTCGAAAACTGTGAACGATTGGCTGAACCTGCTGGCGCGGGGCTTTTTCTTCCCTGCCATGGCGTCGTCCGACTCTCACCGTATCGACACCGACGAACCGGGTTACTCGCGCACCTACGCCCACGTCGACGACAGTGATCTCAAAAAGGTGGATATCACCGCTGTTGTCGAATCCCTAAAAAGGGGCCGGTCGTTCGTCACCAACGGACCGATCGTCGAGTTGACGGTCAACGACCGCTATCTTCCGGGGGACACGCTCTCTGCAGTTGACGGAGAGGTCGAGCTCCACATCGAGGTGCGCGCCGCACCGTGGATCCTGGTCGATGAGGCGAGGGTGATCATCAACCGCGAAATCGTTCGCGTGCTCCAGGTGGAGACGGTCTCGGGCTCGGTTCAACGACTCATCGAGGATGTCCGCCTCGAGCTGACGGATGACGCCTTCATCGTTGTCGAGGTGGTGGGCAAGGGCAGCCTCTACCCGGTTGTGCAAGCAAGGTCGTGGAGCGGGCAGCAGGAAGACGCGGTGACGCCGTACGCTCTGACAAACCCGGTCTTTGTCGACGTCGACGGCAACGGAGTATTCGACCCGCCCCTGCCAAGATCTATTCAACTCCTTCCAGCGCAGTAGACTCTTGGTGAGAAGGCCGGGCTAGGGTGCCAAAACGTAGGGTACGTCCCTTTCTTTGGCGAGCTCGTTGAGCTTCGCAAGGTCTTCCGAAATCAACCCGGCAAGCGCAGCCTCTTGAGCAGCCAACTGCTGTTCGATCAATGCGGCGACCTCCTGCATGCCCTGGGTGGGTGGTCCGTCGTGCGCTCCCGAGGTCGTGAGCAGCCAGCTCAGACGGGAGTAGAGCATAGCTCCGCCGTGGCGTCCGCCGAGGACGTCGTAATCGACCTCGGCGTGGGGGTTATGGATTTTCTCTTCGACCGCATCGAGATCGGAAACGAGTTTCTTCCCGAGCTCGATCAGCTCCGAGGCGTCCGGGTCCGCGGCGAGGCGCGTGTTGCGGTCTTTCACCTGCATTCTGGTGGCTCGGATGACCCCGACCATGTCCACGATCCTCGCCAACTGCTCGCGGACACCGAGAGCGAAAGCGTGCTGCTGCTCGAGATCGGACGCGGAGGCCGACGAGCGCGGATCGAGCTCGACCTTGAGCGGCTGGGTCGTCGACCGGCCATCAACCGTCAATCGCAGGGTGTAGTCCCCGGGTAAGACCAGCGGACCCGGCCTCGGTGTGCCGGTGTCGAAGCGGGCGTCCGGCATCCATTTCGGTTCCCCATACGCGAGGTCCCAGGACGCCCGGTTGAGGCCCGCCTCGGCCTTGAGCTCCGGCTTGGGTTTGCTGTCGGGGTTCCAGTCCGGGTGATCGGGCGAGTCGTATTGTTTTCTGAGCTCGCTGCTGAGCCGCCTGACGACCTGGCCGTCGCCGTCGAGGACCTCGAGGATGATCTCGCCCTCGGGCTTCTCCGCCAGGTGGTAAGAGATGTTGGCTCCCTTGGGTGGATTACTTCCGGCGCCGTCCGTGCTGCCGTAGGGCGCACTGGCATATCGCCACCGCACCACCGGCAACGGCTCGAAGAGGTGTTCCGTCGCAGCTTTGATTTCGGGTGACATCTCGCGTACCGGCGTCAGGTCGTCCAGGATCCAGGCCGAACGACCAAGGGTCCCGACCACCAGATCATCGCCGGCCACCGCGAGGTCGACAACCGCCACCGTGGGCATGTTGAGGCGTACGGAACTCCAGCTGGAGCCGTCGTCACCCGAGATCATGACACCGCGTTCGCTGCCGAGATAGAGCAGCCCCTTGCGCTTTGTGTCCTCGCGCACCACGTGGAGGTAGATCTCCGGATCCAGCCCTTTGGTCAAGCTCTTCCAACTGTGGCCGAAGTCCGAGGTCTTGAAGAGGTAGGGAGTCTCGTCATCGATCCGATGGGCGTCGACGACGACGTAGGCGACCCCCGCATCCCAGCGTGAGGCCTCGATGGTGCTCACGGTCCCCCACTCGGGAACGCCGCCCGGTGTAACGTCACTCCAGCTCGCGCCGCCATCGCGGGTCAAAGACACCAGACCGTCGTCGGTCCCGGCCCAGATGAGACCCGGCTCGACCGGTGACTCTGCGACCGCAAATATCGTGTTGTAGAACTCGACGCCGGTATTGTCGCCGGTGATCGGTCCTCCTGCCCATTTCTGTTTGGTGACGTCGTTGCGGGTCAGATCCGGGCTGATCGCCTGCCAGCTCTGGCCGCCGTCCGTGGTTTTGAAGAGAATGTTCGCGGCGTGGTAGACGGTCTTTGGGTCGTGGGGCGAAATCGCAATCGGCGCCGTCCACTGGAAGCGGTAGCGGAGGTCCTCGGCGCCGTGCCCGGAACCGTCGTCCGGATCGATCCCGACGTGCGGAGCCTGGCCGGTGCGGCCATCGAAGCGCGAGATGAAGCCCAAGTATTCACCGGCCCACACGATGTCGGGGTCCGACGGATCGGCGACCACGTGACCGGCCTCGCCTCCACCGACCGAGTGCCAGTCCGAGGAGAGAATTCCACCACCGTGGAGGCTGTTGCTCGGACCGGAGACGGTGCCGAAGTCCTGCAGGCTGCCGAGCACCCGGTAGGGCGTGCTGGTGTCGACCGAGAGGTGATAAAACTGGGAGATCGGGATCGCGGGTCGCGCCCAGGTCTCACCGCCATCCGACGACAACGAAACTCCGGCATCGCTCCCAACGACCATCCGTTTGGTGTTCTCGGGGTCGATCCAGACATCGTGATAGTCCCAACCACCGCCTTTGACCGCCCGCACGCTGCGTCCGCCGTCCTCAGTCTTCAGCATCGACACCTGGGGGAACCACACCACATCGGCGTTTGACGGGTCGATGGTCAGGGTCGTGTAGTACCAGGCCCGCTGCTGAATCCCCCGCGAAGCGCTGATCCGGGTCCACTTCTTGCCGCCGTCGTCGGAGCGGAAGAGGCCGCCCTCTTTGGCCTCGATCAGGGCGTAAACACGCTTCGGCTCGCTCGCCGATACCTGCACGCCGACCCGTCCCCAGATACTCGGAGGAAGGCCCTTGCCCTCGAGTCGCTTCCAGGTTTCGCCGCCGTTGCGGGAAACGTAGAGACCGCTTCCAGGACCACCCGAGGTCATCCCCCAGGGGAACCGCCGGG
>RCNC010002014.1_pt1 | contig 13623 bp, 13 predicted proteins | sample 2041301 | NCBI WGS metagenome assembly RCNC01 (sample SAMN09708231, study PRJNA481090) | Marine sediment metagenome, whole genome shotgun sequencing project. | biome: marine sediment; feature: ocean; material: sediment; isolation source: Sewage treatment plant 13A marine sediment (STP13A) ... | reverse complement strand
GAAAAGGTTAAAAACACGATCGTGGCTAATATCAGACGTGGATACAAGGTAATGAAAAAGGTATCTGCTGAATTGGACAAGGCCGTCGGGTTTTAATCTGAACGGGACGAAAAGACTAACATTTGGTTGGGCAAAGGACGGAAAATATGGCAAAACTTTTAGAAAATTACACAAAAGAGATGCTTCAGAAGAGTGGCGTCAACATACCGATTGGAATCGTGGCGTCAACACCGCAGGATGCAATAAGCGCGGCTAAAAAGATCGGAGGGGAATGTGTTGTCAAAGCCTTGGTGCCCATGGGTAAGAAAGGGAAAGCCGGCCTGATAAAAACGGCACTCGACCCCGAATCGGTTGGTAAACTTACCAGCCAGATCATCGGGGTTGAAGTATCCGGCTATGAGGTGGGAAAAGTCCTGATAGAAGAAAAAGTGGACATAGTGCAGGAGCTTTTTGTTTCTTTCACCTGGGATAATATTATGCGTTCTCCGGTCCTGCTGTTTTCGCCCAAAGGGGGGGTCGATATCGAAGAACTGGCCCAGCAATACCCTGAACTCCTGTTCAGAGTTCCCATCAACATTACCGAGGGATTAAACCCTTATATGGCTCGTTCAGTGTGTTTTGAGGCTGGGCTGAATAAAAAGCAAACCCTGTCAGTGTCAAAGGCCCTCGTGTCGCTCTACAATAGTTTTTACACGCTGGATGCCCGTTTGTTCGAAGTCAATCCGTTGGCGATTACCAAAAACGAGCAGGTATATGCTGTTGGGTGCCTGTGCAATATCGACGAGGAAGCTCTTTTCCGGCATCCCGAACTTACCAAAATCGTCGAATATGGCGAGGATCGGAGCTTAGGGGCAATGACGGATCGTGAACGCAAGGTCGTCGAGGCTGATCAGGCAGCACCTGGCAGTGGAGCCGTGCGATACACAGAGTTTGAAGGGGGAGAGATCGCTTTCGGTATCATTGGCGGGGGGGCGTCTCTCACAGCCATGGATGCTATTTACAGATTGGGGATGCAACCGGCCAATTACTGTGATCTGGGGCCGGGTAAAGGTGCCCGTGCCAAAATAGAAGCCCTTTTTGAAGCTATACTCACCAAACCCGGTATCCGGGCATTTATAACCGGTGCCAACATTGCCGGAGCTGCAGATATATCCTGGATTCCCGGCTTGATTAAAGAAATGCTGGCCAAGCACGACATCGATCCCACGAAGATTCCAGTAGTGGCTCGTTGGGCAGGCATGGGTGACGAAAAGGTCAGAGAGGAGTTTGAATCGATGCCAGGGATTCACTTTTTCGGTGCTGAAATCAGCATCGAGAAAGCAGGCGAGAAAATAGTTGAATTAATCCATGCAAAGAATCAGGGGGGCAACTGAAGTGAGCATTTTAATTGACGAAAACACAAAATTCGTTGTCCAGGGGCTTTCCGGGCATCAGGCAACTTTCGATACAAAAGGGGCCTTGGCCTACGGTTCCAAGGTTGTGGCCGGCGTCGTTCCCGGCAGAAAGGGCGAGAAAGTTCTGGATATACCCATGTACAATACGGTAGCGGAAGCAGTTCAACATCAAGGTGCCGAAGCTTCGGTGATCTATGTGCCGGCCCGGGGCGGCAAAGATGCCATCCTCGAAGCCGCGGCTGCAGGGATTCAACTGGTGGTGGTGGTCACGGAAAAGATTCCCTACCGTGACTTTGCCGAAGCGTATGATATCGCCAACTCCAAAGGCATGCGCATCATCGGACCCAATTCCAACGGCCTCATCTCACCGGGCAAGTCAAAACTGGGCATATTGGGTAATGATCCACGCTATTTTACACCAGGAAACGTAGGTGTCTTATCCAGGTCCGGAGGAATGAACCATGAAATCTGCAACCTGCTAACCAGAGCAGGGATGGGACAATCCACAGCGATATCCATCGGTGGCGATCCCATGGTGGGGTTCAGCTTTAAAGACGGGCTGGAACTCTACCAGGAGGATGAGGAGACTGCAGCCGTAGCCTTTTACTGCGAACCAGGGGGCAGGATGGAAGAGGAAGCGGCCGAATTTGTCGCTTCCGGTGGGTTTGAAAAACCGGTGGTGGCATTTGTTGCCGGCAAGTTCATGGAAAACATGCCCGAAGGAATGCCGTTTGGTCATGCTGGTGCGATTATCGAAGGCGGTTTGGGAAAACCATCGACTAAAATGAAAATTATGGGTGAAGCCGGCATCTTGGTGGCTGAACGGATGGACGATATACCTTTGATGATTAAAAAAGCATTGAGTGTTTAATAGCCATACTAAAATAATCAATCCGTAAAAATCAGAAAGGAGTCAAAAAATGAAAATTAAAAAAAGAGTCATCATTAGTACCATTCTCGTAACCCTGTTCAGTCTCTTCACTATCAGCGGTTTCGCATTGGCAGACCAGAAGAAGGTCGTGGTCGAAAGTTTAAGCACCCCTTTTGGTTCACCAGGGTATGTGGCCTCTTCGGCTTTTGAGCAGGTGTTCAACAAGGCAGACTCCTGGGTGGATTGGAAGATCAAAGAGACCCCTGGGGCCATGTATATGATTAAGTATTTTTTCCAAAATAAAGACGCGATTGCCAAGGGAGAAAAGAATCAGATTATAATCGGGGCAAGCACCGGTGTACTGGGACACACCAATGAGGCCCGGCCGCCATTGACACCATTTAAGGATATGAATCAACGAGCAGTTTTTACGGCGTATTCGTCAATTTATCTGTTTTCAACTTTTGACGCATCGTTAAAAGACATGAAGGATCTGGCTGGAAAAAAAGTGGGCGTAAATGAGAAGCCGAGGATATTTACAGGCACCCTGCTTCACAAACCCTATTTTGAAAAAGGGCTGGGTATATGGGACAAAGTGGACTGGCAAATGATTGGTAAAATTAACTCAAAAAATGCTATGTTGAACAATCAAATCGATGCCCATTCTAGTACCTTTCTTGGTCAGATTGAGGTGGCTTCTGATGGAACCTTCATTTGCAACAAACTCGTTCCGGCAACAGCAACGATGGAACTCATGAATTCAGGAAAAAAACTCTACCTGATGGATACCGATCCGGAAATAATAAAAAAATCATATGATTTCAATGTGGATATGCGTGTGTATCCCGTACTCGTAAAGAAAGGGGCGCATGAGAGCATAGACCGGGACATATGGGCACGATGTGTAATCGGAATTTATGTTGTTCATGAGTCCATGCCCGATGATGTAGTCCAGGAGATCATCCGGGTTCGCTATGAATATGCTGAGGAGTTGGGAAAGTACCATGCGGCTCTGAAAATGTATCCTAAAAATCCCTACCCTATCGGAGTACCTGAAGAATGGATTCATCCCGGTGTAAAAAAGGCCATGCAAGCGTTGAACATACCGATGCCATAAAAGTGGGGGGACATGAATACTACATCAGAAAGAACTGCTGGAAAATTGTTGAGCCAGGGCATCATGGCGGCAGCCATGCTGATGATTGCCTATCATTTTTTCGTCATATGGTTCCCAATTTTCAATCCAATCCTTCACCAGAATGTTCATTTAGGCTTCTGCTTTGTACTGCTTCTGCTTGCAGTCATCCAAAGCCTGCCTGGTAAGAGACTTGTTCGAAGTCTGCTGGCGGTCGTACTGATCATCAGTGTCGTCAGCGTTGTTTTCGTGCATGTCCATTATGAACGCCTGAGCATGTGGGCAGGTTTTCCCGAACCTATAGATGTGGTGGTCGGAATTGCCTTGGTTGTCCTGGTCCTGGTTCTTACGTATAAAGAATGGGGATATATATTTCCAGCACTCGTCCTGATAAGTATCTCTTATGCCTTTTGGGGTCATTATATAACCGGCCCCTTGGGGCATCCCTATCTGGAACCCAAACTGATCCTGTCCAACCTCGGCATCGGACTGGAGGGCATTTACGGCATGATGCTGAATGCCTCTGCAAACCTTATTTTTCTGTTTATCATCTTCGGCAGCTTGTTTCAGGTCGTTGGGATCGATAAATTTTTTATTGAACTGGGCAACTACTTTGGTGGCTATATCAAGGGCGGATCAGCTCAGACAGCCATCGTGTCAAGCTCTTTTGTGGGCATGTGCACAGGGTCGGCTCCGGCAAATGTAGCCCTCACCGGGTCTTATACTATTCCTCTGATGAAAGAGACCGGATTTCAGGGGAAGCATGCTGCAGCGATCGAGGCCGCAGCTTCATCAGGGGGGCAGCTGACGCCTCCCATCATGGGTGTAGCCGTGTTTATCATGGCCGGCTTTTTAGGGGTGAGTTATGGCAGCCTCATGATCACGGCGCTGATACCAGCTCTATTCTACTATGCGATTATCATTGCCGGAGCCATTCTGATCGCATCAAGAGACGATGTTCCCAAGTTGAAAATAGACATCAATAAGGAATTACTCATTAAAATTGGACCCGTGTTCGTCATTCCCATGGCTATTTTAACCTGCCTGCTCATTCTGCACTACACACCGGGGTTCTCTGCATTTTTTGCCATCCTTGCCATGCTGGTGATTGCCATGTTCCGTCGTGAAACGCGGCCGAATTTAAGATCTTTGATAGGGGGGCTGACAAAAGGTGCCTTGGCCGGAGCATCCCTCGGTATTGCCTGTGCCTCCATCGGCATGTTCATGAAAATGCTGTCGGTTACCGGTGCAGCTTCCAAGCTGGCGGCCCTTAGCCAGACGCTTGCAGGCGGGAACCTGATCCTGGGGCTGATCTATGCCATGGCGCTGTCCATCATTCTGGGGTGTGCCATGCCCATTGTGGTGGCCTATGTCATCTGCGCCATTGTGGTTTCTCCAGTGCTGGTGGACATGGGGCTTCCCCAGATTACGGCCCACTTTTTTGTGTTTTACTTTGCGGTGCTTTCAGCGGTGACCCCTCCGGTAGCAGCTGCCGCCATGGTGGGCAGCAAGATTGCCGAGTCGAATTATGTAAAGACAGGCTATGAGTCGTTCAAGCTGATTTTGCCTTTTTTCCTGGTTCCTTTTTTCTTAACGGCAAATCCGATAATAATGGGACAAGCCCAACCATTTTTAAGTGGAGCGGCGGCTATAATCGCCCTTATCGTGGCCTGCACATCTGTTATGGTTTTTTCCCAGGGGTATTTTCTGGTAGCCACCCATAAATTGGAGCGTGCAGGCAGTCTTTTGATTGCCTTGCTGGCAGCGATCTATGGGCTTTACGGCGTGGTGCTGGCCTTGATTGTTTCGGTTGCATTGTTTATTGTATTCTGCCTGAATCAGATAAAAAGAAAAGCTCGACTTTCCAGAACTATACCGTCAGTTCAAGAAGAGGTTGTTGAATCGACTTCATGAAAAAATAGTGATCCAGTGAGGTATAAGGAGTAATCATGAACCACGAATCCAAGCATGATGCAGAGACAATGCAGAAGCATCATGAATTGACTTTGAAAACCGGGCCTGCCGCGATGTTCGATATGGATGAGATATTGGATAATAGAACGCTTGACATTCGTTTGATTCGTGATGAGATAATCGAAAGCCAGGCGCGCGCAGGCAAAGAGGTCCGCTTTATGGAGCTGGAGTTTACTAGCCAGGACTGGCATGGTTTTATCTGGAAGCACTTCGCTCAACTATATGTCCCAACAGATTATAGCGGTGAAGGCAAAGTGGGGATCATCGGCCAGAAATGGCAGGATTTTGAACAAGGTTCCGACAGGTCAATTATTCCGGAAACCGGCAAAGGAACCATTGCTGAATATGCAGAGGGGACAGCCCTGGATTTGGATTTGCCTATAATGGTTTTTGCTGTGCCCGGGGAAGACATTAACGGCATGTTCGAATCTGATCTGACCGGCTGGGCTTATCAGCAGATGCTGGCCACCGGCGATTACACTTGGTTCAGCTACTACCCCTTTGCCAAGGCTTACTTGCGGGCCATCACCCTCATGGGTGTAATCTTTGAGTTGAAGAACGTGCGTGCTGTTCTTTTAGGCTGCTCAAAAAGAGGTATGGGGGTCGCGATTGCGGCTGGCGTCGACCCTGAACGTGTTGCCGGTGTAATGACAACCTGTTATCACGGAGGCAACAATCTTTATATGGCGGCGCTGAAATTCGCCCAATTCGGCTCTGATGTTGGCGGTCCGAGTGAAGACAGGAGCGGCCCCGCCTACATCCCTGCTCCTGCGCTTTTGAGATCACTCAACAACCCAATCGGTTTGACGGCCCTGGGCTTATACGATCCCTATATCTGGCGCGATCAGATAAAGTCATCCTATTTTGTGGTGCTGGGGACAAATGACGAGTTTTTTGGAATCGGTTCTCCAAATGAAATGATGACATCCTTCAATGGCGATAAGGCATTTTTAGCCATCGATAATATCACGCACACATGGGTGTCGGACAAACATCTGGCTGCCTGGCGAATGTGGCTGGCTTATAATTTCAGGCAATACACAATCCCTGAAATAAAGGTCAATGCTGAGAAAACGAACCGAACTTTTTCAATTAGGGCAGAGGTTAAATCCGACTATCAATTAAAAAACGTAAAGCTTTACTATGCCTTTAACAATTCTTCTGACTGGCGATTTGCGACATGGTTTTCCAAACCAATGGAATTAAACAGCGGCGACTACACAGTGGATTTAGACGTAAAGGAGAATCATAGATTAGGGTACTATGTAGAGGTTGAAGATTCAAAAGAGGGAGTTGTCAGTTCATTGATAGAAGTCGTTTGATTATGCAGAGCGATTTTACTTGGCTTTTGCCTGGGCGGCACGACGGGCCTCTCCTGCTTTTTTATACTCATCTCGCATCTCTTTTGAGACATGCATGAAAACCGTGCGCCAGGTCTCATCTTCAGACCAGAGAAAAGGTGCCTGCACGGTGGTTCGCGGTTGCCATGCCCATTGCAAAATATCTAAGGCCATATCCATGATCGCGCGCTGCATCTCTTTATCCCAGGGTTTGCCGCAAGGATTGCCCAGGGGAAAATCCGTGAAAAGAAAGCGCGCAACGCCGCATTCTTCCACAACATCCCGGGCAGACCCGACAACGACAGTGGGGATATTATTTTCTTCGAGATGCCTGGCTATCAGACTCACGGTCTGATGGCAGACCGGTCAGAGGGCTGGAAGAATCAGGGCATCCACGCCATCCTCCCGGCAAAACTGAAGGACTTGAGGCGCAGATTGTTTGCTTGTTTTCCCTTGGCTGTAATCGGTCATAGCCCCGTAGAATCGGGGGGATGCTGAGCCGATTTTGCCGCTGGCAGCACACTCAGCCAACCGTTTCAGCGGCATAAAACTGTCGTTGTCATCGGTGTGGGTGGATTTTCGGTCCCATTGTAAATCTTGGGTATAAAAATGTTCGGGAGCATCCTCCACAGGATGGGCAACCACTTTTCTCGAAAGGTGCCGTTCTTGTTGGTTTTCTCCAGGCCGCTTTTCAAGATCCGTGGTGGTCAACAGGCCGACCCTGCATTCGGAGAGTGGTTTTTCAAGCTTGGTGAAGGGGACATCTCGATGCGATAACCATTTATACGGTTGGGTATACCCATAGGCGGCATAGTATTCTCTGGAAAGATCTATATAGCTTAAAAATGAACGATGAGGTGTGCGTCTTTTCATATTGTTCATGGGATGTTTCCTTTTTTATTGGTTTTTTTCAGGACATTTATTCCATAGGGGCAAACCGCAGAACAGATGCCGCAGTTGTGCCCCTGGTGGTACTTGAAGTAGTGCTTCTTTTTCCATTGGTCACACTTCCGAACGTCCAAAATATCTTCCCGCGGGATCCCCGGATACCAGGCTTTTCCGGTCAAGGCGCCGGCCGGGCGGCATCTACACAGCGTCTGCATTTCCCGCAGTAGCTATGCTCTTTGGACGGCCCACACGAAAGTTCCATGTCCGTGAAAACGGTGCCCAATCGGACCCAGGGTCCAAAGGGCCGGGTGACCAGCTGGCAATGGCGGCCGATCCACCCGAGGCCAGCCCGGGTTGCGGCAGTTTTATGGGGGAAGCCATTTCCGGCTTCATCCTGTGGTGTAGAAAAAGTCCGGAGGTCTGCTACACCCCACAGGTTGATTCCATGCCCTTCCATCCATGCGGAAAGCCAGGCGGGACTTATTGCTGATGCAGGGACCAATGAAACCTCCTGAAACTATTCACGCCAATATCCTGGTTTGTGCATGGTATCCGCACAGATGACGGTTCCGCTGTACTGTTCGATGATTTCAGATTTCAGCGCCTGCACCATCCAGGCACCTGCATTTTTATCCGGAATGGGATAGGTGGCCGCAAACCCCAGCACACCAGCCGGCTTGAATCCGAAACGCGGATAATAAGCAGAATGGCCTAGTACGAAAACAAGATCGACATCAGCTTCTGACAGTATTTGTATGCCCTTTTCAATCAACGCTCCACCAATACCCTGGTTTTGAAATTCCGGTATAACAGCCAGGGGGGCCAGAATATAGAGGGACAAGGGGGCAACGGGCTCAAGGTGTGCCCTGGTGAACAGGATGTGGCCCACGGGCTGGTCATCTTTAAATGCCAGCAGGGAAACTGTTGGCCCGGCGCTATTGTCGCCCATAAGATCACGGACAAGAGCGGCTTCTTCGTCCGATCCAAAGGCCGCCTGTTCTACTACCAGTGCATCCTCCAGATCGGTCTCTACGGTCTTGCGTATAATCATTAGGTCCTCATTTTCCTTTGAATGCTGGCTTGCGCTTTTCCATGGCGGCCATAAGGGCTTCCATGCCGTCCTCACAGATCAGGATGGCGGCATTTTTCTGGGCCACGTATTTCAGGCCGGCTTCCACACCGTGGTCGCTGGAAAACCGCATGGTGTCTTTTACACCCTGGACCGCCAAAGGCGAGTTATCCGCAATTTCCAAGGCGATTTCATCTGCCTTAGCATAAAGTGCGCCCTGGTCTTCACAAAGGTGGGTGACAAATTCAATATTATGGGCATCTTCTCCGGAAAAGTTTCTGCCGGTAAGGGACAGCTCGCGGGCCCAGGGTTCGCCCACGATTTTCGGTAGGCGTTGAAGGGTTCCCAAATCGGCAACCAGGGCTAGTTTGGTTTCACGTACGGAAAATAGGGCATCTCTCGAGGCCAGGCGGATATCGCAGGCACACGCCAGGTCCACCCCACCGCCAACACAATGGCTGTGAATGGCCGCGATCACTGGCTTGGTGCATGATTCGATAACATTGGTGCTGGTTTGGCCGTAGAGAATGGTCCGCCTGAGGATATCCCGGTAATCGGCGCTTTTCTTTTCGATCAGCCTGGCCAGGTCGGCAAGCTCCATGCCCGCGCAGAAACTTTTGCCCTCCCCCTTGATGACGATAACCCTGATGTTCGGGTCGTTTTCGAATGCATGAACATTTTCGATCATTTTTTCCAGCATTTCAAAGCTCATGGCATTGCGCTTTTCAGGGCGGTTCATGCTTATCCAGGCAACGTGGTTCCTGATGTCGATGATCAAGGGGCTGATTTCGGTCATGGTATCCTCCGGAGTTTCGAGTTTGTTAATACCTGAATTTTGCATGAAATTTGATGAGTTTTAAAGGATTTTCATCCGCATATCCTAACAGGTTAATTACACACAGGATTCAGGTAATGATCAAGCAGACACTGTATACGATTGCGGGTTTAAAAACAACCGAGACCAGAGGCCGGAAGACAGATCAGTAAGGAGTAGGGAGTAAGCAGTAGGGAGAAAACCAACGCCGAACGCATGTAGGGGCGAACCTGTGTGTTCGTCAGGAGGGCGGAGAACAGGAGACGACCCGCCCAAAAAAATCATAGCGTATCTGAATGTCGTTTGTTACAATCACGAATGTGAATGCAGTGACAAATGTAAACATTCGGTCGTACCGGGCCCGGGATCAGGCAGCCGTTGTCGACTTGTGGGAAAGATGCGGCCTGGTGGTGCCCCACAACGATCCTTTGCGCGACATCGAGAGCAAACAACAGGTAAACCCGGAGTGGTTTCTGGTGGGTGAACTGGAGGGCCAGGTGGTGGCAACCTGCATGGTGGGCTATGAAGGCCACCGCGGCTGGGAGGAGAAGTATGCTGATCAAAACAAACGGGATCAAAATTCATTGTGAACTGACCGGCAAACCCGATGCACCCGTGGTGGTGCTGAGCCACTCCCTGGCTTCGAGCATGGTGATGTGGGAACCACAGCTCGAAGTGCTGGAACCGTTTTTTCGGGTGCTGCGCTACGACATGCGCGGGCACGGCAGTAGTGACGTTGTCAAGGGAGCCTATTCTCTGGAAATGCTGGGAGACGATGTGGTCGGGCTCCTGGATGCACTGGAGATTTCCAAAGCACACTTCATGGGGCTGTCCATCGGCGGTATGATCGGCCAGGGATTGGCCATCGAACATGCAGACCGCCTGCTGAGTTTGATACTGTGCGATACGGCGCCTATCCTGCCCGAAGAGGCCAAGCCGCTGTTTCAAGAGCGCATGGATCAGGCCCGGGAGCAGGGCATGGCCTTTCTGGCGGAAGGCGTCCTGGCCAGGTGGTTCACCCCGCCCTTTCTGGAAAAAGCCCCCCCGGTGATACATCAGATACAGGCGCAAATCGAGGCCACTCCGGTGGATGGCTTCATCGGCTGCAGTCATGCAATTATGAATCTCGACTACCTTGACCGCTTGTCAACCATAGCGCTGGATACCCTCATCATCGTGGGTGAGGATGACCCCGGCACCCCGGTGGCAGCGGCTGAAGCCATCCATGCTGAAATCCGTAATTCCAAACTGAAGGTCTTGCCATCTTCCATGCATCTGTGCAACATCGAGCAGGTCGGAAGGTTTAACAAGGCCATATTGGCTTTTCTGAAAAATAAATGATCCACCAATCCCTGGGATTCCAGTATTTTGGAAAAAAAACGTAAGGAGGTCTAAGTGGACGATAAACCTATTGCTGCCGGTAAAAGCAGCTTCGACCTGATCGATTTTGCCAAACTGGTGGATGCGCTGGGCATAGAAAAAGGCACCACCTTTCTTGACGTGGCCTGTGGCGCCGGGGCCTATACCCTTGCGCTGGCCGACTATGTGGGCCCCAACGGCATGCTGTATGCCCTGGATCTCTGGGCGGAAGGGATCGAAATGCTTATTGCCGAAGTCAAGAAAAGAGAGGTCAACACAATTCATGCAAACGTGGCCGATATCAGCCGGCGCATGCCCCTGGAAACCAGCACAATGGACATCTGCCTCATGGCAACCGTGCTGCACGATCTCATCGAAGACCACACAGACCAGGGTACCTTGCAAGAGGTGGCGCGGGTGATGAAGCCGGGCGGCAAACTGGCGGTGATCGAGTTCAAAAAAATGGACGGTCCCCCAGGGCCTCCCCAGTCCATCCGGCTTTCTCCCCAGGAAACAGAAGCCTGCCTCGTGCCCCATGGTTTTGAGGCGCTGGCCACCCACGACATAGGGGTCTACAATTATCTCTCCATTTTCAGATACAAATTTTAATACGTTAACATGCTCAAAAAGTTTTATGGTTGAGTAAGGATCATCTGCTGGTATAAGACAATGCCTTGGATTGGTATATCGGCCTGAAATTTATACACATTAGAAACAGTTGTCAGCACGTAATAGGGTTCTATCGCATGTTTTGGAAAATGTACCCGGCCCATATAAATGACTGACTGTTTCTAATGCATTTGACAGACAAGGCTTTCAGCAGCATTATTTTCATATAGGCACAAGCAGCATGGGGGTGCTGAAAATGGATGAAAAAAACCCAAAAAAACAATTTTCAATAACTGTGGAAGTCGTGCCGCCCAAGGGGCCTGATGCAGAGGCGGTCCTGGATGCCTTGTCCGGACTTTCCGGGCTGTCCTTTGACGGATTCAGCGTGGCTACCAACCCGGTTGCCAAACCGCGGATGAGCGCCATGGCCCTGTGTTCCCTGATTCAGAAGACAATCTCGAAACCGGCCACCCTGCACTGTACAACCCGTGATCACAACCGCTTGAGCCTCCAGGGAAAGCTGTGGGGGGCCAAAGCCTTGGGCATTGAGTCCATTCTCGCTGCCTCGGGAGATTTCGTGGCCCTGGAAGACCGTGGATTCACCAGCACGGTTCGCGATGTGGATGTTTACGGCCTGGTCAGGATGGCCAGGGAGGCGGGGATGCAGACCGGTGTGGTCTTTGACATCCATCCCGAAGTAAACGGGTTGGAGCCGGCTGTAAGGCACCTGGAGAAAAAGGCTGCGGCCGGAGCTCAGTTTGCGGTGACCCAGCCGGTGTATGATGAAAAGGGCGCGGATCTGATTGCCGAAAGCGTGCGCCATATCGGCATTCCCGTGATTATGGGGATCCTGCCGTTGCGAACGCCTCGGCATGCCATGTTTTTGCATGACAAGGTGGGCGGTATAGCTGTGCCAAAGGCATTGAGGGACCGCATGCACCAAGCGTCGAATCCAGTCGTCGAGGGCGCTTCCAATGCAAAAATGATGGTTGCACTGGCCAGGGAACGCTTTGTCGGTGTGTGCGTCATGCCGCCGTTTGACCACTATGAGGTGTTGGCCGAAATATTATAATATGCTTGAGCGAAATTAAGGTATTCAAGACAGGGAGACTGATGAAAAACCGCATAAATGCAATGATTCTGGGTTCGTTTATTGCCGATGCCCTGTCGCTGGGTGTCCACTGGGTGTACAACACCAATGTCATCGACAAGAAATTCGGCAGGGTAGACGGGTATCTTGACCCCCTGACCTCGCACCACAAGGGTAAAAAAGCAGGAGAACAGACTCACTACGGAGACCAAATGATGGTGCTGGTGGAATCTTTGGAAAAGGATTCCGGATTCGACCTGGAACGGTTTGCACGGCGCTGGTCTCAATTTTTCGACACCTACACGGGCTATTTTGACCATGCCACCAAGGATACGCTGCAACATCTTTCTGAAGGTAAGGGTGTGCAGGAATGCGGTTCCGCATCAGACGAACTGGCCGGGGCCTCTCGGGTGGCACCCCTTTTTCAATGGTATGCTCACGACAACGAACATTTGGTTCGGGCAGCCAGACAGCAGACCGCCTTTACCCACAATCACGGTGATGTGGTCGATGCAGCTGAGTTTTTTGTGAGAACGGCCGCCAGGGTTCTGGGAGGGACACTCCCTCTGCGGGCCATGAGGGAAGTGGTGGCGGAGCACTTTAAAGAGAGTGCCATTGCAGCGCTCGTGGAAGACGGGCTCGACAGCTGTGAAATGGACACCCGCCAGGTCATTGCCGATTTTGGCCAGATGTGCAGTGTCGAGGCCGCCCTGCCCGGAACCGTACATCTTATTGCCCGGTATGAAAAAGATTTTGAAACGGCCCTGGTGGAAAATGCTATGGCCGGCGGCGATTCAGCTGCCAGGGGTATGCCGGCAGCCATGATTCTGGGGGCACACCACGGCATGGAAGCCATACCCGGCGCATGGCTTGACGGTTTGGCATCAAGGGAGCGTGTTGAGCAATTTTTAGGCAAGCCATGACATACAATTTCGATCCGGAACGATGGTATGACAATGAACGGGCTTTCCTGGACCAACAATATCAATCCGGGAAAATGTCCGCAAAGGCGTATCATGCCGCCCTGAAAACCCTGGAGAATAAACTGGGGGAGATGTGGATACGTTTGGATGGATCGTG
>RCNC010002013.1_pt1 | contig 13625 bp, 9 predicted proteins | sample 2041301 | NCBI WGS metagenome assembly RCNC01 (sample SAMN09708231, study PRJNA481090) | Marine sediment metagenome, whole genome shotgun sequencing project. | biome: marine sediment; feature: ocean; material: sediment; isolation source: Sewage treatment plant 13A marine sediment (STP13A) ... | reverse complement strand
ATTTGTAAATATCGACAGGCAAAGCGGTGATTTTGTGATTCCAAAAGGAAGTTCTGGATACAGATGGCAGGAAAAAAAAGGGAACTGGAACATGAAGTATGAAGATGGTGAAACAGATGAATCATACGATCCTGTACTTACTTTATTAGACATTAAAGATACAGTAGCCAAAGTGGAGTTCACAGAGTTTGGTTTGGATAAAAAAGCCTTACGAGGAGTCCCTGTCAAAAAGATAAAAACCGTAGATGGAGAGAAATTAGTTACTACCGTTTACGATCTAACCATGGCGCAATATGGCGTTGCCAGGGGACTTGAAGGAGATTACCCTAAAAGCTATGATGAAAAAGATCAGGCGTATACTCCGGCATGGCAAGAAATCTTTACTGGTGTCGATGCTAAGATGGTGACGAGTTACGCAAGAGAATGGGCAAACACCGCTGAGATTACCGAAGGAAAATGTATGATTATTATTGGTGCCGGTATTAACCACTGGTATCATAATAACTTAATATACCGTTCAGGGATTATGGCTTTAATGCTTACAGGTTGTGTAGGTAAAAATGGTGGAGGGATGAACCACTATGTAGGTCAGGAAAAATTGGCGCCTTCAGATTCTTGGGGTTCTATTGCTTTTGCAAAAGACTGGCAGGGACCTCCAAGACTACAGCAAGCACCTATTTGGCATTACATCAATACCTGCCAATATAGATATGACGGGCATTCTTCCAGATATAATACCGTTCCTGAAAATGACATGACAGCCGGGCATCACGCAGATCATATTTATAAAGCAGTAAGAATGGGATGGATGCCTTTCTTCCCGCAATTTGATAAAAACACCTTAGAATTAAGTAAAGAGGCCATTGCTAATGGTGCTAAGACCGATGACGGCATTAAAAATTATGTGCTCGAAAAGCTTAAAAGTAAAGAGTTAGGCTATGCTGTTGGAGATCCTGAAAATGATTTTAATTTCCCAAGAACCTGGTATATATGGAGAGGAAATGCCATTTCAGGAAGTATGAAGGGTACAGAATTTGCCTTGAAACATTATTTGGGCACCACATCCAATGCCATCGCCAAGGACTATGATGAAGAAAAAACAAAAGAAGTTAACTGGCATGAGATTGCTCCGGAAGGTAAAATGGATCTGGTTGTAGATCTCAACTTCCGTATGGATTCTTCTGCACTGTATTCAGATATTGTGCTACCGGCTGCGTCCTGGTACGAAAAAGCCGATTTGAATAGTACAGATTTACACTCCTTTATTCATCCGCTATCACAGGCGATTGCTCCGGTATGGGAATCTAAATCGGATTGGGAAATATTTAAAGCCATTGCGAAAAAAACCAGTGAGCTTTCAGAAAAATACATCCCGGATACACAGGTCGATATTGTTACTGGTGCCTTGTCCCACGATACCCAATCTGAAGTTTCACAAAAAGATATTAAGGATTGGTACCATGGAGAATGTGAAGCCATTCCCGGAAAGACCATGCATAGCATTTCCGTAGTTCGAAGAGATTATCCCAAAATCTATGAAAAATTCTGTGCCTTAGGGGAAAATGTAAAAACAAAAGGATTAGGAGCGCACGGTAATCACTATATGTGTGGGGACGAGTATGATGAAATGATAGATTCCAATCATTTCCCAACGGTTAAAATAGGGGATAAAGTGTATCCTTCCATAGCCGAAGATACAGAAGCTGCCAATGCCGTGTTACACCTGTCTTCATTAACCAATGGCAAGCTTACTGTTAGAGCATATGAAAATATGGAGAAGAAATCAGGGGTACCTCTGGTAGATCTGGCTAAAGGAAGTGAAGACTTTAGATTAGATTACAAAGATCTGCAAGCGCAACCCAGAAGATATTTAACCTCTCCTGTTTGGTCCGGTTTAATGAATGAAGGTAGGGCATACTCGGCATACACCTATAATGTAGAACGACTCATTCCCTGGAGAACATTGACAGGGAGACAACATTTCTATTTGGATCATGAAATGTATATCGCTTATGGCGAACATTTACCAACCTATAAACCTTCCCCTAGCCCCGAAGTTTACGGGGATCTAAAAGAGACATTAAAAGGGAAAAGTATGGCCAAAGCATTAAACTGTTTAACGCCCCATGGTAAATGGCATATCCATTCTACTTATATGGACAACCATAGAATGCTTACGCTTTCCAGGGGTATGGAACCATGTTGGATAAGTGAAGTAGACGCAAAGGAAATGGGCATTCAGGATAATGATTGGGTAGAAGTGCATAATGATAATGGCGTGTATTGCACAAGAGCAGTTGTAAGTGCCAGAATTCCTAAAGGGGTCTGTATTGTCTATCATACCGTTGAAAGAACAATAAGCATTCCTAAATCTCAATTGAGAAATGGCAATAGAGGAGGTGCTAATAATAGTATAACCCGAATTCACCTTAAACCTAATTTATTGGCAGGAGGATATGGTCAATTTACCTTCCACTTTAACTACTGGGGTCCTACAGCAGTAAACAGGGATACACATGTCGTAATTAAGAAAATGGATAAAGTAGAATGGTAAAATGCAAATGTTTTAATACAATAAAAGTAGAGGCGTCTGTACTTTAGACATATTAAGCAACTAAAAAATAAGAAATAAAAATAACACTAAAATCAATCTGAATTATGGATGTACGTTCTCAGATTTCAATGGTATTTCACCTAGATAAGTGTATTGGGTGCCATACCTGTTCAATTGCCTGTAAAAACATTTGGACAGATAGAAAAGGTGCCGAATATATGTGGTGGAACAATGTTGAAACCAAACCCGGTACCGGGTATCCTACCAAATGGGAAAACCAGGATATTTATAAAGGTGGTTGGGAAAAAAGCATGGGCAAGGTTCGATTAAAGGGATCTGGTAAGGCTAAAGGATTATTAAATATTTTTCACAATCCACACTTACCTGTTATCGATGATTATTACGAACCCTTTACCTATAAATATTTGAACCTGATCGAGTCTCCACAAGAAGACACCCAGGTTACGGCTAGACCTGTATCGATGATAACTGGTAAACCTATAGATATAAAAATGGGCCCTAACTGGGATGACGATTTAAGTGGTACACCAGATTTCGCGCGTAACGATCCAAACTTCAAAAATTTATCTGCTGGAGAACAAGAATCCATGTTCCAACTAGAACGCATGGCGATGTTTTATCTGCCTAGAATTTGTAATCATTGTTTAAATCCGGCCTGTGTTGGTTCTTGCCCGTCAAGGGCTATCTATAAAAGAGGCGAAGATGGTATTGTATTGATAAACCAAAAGGTATGTCGGGCTTGGAGAATGTGTGTTACTGCTTGTCCCTATAAAAAATCATATTACAATTGGGGAACGGGAAAATCAGAAAAATGTATTCTTTGCTACCCAAGACTGGAAGCCGGTCATGCCCCGGCCTGTATGCATTCCTGTGTAGGACGAATTAGATACTTGGGTGTAATGTTATATGACGCAAGCCAAATTGAACAAGTAGCTTCTGCCGATGATGAAGATTTGATCAAAAGACAAATGGATATGATTTTAGATCCGTTTGACCCCAATGTGATTGAAGCAGCAAAGAAAAACGGGATAGCAGATTCTACGATAAAATCTGCGCAGCAGTCACCCACTTACAAATTTGTTAAGGAATGGGGCATGGCATTGCCGTTACACCCTGAATTCAGGACACTGCCAATGTTGTTCTATGTTCCCCCATTATTACCTGTAATGGCGTCACTGACTGATCATGACGTGGATGCCCAAAAAGAAAATTTGAATCCTATATCCAAGTTTTGGGAGCGAGCCACTAAATATGATGCTTCGATCGAAAATATATTTGGCACTGTTGACGATGCGCGTATGCCCTTAAAATATTTGGCAAATCTATTTAGCAACGGCGATGAAGAATTGGTAAAGACCACATTAAAAAAGTTAATGGCGGTTCGTTTACACCGTAGGGATGTTACCGTAGGTGATCTGAATAAAGATTTAGTAGCAGAAAGTCTAAAGGAAGTAGGTCTGGATGCCGAAATGGCGGATGCCGTTTATTATTTAACTTCTTTGGCAAAATTTGACGACCGATTTGTAATTCCACCAGCACATAGGGAGCAAGCCATAGAAATGGCCGAGTTTACAGGTGATAGAAAAGGAAATGCCGGATTTGGATTTGTGGAAAAACCCGCTCGCGGACTTTAAAAATTTAACGTATGGATCAACAACTATTGGATTATAATAAAATAGCTGACCTATTTGTCTTTCCCAGTGGCGAAGACTATGTTGATAAGGTGGGAACTACTCAGAAATATTTTGACAAGGTACTCTCTGGAGCCGGTAAGACCTTACAGCCATTCACGGAGTTAGTTGGGAGTATTTCCCGAACGGAATTGGAAGACCTTTATGTAAGAACCTTCGAGGTACAATCCATAACCACCTTGGATATAGGATATATTGTTTTCGGGGATGATTATAAAAGAGGGGAGCTCTTGGTCAACCTCAATAGAGAGCATAAAAAGTATGGTATTGACTGTGGCTCCGAATTGGCAGATAACCTATCAAATGTCTTGAAACTATTAAAGGTGTTAGAAGACAGGGAATTAAGGGATGACTTGGTGAATAAAATTATTGTACCTGCATTAATCAAAATGATCGATGGTTTTGGAGAGGGTCAAATTATAGCTAAGGATAAAGTTTATGTAAAACACCACAAAACCTTGATTGAAAAACATCAGTCGTTCACGATCTATAAACATCCACTTTTAGCTTTATATCAAGCTTTGAACCATGATTTTGATATTAAAATTGAAGAACAACCACAACGAGCCGGTGGGTTCTTAAGCTCAATTAAGCAAGAAATTACAATTGATTCATAATTAACTAATAATACCATGGATACCTTAAATACCTTCTTTTTTACTGCTTTGCCATACATCGCATTTGTAGTATTCTTAATAGGAACTATTTCAAGATATAGATCTCAAAAGTTTGGTGTGTCTTCCTTGTCATCCCAGTTTTTGGAAGGCAGAAAATTGTTTTGGGGATCAATTCCATTTCACTTTGGGATATTAATTCTGTTTTTTGGACATCTTGTCGCTTTCCTAATTCCAAAGAGCATAATTCTTTGGAATAGTGAACCCTTGCGATTGTTGTTTTTGGAAATTTCCTCGTTTATAGCAGCTATCTGCGTTTTCATTGGGCTAATATTATTGTATGCACGAAGATTAACCAACGACCGTATTAAAATGGTCACTACCAAAATGGATATTTTTGTGGAATTGTTGTTATTGTTTCAAATATTCACTGGAATGTACATCGCAGTATTCTTTAGATGGGGTAGTTCCTGGTTTGCATCGGTTATGTCGCCCTATTTAAAATCAATTTTCACGTTATCACCCGATATTGCTGCTGTAAGTGCTATGCCATTGTTCATTAAATTGCACGTAATAGGTGCTTTCGTGATTCTTTTAATGATACCCTTTACTAGATTGGTCCACTTCCTTGTTTATCCACTTAACTATCTCTGGAAGCCTTATCAGCAGGTGATTTGGAACTGGAATAAACGAAAAGTGAGAAATCCAAAAACAAGATGGTCCATACATCGCCCTAAGAACAACTAACTTATTATATAACCAACTAGCCTAATTTTGATAATGGAACAAACTGCGCCTAATTTACTGAACTTTAAAGATCCAAGCATAAAAACTTTACATTTAACTTGGATTGCTTTTTTTCTAACTTTTGTTGTTTGGTTTAATGTTGCCCCTGTTTTAACAGAAATGTTAGATCGATTTGAATGGCTGACTAAAGCCAATGTAAAATCTATTATTTTATGTAATGTAGCTTTAACGATTCCTGCCCGTGTTGTGGTCGGTAATTTAATAGACCGCTATGGACCACGAAGAATTTTTGCTGCCTTAATGGTTTTAACACTGATTCCAGGTTTATTGTTCGCATTTGGAAACACCCTTACAGTACTTACCGTTTCGAGATTGTTTTTAGGTACTATTGGTGCTGGTTTTGTTATTGGGATTAAAATGACCGCCAATTGGTTTACCCCAAAATACATTGGGAGGGCTGAAGGATTTTATGCAGGTTGGGGCAATTTTGGTTCCGCTGCTGCAGCTGCTTTAGTACCGTTTTTTGCAGTTTCCATCATTGGAGGCGATGATGGTTGGAGGTGGTCTTTGGCCATTACAAGTATTATGTGTGGTGTCTATGGCGTAATTTATTTCTTTGCTGTCAATGACCATCCTGAAGGTGTTGAGGTTAAGGAAAAAAAAGGAAAATTAGAACCTATGCCAATCACCTCAATAAAAGATCTGGCTCAATACTGGTTTTGGCAATTTCCTTTGTTCGGAGCTATTGGATTAGTGGTTTTCAATCTACATAAACAACAGGTTGATGGCCATGCCATGTTAAGTTGGACAGCGGTCTATATAATATGGGGTGTGCTGTTTCTGGTTTACTTGATAGACGTAATTAAAGTAACCAATCATAATTTGCCTAAAATAAAGGCTGGTATCCCAGAAAAGGATAAGTACCACTTTGGAAGTATTGGTGCGTTAAATTCTACATACTTTGCGAATTTTGGTGCCGAACTAGCCATTGTATCGATGCTGCCCATGTTTTTTTACCAGGTATTTAGTACGTTGTTGAATGCTGATGGCGAGCGGATAGTAACATTGGAAATAGCAGGTCTTGTTGCTGGTTCTTTCGCAGTTATCAATTTAGTAGCACGTCCGTTGGGAGGATTGCTTTCCGATAAAATGGGCAATAGAAAAAGGACCATGCTCTTCTATATGGCAGGTATAGTAATTGGTTTTTTCCTGATGTCGATTATTGCAAAAGTTGGGTCAGTCAATGTCGAAACTGGCGAGGCAACACTAGTTCCCTTGTACAATACAGTAACCTGGTTAGTAATTTCAATATTAATTACCATGTTTGCCTCATTTTTTGTACAAGGAGCTGAAGGGGCCACGTTTGCCATGATACCGACTATCAAAAGAGACATGACGGGGCGTATCGCTGGAATGGCAGGTGCCTATGGTAATGTTGGTGCCGTGTTTTATTTATTCCTATATACAATGACCGATGAAAAGACCTTTTTATATATACTTTCAATAGGAGCTCTTATTAGTTTGGTTTATACCGCCATTGCATTAAGAGAGCCGGAAGGCGCTTTTGAAGACCATTTATAATAGAATTTTAATACTTTATACTATGTCTGTTAATATTAAAGATTGGAATGTAGAAGATGAATCTTTTTGGAAAACAAAAGGAAAAAAAATAGCTACTAGAAACTTATGGTCTTCGATTCCGGCGTTATTGCTTGCATTTTCAATTTGGATCATGTGGGGAGTATTGATAAAATATATGAAAGAATTTGGATTTACCTTTGGAATGCTTGAAGGTCTTGTACGAGGTTCAGAAGATTATATCACAAAACTTAAAGAAATCAATAGTTTGTACTATACCCTACCTGCAATAGCGGGTTTATCTGGTGCAACCTTAAGGATCCCCAACTCTTTCCTAATTTCATTGGGAGGGGGTAGAAATGTGATATTTGTTACAACGGCACTACTAATAATTCCTGCAATTGGAACTGGAATGGCTCTTAGTGACATTAACACTCCCTATTTATTCTTTGCTGTAATGGCATTGCTTTCAGGTTTTGGTGGAGGAAATTTTGCCTCATCGATGAGTAATATCAGTTTCTTTTTTCCTAAAAAAATACAAGGGTATGCCTTAGGTATGAATGCCGGACTTGGAAATCTCGGTGTAGGTGTTATGCAGAAAGTGATACCCTTAGTTGTAACCCTTTCATTATTTGGTGGTACGGCCGGTTCTATTGCAACCGCAAAAGGAGCTCCGTTCGAGGGCTTACAAAACGCTGCCTGGGTATGGGTGCCACTTATTGTATTGGCGACCTTGGGAGCATTTTTTGGGATGAACAACGTTTCAACAGGAACACCAAGTTTACCAAATACAGCTAAAGGAATTTCCAAAACACTCTATATGGTGGTATTGGGCTTGATTGCTGCCGGAGTGGGGGCTTATATGCTTATTGGTCTTCCTTGGGGCGATTGGGGCTTAAAAAACACCGCTATGTGGATCGTTCTTCCAATAGTTGTTATTCTTTCTGTGGTTCTTATGAAATATGCCACACCAGGAGAGATAAAACAAAACCTTAAAAAACAATTTTCAATTCTTGGTGATAAGCATAATTGGATCATGACTGTTATTTATGTCATGACATTTGGTTCTTTTATTGGATACTCTATGGTATTTCCAAAATTGGCTCAAGATATATTTGTCTATTCCAATGCCTTGGATCCTGAGTGGGCGAATCCCAATGCGCCGAATATTATGCTTTGGGCTTTTCTAGGCCCGGTAATTGGTGCCTTAATTAGACCAATAGGGGGGATTCTTTCAGATAAAGTAAACAGTGGTTCCAAAGTTACTGGATGGAGTACCTTTTTTCAAATTCTGGCAGCATTGGCAGTCGCCTATTATGTGATTCAGGCAAAAGGAACTGATACCCCTGAAATATTCTGGTGGCCTTTCTTTACAGCATTTATGGTATTATTTTTAACCACGGGAATAGGTAATGGCTCTACTTTTAGAAGTATTCCATATATTTTTTCTAAGGAAAAAGCTGGGCCGGTATTGGGCTGGACTTCGGCCATTGCGGCCTATGGTGCCTTTATCATCCCTAAAGTGTTTGGACAACAAGTATCCGCAGGACATGCCGAATACGCTCTTTATGGTTTTGCAGTATATTACCTGATTTGTTTATTGTTAAATTGGTGGTACTATCTAGGCCCTAAACGAGAGTTTGACAAACCATAATTATTGGTTTTTTACAAAAAAATCAATAAATATTTGTTTCCTCCGGCGTATAAATCGGAGGGAATTATTTTAGTACCTTAGTTCAAATTAATATACATTTAATCTATCATACCAAATGAGCTTGGATTTAAAGAACCTTAATAAGCAAGACCCTTTAAAAAGGATGGTGGAACGACAAGAAGAAACCGAAGAGTTTTCTCCCATGGATCCGCCAGATGCGTTTAAACCACCTACTTTAGATGAAGTTAAGTATGAGGATATGCATCCCATAATTCAATCATTAATGGATGAACATGTAAAAGGTGGCGAGGTAATTAGCACCTTTGAAAATACGTTGAATTTATTGCATACCAAAGGGTTTTCAAAAGAGACCTTAGAAGGAATAAACGATTTCTTTTCTTTCTTTGATGAATCTATCATCGAACATAACAGAAAAGAAGACAATACTATTTTTGCCAGTTTAAATCCAATTCTTCACGAAAAGGGAGAGTATAGTATAGGAACTGAAAAGACCGTTGTGGATCTGATGGAAGAAGACCACGTTAAAATGCTGCAACTTGCGGCTATTTCCTTTAACTTATTTGGTCTGCTAACTCGTATTCCGGACGAAAGTTCAAGGTTAGTAATATTAGATTTAGCGGTTGAACAGTCTAAAGCACTAATTGAAACCCTTAAACTTCATATATTTAGAGAAGATAATGTTATTTTTCCCATTGCCAACAACTATTTATCTCCTGAAGTTTTAGATGCTATGAAAAATTAGCGTCAACTGTATTAAATCATTATGCAAAAAAAGAGACTGTACTATTCGGACAGTCTTTTTTTTTGAATCACCCACCAATAGTGATCATACTTCTGTTTTGATAGTGTAGTTTAGGTTGCTGTAATTTTTTTATGGTATCCATTCCTCCACGGACTTTGAATTTTGCCTGTACCGCTTTTTCAATAATGGGTTCAATAGATTTTCCAGTTCGAAGCGCTGTAAGTAGGTCTGATTCCATAGCCAAAAAAAACAATTTTTAAGCCGCCCATTAGCGGTTAATCTTAACCGGTTACACGAATCACAAAACGGATTGGTAACCGAACTTATAATGGCAAAGGTTCCTTTATAACCTTTAATTTGATAAATTTTTAATGTATCATTTGGCGCATCCTGCAATCTTTCAACCCATTCTTCCGTATAAAAAGCGTTTAACTGGCGCATGATTTCATTATAGAAAACCATTTTTTTATGTTCCACTTATTGCCGTCAAAGGCATAAACTCTATAAAGCGAATGGAAATAGGAAGGTCTTTTGTAAGGGCAACAAAATCTATAATTTCGTTATCATTAAATCCTCTGATCAAAACGGTATTTACCTTAACAATAATACTGTTTTACCAAAAGTCGGATATTATCATACACTTTTTCAAAACAGTCTCTAAGCTATTCTGCGTTTAATTCATCGACATGCAACATATAAGTAGCTATGGTTTTCAGTTCTTCATCAGAAACGTCTTTTAAAAAGCCGTCAATATTAGCTTGCATAATGGCCACCTGGCTAGAGGTGGTGTCCACAATTGGTTTAGCCTTGCCCTTTAAATATGCAACTATATCCCCATTTTTTTCTTTGTAAATAGTCATAATATCTTTGACTGAAGGCCCTATTTTTTTAATGTTTACATCATGGCAGGTAATACATGTTTTTTCTGAAAACAGCCTATTGCCAAGTAATAATTGGGAGTCTCTGCTCAATTCTCCACGTTCGGGCACGGCTTTATCTGTAGCATTTTTTGATTTCTTATCCAAATTACAGCTACACATTACGAGAAATCCAATAAAAAATGAAAATAAACGCATATTTTTAACATATTGGCTAGTCCTAAATAACCGATACAGATTATTAAAGCATTAAGTTAATTATTTAAAGCTGAACAATGATATCATTGTTCAGCTTTTTTGATTTATACTGACTTCTTATTCTTAAACAGCTTTCTTATGCTATTATTGGCGTTGTGGTTGTGTTACTGAAAATTTATCGGGAGATATCAGGAATAGGCAATTCTTAATTTCCTTATGATAATTAGAATATACAAATAGATTGCAGTTTTAAATAGTGATTTGTGAGTTAAAGGAAATAGCTCTTGCAAACGGGCGTTTTATCAAACACGTTTGGAAAATGCCCTGTGTCCTAAAAAACGTTCGTTTTAGGGGGTTTTTCAAAAACACAAAAAAAAAAGGGATAGACCTTCATCAAAGTTCATCCCTTAATATTAGAATATTAAAACAAAAAATCCGATCATATTTGTGATCGGACATTTTTGTTGGGGTGACAGGATTGAACTACCACATACTAATCCTTTTAAATACAATGCTTTCAAAGTCTTTCCTTAATCAAGTACCCGAATAGGAGACCTTTATTAGACTTAACTTGCACTTAACCAGTCTTAAAGAAATATTCAATTAGGAAATATTTAAAATTATTTTGGCTGATGTCTAGTAGTACAATGAATACCGCCGCCACCGTAGTTTATCGGAAGAGGATCAATCATTATAATTGTTCTGCCAGGAAATACATCTTCCAATATTTTATTGACTTCCGTATCTCTCTTTTTAATGGACATATCCAAACCTTCTTTCCAATACTTTTGAGCCACAACTACATTATTGCTTATTGTAAAATTAAGATAACTCGAAGCTGCTACTACTGTCACTTTTTCTCCTTCTGGAAACTTAGAACCATCAAGATATTCTAATGTGCTGATATAGTCATAAACAGAATCTCCCGGTCCCATAGTGTTTAAAATTGTTTTGGGGGTAGGTACCCGTACAATATTAAATGGTTTTCCGTCTTGATCTTTAGCATTTTTTAATATTTCGTAGCTAACTGCCAATCTTTTTTTGTTCTCAACTGCAATTGGGTCTTCTAAATCTTCATCGGACACTTCAGCCAAGAGAATGGTGTTCGCATCTACAAATCTTGCAAACTCATCTATATGGCCACCCGTGGTAACTACTGTATATGCTTTTTTGCCACCTTCAATATTTATTGGCCCGTCAAAAGTTTGGTCGTCTTCATATACCCCTTGTTTTAGCCATATGATATTTGAAACACCAAGAACTCTTTTAAACTCAGCATTCAATTCTTCTTTGGTCTTTCCTGGATTTCTGTTGAATTCAACTGATTCTACCACCATCAAAGTACCTTTTCCGTTTACCTCTCTATCGCCACCTTCGCTATATATATCGGTAGAGATTACTTGTAAGCCTAGCAATTCTCCTATTTTCTCATCATACTTTTCCATAAGAATTGTATAGTCATCCATTTCATCATGTGGCGTATAGCCCCATGCATCAAAGTTAAAATCAGCTATTCCTTTTTTGCCGTTACTAAGTTCTACGAAATTTGGCCCCATATCCCTTATCCACAATTCCTCGGTATCTATTACTTTTAATTCAACCTTGCCTTGTTCTACATAAGCTTTTGGTATTTGGTTCTTAGCCCTGTTAAGTAAGGAATCATTTTTTGCGGTAACAATAACCTTGGTATAAGGTACAAGAGCTTCTATAACCTTTAATTGGGTTTTTTCGTTTGACATTCCTTCCATATGATCAATAGGCGACCATATAAGCCATGTAGCCTCTTGTGGTTCAAACTCACCGGGGGCCCTGACTACCGTTACTTCTTGATTTTTGTTTTCAGCAAAATCACTAGTTTCTTTTTTATTATTTTCTCTACATTGAACAAAGATGGCACACAGAAAGAAGAATAATATACCTCTTGCAAAACCTGGAGCGTGGTTTTTGACTAAATAAATCGTTTTTGAATTTTTCATTATTTTCATGATTAGTACTAATATATTGTTTATAAATTAGAATAGATATGTTAGGCCGAGTATGGCAAAGTTATTATCGGAAACGGCATTGCCTTTTGCATCGAAAAAAAGTCTTGGGATGAGCTATCGAATCTGATTTAAGGTGTAATTTTTACATTCCCGATAGGTGTAATTAAATGAAGCGGTCAAATTATGAAGGGTGTTGTCATCTACCCCGTAAAAATAAGAATCCTTGTCTGAAAGAATTTTACCTAATGCTTATTGAAGTCTTCTCGCTCAACGTAAATAATGGATATATAGCAGCACCAAATACAAGATACTCGTAGTCCCTTAAAACGGCCGGTTAAAAGAACGGAAAAAAGAAAAATGGGCGTGTCCCGAAAAACGTTCGTTTTATGGGACAATTCACAAATTAAGATTTGAACGTGTTTGGTATAAGATTAGTAAGGGATTAAAACGTACTTACTTTTCGGTTTGGTTCTGTCGCATCTGTCATAATTGAGGCTGTTTTTGAACATTTTCGGTAAACTTGAAAAATGTAATTACCTGAATATCAACAGATATCTTTTTCTAATTTGGTGTATATTATTGTAAAAATGGACAGATGCGACAGAACCAGTTTTCAAATTGATCTATTATTCGTTTTTATTAGCAATAAAAAAAGGTTAACCTTTAGAATAAAATTACTTTCCAAACTGCTTACTTAATTCTACAAATAATTCTTTAGAACCATTCTCAATTGGAATTAAATAAAAAGAATAGTTATACTCAAAATCTCCATTAATAAGATATTTTTTTTGAGGTTTTGAATACCAACTATCATCACCAGCAACACCACGTTGCACTAAATCAATATTTAATTGCACTAAATCTTGTTCTTTAATATCTGTAGTGTGTTTTGTTTTATTTACTTCAGGAATCCCATCAATTTGATATTTTTCGTCAACAGAT
>RCNC010002012.1_pt1 | contig 13626 bp, 9 predicted proteins | sample 2041301 | NCBI WGS metagenome assembly RCNC01 (sample SAMN09708231, study PRJNA481090) | Marine sediment metagenome, whole genome shotgun sequencing project. | biome: marine sediment; feature: ocean; material: sediment; isolation source: Sewage treatment plant 13A marine sediment (STP13A) ... | reverse complement strand
GTCCCCGGGCAGGGTCGGCAAGGTAGTCGGCCAGCTTGTCCAGGTCATCGGCCTGATGCCGGCGGGCCCAAATCAGGTAGTTGCGGCAACGGTTTCGGGCGACAGAAATTGTGAAATTGAGCAGACTGCCTTCAAATTCGCCGCGCCGCCAGAGCCATTCCAAGACGCCGACGACCGTGTCCTGCACAATGTCATCAGCCTCGGGGCCACCGGGGTTCAGAAAGTCCCGGACCGTGATGGCCGCATGGTGAGCCAACGGCACCGCCAGGCGATCGGCGGCCTCCGGTTCCTCGGCCAGATAGGACTCGACCAAACGGTCCCATTGAGCATCGGACAACAGACGCGGTGGGGGAGTGGAAGAGTCAGCACACATAATTTTCCGGACATTGAGTTTGATTTTGTACGCATTGCGCTTGCGTCCGGTGACGATAAAGTGATTTTATGCGGGTGTCCATATACAAGCCCTCTTGAACAAATTGTTTGAGGAATTCCGCACATGTCCCATCGGTCGGCATTTCTTTTCGTTTTTCTGGTCTTCTGCGGCCTGGCGCTCACCGGATGTGACCGGGCGGAGCCCCGCTGGAGCGAGGGCCTGTACGACCTGACCGAAATTCCGGTCTCCCCAGATCTGGAGCCGACACTTGCGGCGAGCATAGCCCGTCTTGATGAGCCCGATGCCGACCGGAAAAGCGTGCGCGACTATGCCGCCTACCAACGGCTGAGGCACGAACTGCGGCCCAGGAAGACCCACGCAGCCGCGGCAGATGAAATCTATGCCCGCTGGGAAACCGAACCCGACAACGCCCTGTGGCTGTCTTTGTCCTATAGTCAGGAATTCCTGATCCAGCGCCCAGCGGAATTCGAAAAAATGGCGACCCGCCCGGCCCTGTCCGATACCAACACGGCCCTTGGTTGCCTGACTCTCGGCCTGGTCAGCCCCCGGCGTAGCGAGGCGCCCTATTGGTACGCCAAAGCCGAAGTATTGCAGAATCAGCTCACCGATCAGAGCCGCATGTTTCTCATGTTGCGCCTCTCCCTCATCGAAAGCTCGCACGGTCGGATCACGAACGCAATCGAGCGCCTGATGGCAGCCGTTTCGGAAGCCCGCCAGGTCGGCGGCCGTGCCCTCGAAAGCAAATTCTGGTACTACATCACCGGGCGCCTGATGGCAGTCGACAAACTCGACGACGCCCTGCATGCCGCAACCCTGGCTGCCGCTCAGGCCCGGATGGCCGACGACCAGTCTGCGTTGTTGCACGCCCGCATCCGTCTGGCCAAGATCCTTTTCCAGCGCGGCGAGTACGAACCGGCCATGGCCCTCCTCGAACAGTTCGCTGACCAAGGCGAAGAAATGGACCTGATCTGGGCGGCCCAAAGCAGTCTCGGTGAAGCCGCCACCCTGGCCAGCGAAGTCGGCGACTACGAACGAGCCCTGAAATACGACCGACGCACCCTGCGCCTCGGCTGGCAGACCAACGATGTCCACAACATTCCCCGCTCCATGGCCAGCATTGCCCACAGTTTCCGCATGACTGGCCGGCTGGACTCCACGTACGTGTACCTCAAGCGGGCCCAGAAGTTTGTCGACGACTCGGGATACCTGCAGAACCAGGCCAAGATGACCGAACTGATGGCCGGGTATTATTGCCAGGTCGGCAACTACGCCCTGGCCGAATCCCTGCTTATGTCTGCTTCGGAAATCAATGACATCACCGGCACCCGCACCACCAGGGCCTTCCTGCTTTTGGAAATGGTGTCCTCGGCGCTGGAGATGGGGCGACCCGACCTGGCCTACGAATGGCTGGGCGAAGTCGACAAGGTGAAAGACTCCCTGCCACGGCGAACCTTCGACGGAAATTTCCTGGCAGACTACGAAATCCTGTCGGCCCGCCTGCTGGCTGAACAGGGCGAAACCCTGCTGGCAGCCGAGGCCCTGGACCGCGCCCGGGTCGCGGTTGAAACCGTGGGTGGCGAGGGCAAACAGTGGTTGCTCGAAGCCCAGACCGGTGAACTGGCCCTGCGCCGCCATGATCTGCGCCGCGCCGAAGAGGCGTTCGTCGCCTGCCTCGGTCTGGCCCTGCAAGGGACCGATACCCGCCAGTTGGCCCGCAGCCGATTCCAGTTGGGCCAACTCTATCTCGATCAGGGTCAGTTCGAATCCGCGCGGGCGATGTTCGGCTCGCTGGGAAAGAGCGAATATTTCGGTCACGCCTACCGCACCAGCCTGACCAGCCTGCTGCTGATGGGCATGACCCAGGCCCGACAGGGACAGCACGCCAAAGCGTTGCAGAGCTACAACCAGGGCCTGGTCCGTTTCAATCCGGATTCGCCAGCCGACATCGTTTTGCGGGTCCATCTGGCCCGGGGCCAGTCGTTGAGCAAACTGGGCCAGTACCAGGCCGCCGCAAAAGAATTGCAAGGTGTGCTGACGACCGTGGCGGCCACCCCACAGCTGGTGAAATTCGACGACCTGCCGGTCTTCCGCACCGACATCGCCCGCGGCACTCGCGAAGCTCTGGTCCGCAATCTGATCGCCGAAAATCGGACCTCGCCGCAACGGTTGGCGGCCGCCACGCTGGACCAAGCCTATCCGGGTCTGGCGGGACGGCTGGCCCAGGCAAAAGTCGATGGTCCGGCCCTGGTATTTCTTCTGGGCGACGAAGCCTCCTGGGCCTGGTGGGTCAGCGAAGACCGAATAACCCTGCGCCAATTGCCAGGACGCCGAGCGTTGCAGGACCTGATCCGGCCGGTTCTGGTGGACCTCAGCCAGCCCGGACGCCCGGTTGATCAAGAGCGCATGCAACAGTTGGCGGCCACCCTGCTGGGCACCGATGGCGACCTGTGGCCGGCCGCAACGCCATTGACTCTGGTCCTGGACGGGATACTGAGACAGGTGCCGTGGGCCGCCCTGCCTTTGCCCGGGGCTGAACAAATGGTATTGGACCGCGGTCCCCTGCGGGAAATCGATCCCGGCCAGGGCATTGCCCTGCCCTCGAAGACCGTGGCGCCCCGGGATCTGAGCCTGATGGCCATCGGATGCAACCGACCCGGCGGCACCGACCTGCCAACCCTGCGCCAGGCGGAGGCCGAAGCGCGGCAGGTGCATCAGTCCTGGCGTGGCAACGGCGCCGAACTGGCAACGGGGGCGGCAGCCAATTGGGCCTCACTTCTGGCTGGCGGCGTGGAAAACTCTGGTGTGATTCACCTGGCCACCCACGCCGAGGTGCACCAGGGAGCGGCCCGGCGCTCAACGCTGCGGCTGGCCGCACAGACGGAATCAGGCGCGGCCACCAGCACTCCGGTGACCATGGTGGCGGTCCGGAATTTGTCGCTGCAGGCCGAGCTGGTGTATCTCTCGAGTTGTGAGGCGGGTTTGCCCGCCGGCGGGCCCAACCCTGAAGCGGGCGATTTCATGGGCGCCTTCCTTGGGGCCGGAGCCCGCACCGTCATCGCCTCGACCCAGTGGGTTGACGATGATGCCGCGCGGTTCATGGCCGAGCGTTTTTATGAACACTGGCAGGACGGTGCCAGCAAGGCCGCGGCGTTCCAGGCAGCGCGACAGGATGTGCGCGCGACCTGGAACCATCCGGCGTATTGGGCCTTCTTCAGATTGCTGGGCGACGGTTCCTGACCGGATCTAGAAATCCATGTCGATGTGGCGATTGGGATCGGTCGTGGTCGCCAGCCAGCAACAGTCCCCTTCGACGGCATTGGCCAGGCTGGCCGCCACCGGATCTCCGCCGCCGATGGCACCACCGTCGCCGCCTGTACCGCCACCCAGAACCCAACGCGAAAAATGGTCGATGCTGTAAGTGGTCACCGGAGCCAGGGCGACCTTTTCGGAGACTTCAGCGGCGGCAACCGGATCGCCTATCTTGCGGTCCAGGACGCGATAGTGGGCATCCGCATCCTGGAATTCCTGCTCGATATACCACAGGTCCATGCCGCTGGCCGGCGCGGTGCCCGCCCACTGGGGCCAGACGATCGAGACATGCACCGGTTGGTTAAAAATGATGCCGTCGGGGTGGAATTCGTAGGGCACAGCGGTGGGGCTGCCGGACGGGCCAGTGACCGGGATCTCCATGACAAACTCCACGAGGTTGCCGTGGTTCAGGGGCACCGTGCCGGGATCCACGGTCAGCACAACGTCGTATCCTTCAGGCCATCCGGTGGGACGGGCGGTGAACACGCCACCGGCCTGGCAATCGATGGTCTGCTTGAAGACCTGCATCAGGACACCATCGCTGCTGGTCCACATCGCCTCGAGGGCCGTGTGCAGAGACGTGTCTTCGACACCATCGGCTCCACGCAGGATACCGGTGTCGGTGCTCGCTGATCCTTCAGGGGTGAACAGGGCGGTGGTCGAGACATCATCCTGGCAACCGAGGGCCAGAACGAGCAAAACGGGAATCAGGCGAAGAAGGTGACGAGTGCTATTGCCGTGGACCATGAGAGGCCTCTCTTTCAGGAACGAGGTAGGTGACTACTGGCGGATTTGGGTTAGTCCCGATTAGTCCCGACTAGTCCAGATGTGAAGTGGTCGGCTCAAAAATCAGCGCCACTCCGGTGAATTGGCGGCGGAATTCCGCCATCTCCACCTGTCGGGTTCCCCGGGCGGGGTCATGGATTGTGACAAGGTTGCCAACGTACGATTCGAAGACTACCAGATGATCCGACCCCCAATGCAGAATGCTTGTACTTGGAATATTCTGCCACTCGGTACTCGTCAGAACGACCGGACGACCGTCCAGTCCGAACTCCTCGGCCACGTCCAGAAAGTTGATGACATCGTCGCGGCACAGCGAGGCGTTCAGGTGCCGGTGGATTTCTTCCTTGGCGAATGGCAGGCCAAATTCGGTCAGAACCCGGGCCAGACAGGTCACTGCATGGTCGGTCTGGGAATACCGTTGGTGAGGCCAGGCGGCGGCTTTGCGAACCACTTTACCCTGCCCGTGCCCCTTCTTTTCCGGCAACATGGTCGGACCCTTCCAACAGATTGAGTAGAGGTCCCGGCCCGGCAATCCGATATGTTCTAAAAAAAATTCAAAAATAGGCGATCGGGAGACCTGTGCATGACCAAAGGCCTCATGAATTTCACTCGTTTTAGGGATTGCCAGGCAAGGACCTGCATTGTAGGCGAGGAATTTCAGCGGCAGAGCGAGAAGCGGCCGCCGTCTTCCATGCTGGTTTTCCTTGTCGAAGGAGGAACAACGCAGGGTCGGTTTTTTCAAAAGCAAAAATGAAAAAAATTGGGTTTTTTAAAAACCGGGGCTCGAATAAGCAATTCGAGCCCCTCTCCCAATAGCCCGCTACGGCATTTGGCAGCCAAAACCACCACCGCTGTCGGTTTGGACAATCAACCGGAACGCCTTTTCGATGGCGAGGCCGCCATTGCTCAACATCGCGCCCTGCCCCAGAGACAAACTGTCTTTGATCTCCGGGACGAAGAGGTTGCAGTCCCGCCAGGTCTGGCCAGATGGCGGCGTGGCCACCGAAGGCCGCACGCCGCGAAAGTAGTGATAACGAGCCGGTCGGGGCGGAAAACTTCCGCACTCTGTCTGGTCCATGGCCACGGCCCTGACCGTGCCATTGCCGAACTGCCTGGTCGTGGCATCAAAAAGCTGTTGGGCAATTTCCGGATCACTACCCGCCTGCAGCACAGTCAGCAACAGCAGGTAGGTATCGGCACCGAGGAACAGGTTCTCCGGCACCACGACATCCACTTCGAGGCGCCACAGGCCACTGGCCGGATCAATACTCAGGCCAAGGCCATCACCGGGCTCGCCCCAGGTCGCTGCCCTGATATCATCGTTGCCGCCGCCATCCTTGATCTGGTTGAAGGCATCGCACTCGTAATCCACCTGATAAAACCAACCCAGGGACCGCCAAAGAGGCTCGGACCACGCTTCCCGGGCATCGTCAATACCATGCAGCAGGATGGACATGCTGTAGAGTCGGGCCGGAACCACATAATGGGTCTGCTCAAAACCGACGCCGTTGTCAGCTGTCTTCACAAAATAGGTCTGCTTGTCGATCAGCATCACCAGGTTCTGCTTGTACTCCAGGTCATCCGGGCCAGGCGTACGGGTCACCGTCAATTCGGTCACATCCTGGAAACAGGGGTGAACCGCCGGATCGTCCACACACGCCAGGGACGGATCCCAGGCCGAAATCGATGATGTCTTGGGCAGCAATTCCACACACTGCAGGCAGGGCGGGTAGCCCACATCGAAGCTCAGGGATGCCGGCGTGCCGTCGCGCCGACCATGCTCATCGACCGCCTGCATGTTGATGGTAAATTCGGTGGCAGGGCCGGTCAGGAAACCGAGAGTGTCGGCGGCCCAGCCATCGATGCCTGGCTCCCAGGTCGGGCTGGCGCTCAGTTCGCTGCTGTCGGTCATGAAGGAGAATGTGCCGCCGAACGCATTGTCCCGCACGCCCTTCATGAAGCCGACAAGGCCCGGCATGTAACCTGGATTCTGCACGGCATCCCGGGAATCATCACGCCCGAGGGCCTTGAACACCACGTAGGTGCGATCCGGAATACGATCGCCCGCCATGAAGGGGTGGTGAATCTGGGCCAGGTCGTTGAGTTGAATATAATACGGATAGATTTCCGGGTCTTCGGGGTGGGCCCAGTCCTGCTGGCCGTTGAGGATGAGGGTTTCGGGGTCGAAGTTGACCACAAACGGGATCGGTTGCAGGTGCTCGGCGACCTCAAAGCCGTTCACGTCCAGAGCCGTGGCTTTCATTTCGTGACGCCCGCTGGGAATCAGCATCCGCCTCGGGTCGGTACCAGTGCCGTTGTTGGCATAGGCCACGGAGTTGGCCTCGCCGAAGTAAGAGAAGCTGTCGCCGGTGGCTTCATTGAACAGACGGGGCCGCCAGCAGTCTTCCAGACTGGGGATGCAATAGTCGAAGGGCAGGTCGTATTTGTAGCCCAGCAGACCATCATCGAACGGGTAGACCGTATCGAGGGCGGCCAGCAGTGCCGGATCCATGCCCGCGATGGACGGGGCCACGGCGTGCCAACCCAAAACAAAGGGCTGTCCAAAACCAACCGTATCGGCCACGCCCGGGGCAAAGGTGACCGTATCGCCGGCCACGATGTGCCAGAATTGGTCAAAGTACGGCCAGGGAGCTTCGTCATTGGCCAGGATGCGGATGGAACAGGCGTTGGCTATTTCGCCCGGGAAGTCCTGCTGGGCCTCCCACTGGATGCTGCGCCCGTTGCCCGACAGGACATTGAGCCCCACGTCACCACTGACGGCCACGCAGCGGATGGGCCAGGTCGCGCCCCCATCGGGCGAGAAATAGACACTGATCCACATCGGGTCGCCCTCGGCATCATTCACATCGTAGGTGATGTCGACGATAAAGCTGTCGCTGCGTTGGGCAGCCTGCACGTTCGTCACCACCGGGGCCGAATTGGCCGCGGCAGTCAACGGCACCAGGAGTGCTGCGACGACAATCAACAGCAGGGTGCCGGTAGTCTGATTTATTCTGGATAACATCATGATCAGTCCCCTTTAAAATCCCCAAAGCGTATCGCGGATCGTTTCGCGCCCTACTTGACCCTATTTGACAAGAGTCATCCGCTGCGCTCCCACGAAGTTGTCGGTCACCAACCGGTACACATAGACACCGGCGGCCACGCTTTTGCCCTGGCCATCCCGGCCATTCCAGACCGCCTGGTGAAGGCCAGCAGCAAACAATTCGCGATCCAGCAGCACGCGCACCAGGCGCCCCTGCAGATCGTAGACCCTGAGTCCGACCTCGGTCTTTTTGGCCAGGCCGAAGCCGATACTGGTCAACGGGTTGAACGGATTGGGGTAACACCCGCCCAGGTGGTCTCGCTGGGGCAGGTCCACACTTTCATCGATGCCGGCGGCACTCTGGGTATTGAGACTGAACAGGGGCGAGTCCCCCGAACCGGTCTCGGCCAGGGCTCCGGCACTGGTCAGGCTCAGCAGCCCCAGTCCCAGCAACACAGGCCATATTTTCCGCTTCATATTGGACAACATTGGGTCCCCTTCCATAGGGACCGGGCCGATCCCGGTCCTACTGATTGATCTGCAAACCAAAATATTCCAGGACCCACGTCACGGCCTTGCGGGCCTCAGCGTGATCAAACCGGTAGGGGTCAAATCCCCAGTAGACGTCAGCTTTGCCGCTCGGCTTGTCGGCCACGCTTTTATAGGACATGTAGCCAAAGGTTTTGTCGTTGGTTAGGGCACTGGAACGGGGCACACCCTCGTAACTGGTCAGGGCCAACAGGCCGCAGCCATCATCCAGCTCCCAGTTGTCATATTGGCTGTGCGGCCAATCCGCGTCGCCCCGATCGCGGTTGTATTGCCGGATGTAGTCAAAGCGCGCCACCCCAGTGAACATCGGTTCGACGCACATGCCGTCCGGTCCGTCGGCACACTGCTGCGGCACGATCGGTGTCACCCGGGTACTGATGTTCGCGTTGATGAACTCGTCATTGCGGAACGGGAACGTCAGGTGGAACAGACCCAGGGTATCGGCGGCAGCGTCCACATAGTCGTGCCAGTCAATGGTCGGCTCGGTCCAGATGGTATCGGCCACCGCGCCCGGCCCCACCAGATGATTGGCCTTGAAAGTCGGATCCAGCACCAGGCCCTTGAGGCCCACGCAGTCGACCGTGCGGTCGAATCTCGCGACATTGGCACGGTTGTAGATCGTCTTGGTATTCGGCGAGGTCCAGTCCAGGGCCGAAATACCCGCCGTGGCGTACGGATACATCCGCGGGCCGCGCGGCACGAGGCTGCCATCGGGCATCTCGGCGGTGCCAAAGCCCACTTCATATTCGGTGCCGTTGACAATCAGGATGGTCTCCTGGGTGTCGAAGATCATGGGCACCATGTAGTTGGGTTTGCCCTCAAGGAACGACTCCATGCTACCGCCGCCGGCCAGGAAGAAGTTGCCGCCCTGCTGCTGGTAGGGAGCCAGCCACACGTATTTGTCGACGTCGTTGACCGGCCGGAGCTGCTGGAACAGGCGTTGATTCATCTCATTGAATTGCGCGTAGCACAGCACGGCCTTGTAGTTCACCAGGTCGGAGTACATCACCTCGTCGGTGTGGTTTTTCCAGTCGCGCTCCCAGTTCAGGCCCGCCACGCCACCGGCACCATCGGCCAGGAAATGCCACCAGCCGTTGCGGTAACTTTCGTCGTTGAGAGGCACGCCCGATTGGCTGGGCCAGTTGTTCACATTCGCATCAGCCACCTGGTCGAGCACCAGCAAGGGCAGCTGGAACTCGGGCGAGACAAAGGGCACCACCCGCAAGGTCCAGTTCATGATCCGCACTTGTTGGGCGTCGTCTTCCACCCGGACGGTGAATACGTGGATGCCGGATTGAAAGGAACGCTCGGCGGCAAAGAGATTGTCCGGGCCCAGCCCGGGCGGTACGGCCCAACCGGGGTCGTTGGGGTCATCAACCGAAGTCAGGTCCCAGCCGTGGCGGTAGGAAACGATCTCGCCGCCGTAAGCTGCGGCCGAAGCGCTCCAGCCGAAATTCAACGGTTGGCCGCCAGCGATTTCCGACGTGACATTCGAACTGTAGGCCGAGCCCAGAAAGACTTCCGCCAGAAACACTTCCGGCCGGAAGAAATCCGCGATGATCCTGATGTGGGCCGTTGCGATCTGGTAGCCCCAGGGATCGCTGGTGGCGCCATCGTGGTCCATGAACTGGACCGAAAACAGGAAATATTCGTTGGCCGGCAGGTCGTTGAAGCTGACCCGCATGTCTTCCGGATTGGCCGAAACATCGCGCCACTCAGACCACTGAGGGTCCTCCAGCGACAGGATTTCCAGATAGTACCGCAGGTATTCCGACGGCGTGCGAATGGTGGTGCCATCAGCGGCCACGGCAGCCTTGAGTAGGAAACGGTAGCGCACCGGCAACAGGTCCGGCGCGTCCGGATCGGTGCCCTCCACGCCGATGGTGAAACTCGGCGGCATCAATTTGAAACCCTCGCTGCTCAGATTCGGGATCAGGACTCGGCCTGAAGGAATCAGGTCCGAAGCTTGCGCTGCACTTCCGGCCATCAACACGGCCAGAACCACGATCAGGCAAGTAATCGACTGGGTTTTGTTCTTATGGTTCAACATTGTGATCTCCTCTCTTTACGGAATGCGATTACTTGATGAGTGAAACGCTGCTCGTATCGCGCGTGAGCTTTGTCTTCAGTTGCACGAAGTAGACCCCCGCGCCGACCGGTCGGCCGGACTGATCCACGCCCAGCCATTGCACGTCATGGGATCCGGCCACCTGATTGCTGTCCACCAACCGTTTGATGAGTCGCCCGGCCACATCGTAGATCGCGATGTTGACTTGGCCGGCCTCCTGCACGTCATACTTGATGGTCGTGCGAGGATTGAACGGATTGGGATAGTTGCCGCGCAATTGCGTGACCCTGGGCAGCCGTTGTTCAGGATTTTCCGGAATGCCCACGACCGTGGAGTTGGTGCAAGCCACTGGGAAAGCGCCAATTTGGCCACAGCCCGAATTTTCCAAGGCACAGGGCGAGATTTCGTCGAGGGTGTAGGGCCGGTCGCCGCCCAGATCGCCACAGAAGAGCGGATCGGCGGAGAAGTTGCCGTTGCTCCCGGACATGGCCGCCAACAAGCCCGGCCAGGCGTCGTGATCGATGGCGTACAGGTCGGAGCAGACAATGAGAGGGGCCGAATCGAAATCGCCCGCCCAGGCCTTGCCTTGGCCGCCGTTGAAGACAATGGAATTGTTCAGATTGATGCCGCTGTCATCGAAGGCCACCAGGCTCGCGCCGCCCAAAGCCTCGTTGCGCGAGAATGTGCTGGCCACAAAATGCGGCGCCGCACCACGAGAGGCGTTGACGGCGTGGCCGCCAGCGGCTGCTTCGTTGTCAGCAAACAGGCAGTTGGCCACCGTGGGAGACGCTGTGCCCACACAGTTCATGGCGCCACCGACGGCCCGGGCCAGATTGCCTGTGAATGAGCAACTGTAAAAGATCGGCACGGCCCCGTCGGCGCAATAGACCGCACCGCCGTAGTCGGCTTCCAAATCGACAAAAACGCATTGGGATATGCTGGGGGCCGCGTTGCTGATGTACAGTCCGGCTCCACGCGCAACCGGGGCCACCAGCCCGCCGGCCGCAACGGTGAAAGTGATGCCTTCGATGCGGCTGACCGCTGGCAGGTCGATGCACCTGAGAATCGGGTCGGCGCCTTGTGAGGCGATTGTGACGCAGGCCGGATCTCCCCCGTCACTGCGCAAGGTGACACCGCTGGGCATTTGCAGACCCTGCTCGTCGTAGGTGCCGCAGTGCACCAGGACCGTATCGCCCGCGGCCGCACTGGCCAGGGCGGCGCTGATCTGGTCGCCGGGGTTGACGTGAATCGTATTGGCAAGGGCCGCTACCGGATAAAGGATGATAACAACGACGCAACACAGTGCGTAGTTCGAGGCTTGGCGCAAGGTCACCATGGCCAACTCCTAGCTAGATATTTGGGTGGGGCTGAATGTATGAGCGTAGCGAACAGTATTGGGGCAAGGTGTTGAACGTACTGAATATTGCCTATCAGATCAACAGAGAAATCAAAACGCCCCCGGAAATCATCCGGAGGCGCCAAAACGTTGCCAACTCGGGCATAGGGCCTATCCGCCCATCAAACCAACCGCCATATCGGCCATGGCCTTGAACTCCTCAAAGAACAGCCCCAGCGCCAACGTCGGCACCGCCAACACCGCCAACACCACATACTGCAACCAGTGCAGTTTCAACGGCGACATGTCAGCACCCTCGGCCGGCGAGGTCAGGAACAATGCCCGCACGACCTTGAAGTAGTAGTACAGACTCACCACGCTATTGAGGGCCGCGACGATGGCCAGCCAGAACCACTGCTTGTCCAGCACTGCGGTGAACAGATAGAACTTACCGACAAAGCCGGCGAAAGGTGGCACGCCCGTCAGCGAGGCCAGGAAGACAATCATCATCGCGCCGGCCCAGGGAGCGCGGAAACCCACGCCCACATAGTCGCTCAGCTCTTCACTCTTGAGGTGGTTGTTGATCGCCACCACGTAGAAGAACGCGCCCAGGTTCATCAGCGTATAGACCAGCAGGTAGAACAGGATCGAGGCCAACCCGGCGCTCGTCAGCAGCACAAAACCCATCAACAGATACCCCACGTGGGCGATTGACGAATAGGCCAGCATGCGCTTCACGTTGGTCTGACGCAACGCAACAAGGTTGCCGTAGGTCATCGTCGCAACCGACATCACGGCCACCAACAACGGCCAGTTGATATCCTGCACCAGTTGCGCGCCAGCATCGGTGCCCGCAGCAAAGGTCGTGTAGAAAAAACGAATCATCAGGGCAAAACCGGCGGCCTTGGGGCCTACCGAGAAGATCGCGCTCACGGGCGTGGGCGCTCCTTCGTAGACATCCGGGCACCAGTAGTGGAAGGGCACGGCGGCGATCTTGTAGCTCATGCCCGCCAGGATCAGCACAATCACGACCAGCAGACCAAAGGGATCGACCGAACCGCTCATCAGGCTCTCGCGGATGCCGTCAAAGTCCATGGCACCGGTCATGCCGTACAACAAGGACATGCCGTAGAGCATGATCGCGCTGGTGACGGCGCCGAACAACACGTACTTCAGCGAAGCTTCGGTGCTGCGCAGGCTGGTGCGCATGTAGCCGGCCATCACGTAGCTGGTCAGGCCCACCGCTTCCATCGATAGAAAGAGCATCAGCAGATCGCGGGCTTCGGCCATGACCATCATCGCGGCGGTCAGCAACACCGTCAGGGCGAAGAACTCGCCCTTGTTTTCGCGGCGCTGGCCCATGATTTCTTCGCTGGTCCAGGCAAAGAGCACCGTGACGAGGCCGGCGAAGATGAACAGCAGGCGGAAGAAACCGGCCATGCTGTCGACCACGATCAGGTCACCCATGATGGTGTGGCTGGTGGCCATGCCGTTGTTCACGTCGGCAACCGCGTAGGCTCCGGCCGTGATCAGGCCAAACACCGACACTGCAAACGGAACCCAGGTCCGGCGGCCACGCACGATCAGGTCGCCCAAAATGGCGAACAGGAAAGTGACGCAGAGGATGGCCTCGGGCAGCCAGAACCTCAGGTCGGACCAACTGGGAATGTTCAGATTCATCAGTTCCATCGAGGAACGCTCCTCATTCGGTTCTCAACGATTCATGAAGACAGGGCTGGTGGTCTCAGGCAGACCTTAACCAGCCACCACCTTGATCAGGTTGTTCAGCGTCACCTTCATCAGGTCCAGCACCGGCATGGGATACACACCCAGTAGCAGCACGATGATGCCGATGGGCACCAGGGTGAACAGCTCGCGGGCGTTGATGTCAGGTAACGAATCCCACTTGTCGTTCTTGGGGCCCAGGAAGACGCGCTGCAGCATCCACAACACGTACGCTGCGCCAATGATGATGCCCAGGGCCGCGATGATGGTGAGCGTGCGATACACCGGGAAGACGCCCATGAAGATCATCGCTTCGCTGACAAAACCGCTCAGGCCCGGCAGACCCAGCCCGGCGACGATCGCGTCGAAGTTGTCGGTGGCAAAGTTGAAGTACTTGAAGAATGCGAGCAGCG
>RCNC010002010.1_pt1 | contig 13632 bp, 11 predicted proteins | sample 2041301 | NCBI WGS metagenome assembly RCNC01 (sample SAMN09708231, study PRJNA481090) | Marine sediment metagenome, whole genome shotgun sequencing project. | biome: marine sediment; feature: ocean; material: sediment; isolation source: Sewage treatment plant 13A marine sediment (STP13A) ... | reverse complement strand
CTCAAGGATACAGAAAACAACCTCCTGTGCATCAATGATATTACGATTGAAGAGAAGCGGCAGATCGCTTCCATTGAACGGCAGGTTGCAACGTCAGGCCACCGTCTGCTGCCCATCTTCTATATGGAAGACTTCTCCGTTCTCGGATTCCGGGTGAACGACTGTGGCCACGCAATTCGGGTCTTGGATCGGCATGCATTTGTTCTGAAGCGGGCAAACGGAAGCATTGAAGTAAACATCGACCGTGCATCACAGATACGCGAAGTCATGCAACTGCTCAATGGCAGCGGTCTGGAATGCGAGATTGCCGACATTGCCGAGGGAATGTATCAGGGGTGATAGGTTTATCGACGATCCGCCGTGAGCGGATCATCGTGGCCGGGTAGTTGAGATCATGCACCCGCTTCGGCTGCAGCGAAGAAAGGGTCTCCGACTTCAACGCCAGTTAATTGAACCTGAACACCTCGACGCCGCAGTCAACACCCTACCGCTATCCGGTCATCGGCCGGCACTTTCAATTTTCTCCTTCAACTTGGCATCGAATTTCGCCTTATCGATGACAAAGCGTTCGTGCCGGCCGCGGGCAATCATATCTGCGCCATCGTGGGCCTCGATTTCAAAAACCAGGCGTCGCCGATCCACTTCAATCAGCTTCACGTTGACTGTGACATCAAATCCAGGAGGTGTGGCCGCCGTGTGGCTGACATCGATGTGGGTCCCCACCGTCTGTTCGTTGGGCCAGTCCAGATGCAGGTTTGTCAGTTGAATGCATGCCCATTCAAACAATCCCACCATGAAGCCGGTGGCAAAGACTGTCGGCATAACCTGAAATTCACCTGCCTCCGGGTAGAGCGCCGAAACCGTCTTGGCGTCGGTGACACGATATCGAAATTCGTGCTCGATTCCGGGTGCCAATGATTCTTTCATCGCTCCTCCTTTTCGAGAAGGATCAAGCCGATTCAACCGATTTGATTTCGGGAATCTGCTGCTTGAGTACCCGCTCGATGCCGTTTTTCAGCGTCATCTGGGACATGGGGCAACCGACACAGGCCCCCTGGAGCCGGACCTTGACGATGCCGTTCTCCACGCTGACCAGTTCCACATCACCGCCGTCCGCCTGGAGCATGGGCCGAATTTTTTCGATGGCCGCTTCTACTTTTTCTTTCATTGCAGGTCCCCTTTCGCGAAATTGACAAAGCCAATTGTTGAATAGAATCGAATCTCTGACTATTTACGCTTACTATAGAACGCCTTTTTAAAACGGTCAAACGTTCCGGCCAGGATCGCTACACGCATGGCCATGACCAGATTCAGGAAATAGTGAAGGTTGTGGATGGTGTTTAGCCGATATGCCAGGATTTCACGCGCCGTATAAAGGTGACGAAGGTAGGCCAGGCTGTAGTGGCGGCAGGTATAGCAATCGCAGCCCGGATCCACCGGCCCCACATCTTCACGAAAGCGCGCGTTGCAGATATTGATGGTGCCCCGCTCGGTGAACAGCTGCCCGTTTCGGGCATTTCGCGTGGGCATGACACAGTCGAACATGTCGGCCCCGAGATCCACCAGTTCCACCAGGTCCTCGGGGGTGCCCACCCCCATGATATACCGGGGCCGATCATCGGGCAGCAATGTCAGGGTGCCGGCCGCCATCTCCATCATCAACTCCTTGGGCTCACCCACGCTCAGGCCGCCGATGGCGTAGCCGGGAAACCCGATGGTCGCGATCGCTTCGGCAGACCGTGCCCGCAAATCCGCAAACATGCCACCCTGGACGATGCCGAACAGGCTGTTTTGCCGGTCGGTTCGCTCCTGCCAGAAGCTTTTGCACCGCTGGGCCCAGCGGGTGGTCAACGCTAACGCCGCCTCGGCCTGCTCATGGGTGGCCGGATGCTCGAGGCACTGATCCAGGCACATGATGATGTCTGAATTGAGGCAGATCTGAACCTCGATGGATTTCTCCGGCGAAAGCATATGCCGGCTGCCGTCGATGTGGGACTGGAATGCGTAGCCTTCCTCGGTGAGCTTTCGCAGCCTTGACAGGGAAAACACCTGGAAGCCGCCGCTGTCGGTGAGAATGGGCCGATCCCAGTTCATGAATCGGTGCAGCCCGGCAAAGCGGCCGATGATGTCGCACCCGGGCCGCAGGTAAAGGTGGTAGGTGTTGCCCAGAATAATCTGGGCGCCGGCCGCCTTCAGCTCTTCCGGGCTCATGGCCTTGACCGTGGCCTGGGTTCCCACGGGCATGAACACGGGGGTTTCTACCCGACCGTGGAGTGTATCAAAAAAGCCCGCGCGGGCCGCACCGGACTTTGCAATCAATTTAAAATCAATCATGACAGGTTTGTTCCACTGGTTGGGTGGGTTAAATTATTTAGACTTCTGGGACTGCCGTTGATTAAACCCTCCCCGTGGCAGGCCGTGGGGAATGTTCTGCCTGAAACGGCAGCGCTTCGCGGCACCGTAAGGATCAAAATCGATTTGTGGTTCAAAGCAGTTCACTCGAACCCTCGAATCCTTGCCCCCTTGAACCCTCAATCGATCAACATCGCATCCCCATAACTGAAAAAGCGATATTTTTCCTTCACGGCCGCGGCGTATGCCTGAAGCATGGTTTCCCTGCCGGCAAAGGCCGACACCAGCATGAGCAGGGTGGATCGGGGCAGATGAAAGTTGGTGATGATGGCATCCACAGTCTTAAACGTATAGCCGGGATAGATGAACAGATCGCACCGGCCACGTCCCGGTTGGATGACGCCGTCTGGTCCGGTGGCATACTCTAAGGTGCGCACGCTGGTGGTGCCCACGGCCACCACCCGGCGGCCTTCTGCATTGGCCCGGCTGACGATGCGTGCCGTCTCTTTGGAAATGGAAAACCACTCGTCGTGCATGCGGTGGTCCCGGATATCATCCACTCGCACCGGTACGAAGGTGCCGTAACCCACGTGAAGGGTGACGGCCGTCACCGTGACGCCTTTTTGGCTGATCTGCGACAAAACCGCATCGGTAAAATGCAAACCAGCGGTAGGGGCGGCAATGGCGCCCTGCTCACGGGCATAAACGGTCTGATAACGCATCCGATCCGCTTCATCCGGCTGGGTTTCGTCCCTTTTGATATACGGGGGCAGAGGCATCCGCCCGATCCGATGGAGCAGGCCGTCAAAGGGTTCCGGCGCCGAGAAGGCCACCGAATAGATGCCGTCGGAAAACTCCTGGACCTCGGCAACCAGTCCGTCGTCGAAATAGATTCTCGTTCCGGCGCCGGCCTGTTTGGAAGCCTTGATCAGACAGCGATAAACCCGTTTGCAGTCATCACAGCCACGACCATCGGTTTCGCCATAATCGAGGATCAGCAGTTCGGCTTTGCCGCCGGTTGCCTTACGACCATGCAGGCGTCCCGGGACGACCCGGGTGTTGTTCACCACCAGGACGTCCGAAGGGTGCAGCAGGGTGACGATATCATGAAAATGCCGGTGTGAAAGCGCACCATTATCGCGGTCCAGGTGCAAAAGCCGGGATCCGTCCCGATCAGTTGCCGGGGTCTGGGCGATCAGCGCCTCCGGCAGATGGTAATCGTAATCGTCAAGTGTATACATCTATTTTGGCCGGCTCACGCGGCTATTTCCTTTCCGTGATTTTATAGAGGAGGGTCCGAGGGTTCCTCACCTCCCCCCATCGTGCTTTTATTCTTCGGCACTATAGTTACCTTCATGTTCAGGATCAAGCCTTAGGTTGCCCGGCCGGCTATTGCCGACAGGGCAAGATGACCCGGCTAAATATAAACTTAATTCATTTTCTGATCAAAATTCATAATATTTTTCTTGACAGAGGATTGGTTCGCATTCTAATTATGCCGAACCATAACAATGTTACTCCTTCGACTCAAATGAATAGCAGTAAAACATTTTTTTATATTCATTTCAAATAATTACATTGATATTAAAAAAGAAACATTATTATTCAACCCAGATTAATAAAGATTAAATATACAATAAAAATTATTTTTATAAGTAAATACTATACCTTAAAATATGACCGGAAATTGATCCCGCCATCACGATCGGACAAACCATAACAATGTTCACACCCCTCAAACCCGAAGTGTACCAGCGGCTGGAACAGGCTGTTCTGGACATTTTTTCCCATTCCGATTTTCACAAGGCCAACATCCGCGACGTGGCCAACCGGGCGGGGGTGAGCTTTTCCACCATTTATAAGCATTACGGATCGAAAGAGCGACTGGTCTTTGCCTTTGTGGACGTCTGGCTGGGCAAACTGACCGAACGAATCTACGACCACCTCCAGGGCATCGAAGACCTGAAGGAAAAAATGCGCAAAGTCCTCTGGCTTCAGCTGGATTATTACGAGCGCAATCCAGGACTGGCCAGAATCATTTTCATGACCCTGCCCATGGAAACCTGGATGGCCGATGAAACGTTCAAGCAGAAAAAGATGATCAACCTCTATCTAGAGGTCATGCGCAACGGCCAGAAAGAGGGCCAACTGAATCCCCACGTGCGCGCAGGTGTATTGTTGGATTTCATGTTGGGGACGGTGCAGCGGGCCTTTACCATGTGGATCTCCAGGGGGCAGCAGGGCCGGTTGACCGACCAGGCCAGCATGCTTTTCGAAATGGTCTGGCGGGCGATTTCCAATCCCGGTAACGATCGGAACTGATTAACCGCCTGATAAAAACCGCGTCCGCATTGCGATGTTGATGGAATGGCGTGCATCGGAAAACCGGTACCACCATTTGAATTCGATCAACCGTTGTTAACAAAGGAGCATACCATGTCAGAACATCCCGATTTGCAAAAATGGAAAGAATTGTCCGCCAAGCAGCTCAGGGGAAAGACCCTGGAAGACCTTGAATGGGATACCCCGGAAGGAATACGGGTCAACCCGTTGTATACGGCCCAGGACCTGGAAGGCATGGCCCACGTCAACACCCTGCCCGGCTTCGCCCCCTATGTCCGCGGCCCCATGGCCACCATGTATGCCGGGCGCCCCTGGACCATCCGCCAGTACGCCGGCTTTTCCACTGCCAAGGATTCCAATGCCTTTTACCGACGCAACCTGGCAGCCGGGCAGAAGGGTCTCTCGGTGGCTTTTGACCTGGCCACCCACCGTGGCTATGATTCCGACCACCCCCGGGTGATGGGCGATGTGGGCAAAGCCGGCGTGGCCATTGACTCGGTGGAAGACATGAAAGTGCTCTTCGACCAGATCCCCCTGGATAAAATGAGCGTCTCCATGACCATGAACGGAGCGGTGCTGCCCATCATGGCCGGTTATATCGTTGCCGCCGAAGAGCAGGGCGTCAAACAGGAGCAACTTTCCGGCACCATTCAAAACGACATTTTGAAGGAGTACCTGACCCGAAACACCTACATCTATCCGCCTACGCCATCCATGCGCATCGTTTCCGACATCATCGTCTACTGCTCCGAGAACATGCCAAAGTTCAACACGGTCAGCATCAGCGGTTACCACATGATGGAAGCCGGCGCTAACAGCGTGCTCCAGACGGCCTTCACCCTGGCTGACGGGTTGGAATACGTCCGTGCTGCCATCGCCGCCGGATTGGACATCGACGCGTTTGCCCCGCGACTCAGCTTTTTCTTCGGCGTGGGCATGAATTTTTTCATGGAGATCGCCATGCTGCGGGCAGCCCGCTTTCTGTGGCATGACATGCTCAAGCCCTTCAATCCGAAGAATCCCAAGTCCTCCATGCTGCGGACCCACGTCCAGACTTCAGGCTGGAGCCTCACCCAGCAAGACCCGTACAACAATATCATCCGCACCACCTTGGAAGCCCTGGCCGCGGTGCTGGGCGGCACCCAGAGCCTGCACACCAACTCCTTTGATGAAGCCGTGGGATTGCCCACGGACTTTTCAGCCCGCATCGCCCGAAACACCCAGATCATCATCCAGGAAGAGTCCCAGGTATGCCATACCGTCGATCCGCTGGGCGGCTCATACTATATCGAATCGCTCACCGACGGCATTATCAAGGGAGCCCGCAAGATCATTGACGAGGTGGAGGAATTGGGTGGCATGGCCAAGGCCATCGAGACCGGCATGCCTAAATTGCGTGTCGAAGAGTCGGCCGCCCGCAAACAGGCCCGCATCGACCAGGGACTGGATGTCATTGTCGGCGTCAACAAATACAAGCTCGACGAAGATACCCCCATGGACGTGCTGAAAGTTTCCGAACAGGTGCGCGAGGACCAGATCCGCATGATCAACAAACTCAAGGCAGAGCGTGACGACGCAGCCGCAAGCAGTGCCCTCAACGGCATCACCCATGCCGCCGAAAACGGCGGCAACCTGCTGGCGGCCAGCATCGAGGCCATCCGCGCCCGGGCCACCGTGGGCGAGGTATCCGACGCCATGGAAAAGGTCTTTGGCCGGTTCGTGGCCACCACCCAGTGCATCTCCGGGGTTTACGCGTCGGAATATGCGGACAGCGCGGTCATTGACGCCATTCGTAAGCGCACCGCAGAATTTATGGAAAAAGAGGGCCGGCGCCCCCGCATCCTGCTCACCAAAATGGGCCAGGACGGGCATGACCGCGGCGTCAAAGTGGTGGCGACCGCCTTTGCCGATCTGGGCTTTGACGTGGATATCAGCCCCATGTTCCAGACGCCGGAGGAAGCGGCCAAAATGGCCGTGGAGAACGACGTTCACCTGGTGGGCGCCTCCAGCCTGGCCGCCGGCCACAAGGCGCTGGTGCCCCAACTCATCAATGCCTTGAAAAAAGCCGGTGGCGAAGACATTCTGGTCATCGTCGGCGGCGTGATTCCCCCGGGCGACTACGACTTTCTGTATCAAGCCGGCGCCGCAGGCGTCTTCGGCCCCGGCACGGCCATTACCGATTCGGCCAACAAGGTGCTCAACGCCTTGGACAGCCGGAAATCATAATCAAGCACGATATGAACTATTCAGATTATAATGGATTTTGGGAAACAACAAATTGCAAGCACCAAAATTTAAATCCTAAAATCCAGATAAAGCCCAAATTACAATAGCCAAATATCAAAAAAATCAGTCGGTTGTTATATTGATTCCTCCAATATTGATGATTGGAATGTCCCTTCTTCAAAATCATGCGGTTTGGAATTTAGAATTTGGCTATTGTAGTTTATTTGTTATTTGGGTTTTGGTTATTGTTATTTAGCTTTTGTTTTCTGACATAAGAAACGCGAATTTCAGGATTACAATACTAATGGGTGAAAGTGACCCCGAATTTTATATTGACGGCGTCCGCACCGGCAACCGACGCATCCTGGCCAAGACCATAACCCTGATCGAAAGTGCGCACCCCGCGCACCGGCAATTGGGGCGCACCGTAGTGGGCCGGCTGCTTCCTGAAACGGGCGAGTCGGTTCGCCTCGGCATCACCGGCGTTCCCGGTGTCGGCAAAAGCACTTTCATCGAGAGCTTCGGCATGATGCTGGTAGAAAAGGGGCTTCAGGTGGCGGTGCTGGCCGTGGATCCCTCCAGCACCCGCAGCGGCGGCAGCATCATGGCGGACAAAACCCGCATGGAACGGCTTTCCGTTGCACCGGGTGCGTTTATCCGCCCGTCGCCCTCGGGCGGAACCCTGGGCGGCGTGGCCCGCATGACTCGGGAGACCCTGCTGGTTTGCGAAGCGGCCGGGTTCGATGTGGTGCTCGTGGAAACGGTAGGCGTGGGACAGTCGGAAACCACGGTGTCCTCCATGGTCGACTTTTTCCTGGTCCTCATGCTGGCCGGCGCCGGAGACGAACTTCAAGGCATCAAAAAGGGGGTGTTGGAACTGGCCGACGCGGTGGCCATCAACAAGGCCGACGGCGACAACATGGAAAAGGCCGAAAAGGCCCGACGGTCCTATGAGATGGCCCTGCATCTGCTCAACCCGGCAACGCCCACCTGGTCGCCGCCGGTGCTGGCCTGCAGCGCCTTGACATTGTCCGGAGTGGACACACTTTGGGATACCATCCAGGACCATCGCCGGCGGCTGTCCACCACCGGTGAGTTGGATGAAAAACGTCGCCGCCAGGCATTGGCCTGGATGTGGTCCCGCATCGAGGATGGGCTCAAAGAGCGGTTCTTCGGCAACCATACGGTCAAGGCCCGCTTACGGGAGATTGAGGCGTCGGTGGAGCGCGGAGAACTCTCCCCCACCGCAGGTGCTGAAAAGCTTCTTTTTTTGCTTGACAACGATCACTGAGTCTATAAAGGTTAATGTTTAATCTCCAGCATGCATTCCATATTTATAAATTGTTCAACCACTTATTATTTCAAATTATATTTAATTCTGCGGACGGCTGACGGATTGCGTTCCTGATTGCCCGGCAGCTAGTCTAAAAGTTTTGCACTTCAGGTGAAAGGAATCTGACATGGGTATAGTGAAGGAAAAAATCAAGGATCTCAAGGCGCGTGAAGCGCGCATTCTTGAGATGGGCGGAGAAAAGCTGGTCGCCAAGCACAAGGAGAACGGCAGGCTGACCGCCCGTGAACGGCTGGGCAAGCTATTCGACAAGGCAACCTTTCGGGAGATCGACATGTTCGTGCAGCACCGCTGCGTCAATTTTGGAATGGCGGATGTCGGAATTCCCTCGGACGGCGTGGTTACCGGTCACGGCCTGGTGGACGGCCGGCCGGTGTTCGCTTTTGCCCAGGATTTCACCTCCCGCGCGGGCAGCCTCGGTGAGATGCAGGCCAAAAAGATCTGCAAGGTCATGGATATGGCCCTTAAGGCCGGCGTGCCCTTCGTGGGCCTCAACGATTCGGGCGGTGCCCGCATCCAGGAGGGTGTAGATTCGCTATCCGGCTTCGGCCAGATCTTCTACCGCAACTCGGTGGCCTCGGGCGTGATCCCCCAGATCTCCGCCATCATGGGACCCACGGCCGGCGGGGCGGTCTATTCGCCGGCCATGACCGATTATATTTTCATGGTCAAAAACACCAGCTACATGTTCATCACCGGCCCCGAAGTGATCAAATCGGTCACCGGCGAGGAGATCAATTTCGAAGACCTGGGCGGCGCCATGGCCCACAACGAAAAAAGCGGTGTGGCCCAGTTTGCCTGCGAAAGCGATGAGGACGCGCTGGTCCAGATCAAACAGCTGCTGGCGTACCTGCCGGCCAACAACATGGAAGAGCCGCCGGTGGTGGATACCGGTGACGACCCCACGCGCACGGACAAAGCGCTCAACAGCATCATCCCGGACAGCCCCAACAAATCCTACGACATGCGCGATGTGATCCGCACTATTGTGGACAACGGGGAGATCTTCGAACCCCACCAGCACTTTGCCACCAATATCCTGACGGCCTTTGCCCGGCTCAACGGGCGGTCCATCGGCATCATCGCCAACCAGCCCATGGTCATGGCCGGCTGTCTGGACATCAATGCCTCGGACAAGGCCACACGCTTCATCCGCTTTTGCGATGCCTTCAACATCCCGCTGCTCACCATCGCCGACGTGCCCGGCTACCTGCCCGGCAGCCAGCAGGAGTGGGGCGGCATCATCCGCCACGGCGCCAAGCTGCTATGGTGCTACAGTGAGGCCACGGTGCCCAAACTGCTGCTGGTAACCCGCAAAGACTACGGCGGCTCCTACCTGGCCATGTGTTCCAAGGACCTGGGGGCCGACTTTGCCTTTGCCTGGCCCACCGCCGAAATCGCCGTCATGGGCGCCGGCGGTGCCGCCAATGTCATTCATCGCAAGGAGATCAAAGCAGCCAAGGATCCCAAAGCCAAGCGGGCAGAGAAGATCGCCGAATACGAGGAGCTGTTCTCTAATCCTTACTGCGCTGCCCAGCGGGGCTATATCGATGCGGTTATCGAACCGGCCCAGACCCGGCCGCGGCTGATCGATGCCCTCGAGATCATGTGCAGCAAGCGGGAACTGCGCCCGCCGAAAAAACACGGCAACATCCCCATGTAGCGGCCCTGTAAAAAAGCCAACCGAACCCAAAAAAGGTGCGATTTATGGAAGCAAATGAAAAAAGACTGGCCGCCGCCCTTGCCGCGGTAAGCGCCTATATCCAGACCGAAGAGGAAGCATTGGTCATGCCGGCCCCCAAGCGGCCGGAGCCCCGCCGCTTTGAACAGGGCAACCTGTGGGGACTTGCCGGCCGACAGGGCATGATGCAGATGCGCAACCTCATGCAGATGAAAACCTTCAACCGACTCCGCTAGGGTTGGGGACGAAACAGCATCCAAAGAGCCATTAAACATCCAATTTTTAAGAGGAGACCCATACGATGAGTGACCACGATCAAGTCAAAATGACCAAAATGAATTACGATGTGAAACGGCCCAAGGCGGAAAACCCGTTGAAGGTCATGGATCTGAGCCTGCGAGACGGACACCAGAGCCTGTTCGCCACCCGCGGGCGCACCGAGGACATGATCCCGGTGGCCGAACTGATGGACCAGGTGGGCTTCTGGGCCGTGGAAACCTGGGGCGGCGCCACCTTCGACACCATGCACCGTTTCCTCAACGAGGATCCCTGGGAGCGCATCCGCACCCTGAAGCGCTACTTCAAGAAGACCCCCTTCTCCATGCTCCTGCGGGCCCAGAACCTGGTGGGCTACCGCAACTACGCCGACGACGTGGCCAATGCCTTCATGGACCGCTCCTGCGAAAACGGCATGGACATCTTCCGCACCTTCGACGCCCTCAACGACTACCGCAATTTCGAGACCGTGGTGCCCAAAATCAAAGAGTACGGCAAGCACTTCCAGGGCTGCATCTGCTACACGCTGACCGAACCGCGTCTGGGCGGCGAGGTCTACAACCTGGATTACTATGTGAATAAAGCCAAGGATCTGGATGCCATGGGCGCCGACTCCATCTGTATCAAGGATATGGCCGGCCTCATCGCCCCCTACGATGCCTATGCCGTGGTCAAGGCCATCAAGGAGGCGGTCAAACTGCCCGTCCACCTGCACAGCCACTTTACTTCGGGCATGTCTCCGCTGAGCCACCTCAAGGCCATCGAGGCGGGCGTGGACATCATCGACACGGTCATGACGCCCTACGCCTACCGCACCTCCCACGCCGCCGTGGAGCCAATGGTGATGAGCCTTTTGGGAACCAACCGCGACACCGGCTTCGACATCCACCTGCTGGCCCAGATCAACGAGATCTTCGAAAAAGAGGTCATGCCCAAGTACAAGCACCTGCTGGACGACTCCAAGATGTCGATCATCGACATCAACGTGCTTTTGCACCAGACCCCGGGCGGCATGCTCTCCAACCTGGTCAACCAGCTGCGCGACATGGACGCCCTGGACAAGATCGGCGAGGTGTACAAGGAACTGCCGCGGGTCCGCAAGGACCTGGGCCAAATCCCCCTGGTCACCCCCACCAGCCAGATCGTAGGCATCCAGACCGTCAACAATGTGCTTTTCGACACCCCGGAGGAGCGCTACAAGATGATCACCGGGCAGGTCAAGGACCTGTGCTACGGCCTGTACGGCAAGACCGCCGTGCCGATCAATCCCGAGGTGCAGAAGAAGGCCCTCACAGGATACAACCGCGGCGAGGAGCCCATCACCTGCCGGCCTGCCGAAGTGCTCGAGCCGGAGATGGAAAAGGCCAAGGCCGAAATCGGCGACCTGGCGGTGGATATGGACGATCTGGTGCTCTACGCCATCTACCCGGTCACCGGCAAGAAGTTCCTGCAGTGGAAATACGGTAAGGAAGAGCCGCCGGCAGCAGTCAAACCCATCACCATGCAGCAGGTGAAAAAGAAGGACGAATTGCTTAAAAAAGCCAAGGCCGGCGAACTGGTGGAGAAAAAGAAGGACGCTCCGGCCAAGGGGGAAAGCCTGCGTACCTTCAATGTGTTCGTTGACAACGACTACTTTGAGGTAGGCGTGGACGAAGTGGGCGGCAGCCCCATCTTGAAATACGCCCAGCAGATTCAGCTGTCCGGCGGACTGCCGGCGGCCGCACCGGCCATGCCGGCCGCGCCGGCCGCGCCCGCAGCCGCTCCTGCCGCCACTCCTGCGGCTGCGCCGGCTGCAGCCGAAAAGAAAGCTGAAGCCGCGCCGGCAGCCGATACATCCGGCACCCCTCTGGCCGCGCCCATGCCGGGCATGATCGTCAAGTACGACAAGAAAGAGGGCGACACGGTCAGTGCGGGTGAAACCGTGGTGATCCTGGAAGCCATGAAGATGGAAAATGCCCTGGCCGCGCCGGCCAGCGGCACCGTCAAGGCGATTAAATACGCCTCGGGTGACTCGGTGGCCAAGGGAGATGTGCTCTGCGTGATTGGTTAAGCCGGAAGTCATGTGACCCATAAGATGAGCATGGTCGCCCGCCTCCGGCGGATAACCATGCTCATCCTTTTTTTTATGCGGGGTTTTGCGATCGATGAACCAACAATTGCCACTGATTCATAAAAAGAGAAAAGAGGCCCATCCATGAAAATTCATGAATATCAAGCCAAAGAACTGTTCCGCAAGAACGGTGTGGCCGTTCCAGACGGCAGTGTCGCTTTTACGGTCGAAGCGGCCAAGGCGGTTGCCGATGGTCTGGGCGCATACCCGGTGGTGGTAAAAGCGCAGATCCACGCCGGTGGCCGCGGTCTGGGCGGCGGTGTCAAGGTCGCCAAGACAGCGGAAGAATTCGACGCGTATGCCAACAGCATTCTGGGGATGAACCTGGTCACCAAGCAGACCGGCCCCGGCGGCAAACGGGTTAAGAAACTGCTCATCGAGCAGGGGCTCAACATCGCCAAGGAACTCTACCTCAGCATTCTGCCGGACCGCGCCACGGCCAAGATGATCATCATGGCTTCCGAAGCCGGCGGCATGAGCATCGAAGATGTAGCCGAGAAAACACCGGAGAAGATCATCAAGGTCTACGTGGACCCCAACGTGGGGATTCAGGCCTACCATCTGCGGGCAGCGGCGTTCGGGCTCAACATGCCCAAGGCGACGATGAAACCCTTCACCGTGCTGCTGAAGAACCTGTACAACCTGGCAGTCAACTACGACTGCTCCCTGGTGGAGATCAATCCCCTGATCATCACCGCAGAGGACGATGTCATTGCCCTCGACGGCAAGATGGATTTCGACGACAACGCCCTTTACCGCCATCCCGATGTCCAGGAATACCGCGATCTGGATGAAGAAGATCCCACAGAGGTGGAGGCCGGCAGCCACGGCCTGAACTACATCCACCTGGGCGAAGGCGGCAATGTGGGCAATATGGTCAACGGCGCCGGGCTGGCCATGGCCACCATGGACTGCATCAAGTACGCCGGCGGCAAGCCGGTCAACTTCCTCGACGTGGGCGGCGGCGCCAGTGCCGAGCAGATCGAAAATGGCTTCCGCATCCTGCAGAGCGATGAGAATGTCAAGGCGATCCTGATCAATATCTTCGGTGGGATTCTGCGCTGCGACCGGCTGGCCAACGGTGTGGTCCAGGCCGCCGAAAAAGTAGGCTTGCGCGTGCCGGTGATCATCCGCATGGAAGGCACCAACTTGAAAGAGGGGCGTAAGATCCTGGCGGATTCGGGCCTGGAGCTGATCAATGCCAAAGACCTCAAGGACGCCGCCGAAAAATTGCAGGCCGCCATCCAGTAACCAACACATTCAAATAGAAGGTCTTGTAAAGAGTTAGATTTC
>RCNC010002009.1_pt1 | contig 13635 bp, 10 predicted proteins | sample 2041301 | NCBI WGS metagenome assembly RCNC01 (sample SAMN09708231, study PRJNA481090) | Marine sediment metagenome, whole genome shotgun sequencing project. | biome: marine sediment; feature: ocean; material: sediment; isolation source: Sewage treatment plant 13A marine sediment (STP13A) ... | reverse complement strand
AGTTTTTCAATAGTTCCTGGAAGTACAGGGAAAGGGCCTTTCGGTATGTTCTGCTGGATTCAGGCCATCTGATAGAAAATATATCCCTTGCTATAAAAGCTTTAGGCCGGTTTTTTTCAATTGATTATGATTTTGATGATGAAAAGGTGTCACGGTTTCTATCCCTTGACAATACAAGGGAAGCCCCCCTGGCATGTGTGAATATTGTGCAGGATGAACGGATTTTAAAAGATCCGATTGAAGCGTTACCGAATCTGACCGGACCCAGGGCGGAAGGGAAAAAGCATCTTTCTACCGCAATATCTTATCCTTTGTTGCAGAAGATATATGCTCTGGGCAAAGTTGTTTTTCAGGACAATGATGCCGATCCTAAAAACACACAAGTAGTCACAGCGCAACCACAAAAGACAATTCATCTTTCTGATTTTAAAAATTCACCTGCTAAAATGAATTATATGAATACAGTCATACATCGGCGATCCAAAAGAAATTTTATCCCCAAAGAACTTGATACGAATAAGGCTTTTACCCTGATCAGGCTAGCGTCGAGCCTGTTTGGGTCGCAAACGGATCAGGCAGGCAAAGTTGATCCTTACCTGACATTTGGAATTTCCTGCCAAAATGTTTCCGGCCTGGACGATGGTTTTTATCTCTTTTCCCGGGATCGGTTATCGCTTTTGCTGGTCAGTAAAGGACGATTTCAAAACAACCTGTCCCGGGTCTGCCTGGATCAGAAATGGATAGCAAATGCAGCCTTAAATTTTTTATTCATGGCAAATTTGGCAAGTCTTGAAAAAGGTTTTGGGCCGAGGGGTTACCGTCATCTCCTGATGCAGTCAGGCAGAATTGCCCAGAGGATTTATCTTGCAGCAACAGGTTTAAAACTTGGATGTTGCGGGGTCGGCGCACTGTATGATGAAGAGGCTCAGAACCTTTTTGATCTTAATGAAGAGGGTGCTTTGTTTTATGTAGTATCAGCAGGACCGGTTAAAAAATGAACGTGATGCGGTAAATATGCATTTTTAGTGAAATTTCCGTCAGTTTTGTATATAGGATATAATCTTGAAGGCGTCGTAAAAAGTCATTTTTAAATACTGAGTTCCCATAGAGCACAGAGAATTACAGGTCATATTAATTGATTATCTCTGTAAATTCAGCGTGCTCTGTGGTAAATTCGGCTTTTACGAGACCGTAAACTTGGGTACCAGGGTACAAAATCAAAAAAGGAGGAGTTGGCATGAAATGGATGCAGTTTTTTACACCGGCTGAATCTTTAGATTTTAAAGAGACTGAAGCATATATTGCTCAACATCCGGGAGATAAGATAACGATACTGGATGTAAGACAGCCCTCGGAATACCAGGAAAGCCATATTCCGGGCGCCACCCTGATTCCTTTGCCCCAGCTTTCTGACAGGCTTGATGAGCTTGATTCTGAAAAACCCACCCTGGTCTATTGAGCCATTGGCGGACGCAGCCGTGTTGCTGCGCAAATGCTTGCAGGGAAGGGGTTTAAAAAAGTGTTTAACGTCGCAGGCGGGATAAAGGCATGGCATGCCAAAACAGCCATTGGTCCACAGGATCTTGGAATGGATCTTTTCAGCGGCCAAGATGAACCCCTGGAGGTGTTAAAGGTCGCATATTCTCTTGAACAGGGGTTGTACGAATTTTATGTTACCATGGAAGGAGAAGCGAAAAATGAAAAAGTAAAAGATCTCTTTGTGAAATTATCCGATATTGAAGTGAAGCATCAAATGTCTATTTATACAGCATACAACGACATCAGCGATGAGGAACTGAGCAAAGATGCGTTTGAAAAAATGATTGAAATAAAGGCATTGGAAGGAGGCTTGTCGACCAGGGAATATCTTGATCTTTTCAGCCCTGACCTGAATTCTGAGACGGAAGTGATTTCACTTGCCATGTCAATAGAAGCCCAGGCTTTGGATCTTTATCAAAGAGTCTCCTCAAAAATAGAGAATCCACAATCAAAGGATATTATCAATAAGATTGCCAATGAAGAAAAGGCGCATCTTGCAGTCTTGGGTAAACTTTTGGATAGTCTTTAAAAGGAACGAGTAAAATGAGAAAACATCTTGTACTCATTGGGGGCGGTCATGCTCACATGATGACCCTTGAAAATATCGACAAGTTCGTTGAAAAGGGGTTTAATGTGACCGTAATCGGCCCTTCTTTTTATCACTATTATTCCGGGATGGGTCCAGGAATGCTGGGCGGGACATACATCCCTGACGATATCCGGTTTGCCACAAAGGATGTGGTTCAAAAATTAGGCGGCATTTTTGTAAAGGATAAAGTTGACAGGATTGATCCTGATAAAAAAGAGATTTATACCGAGTCAGGGCAGATATTTTCCTATGACGTGCTCTCCTTTAATGCCGGCAGTTATGTTCCCATGCAGGCAGCTTCTGAAGATAGCAATAATATCTACCCAGTTAAACCCATTGAAAAGCTCATGGAGGCTGCTGATAAACTAAAAGTTTTGTTTTCGCAAAAAAAGATCATGGTCAGTATTGTAGGGGGTGGCCCTTCCTCTGCTGAAGTGGCCGGAAATGTGTGGCAGCTGGCAAAAAAGGTGAACAAATATATGCCTGATATCCGAATTTTTGCCGGTAAAAGATTTATGGCAAGATTTTCCGAAAGCGTCAGATCAAGGGTTTTTTCCTCCCTTCACCACAGAGGTATTCAAATCCTTGAAACCGGCTATGTAAAAGAGATCAAACCGGATGAAATCTGCCTTGAATCGGGCGAGACCTTTTCTGCTGATTTTATTTTCATGGCCCTTGGAGTTAAACCATCCACCATCTTTGAGGAATCAGGCCTGCCTGTCGGACCTGACAAAGGACTTCTGGTGAATAAGTACCTGCAGTCTGTAAAATATCCTGAAATATTTGGAGGCGGTGATTGCATTTATTTTAAGGATCAGCCCTTGGATAAGGTTGGGGTGTATGCGGTTCGCGAGAATCCTGTCCTGCTGAACAATCTGATGGCAACCCTTAAAGGCGATGATCTTGAAACATTTGACCCTGGGCCTGAATATCTTTTGATTTTCAATATTGGTGGTGGGCTTGGCGTATTCAAGAAAAAATGGCTGGTGTTCGGCGGGAAAATTGCGTTTATGATTAAAGACTACATTGACCGCAGATTTATGAAGAAATTTCAGGCCATTGAAAATAACTTATAGTTTTTTAAATACATTGAAAACTTACAAAGGAAAATTAAAAAAAGTCTGGAATTAAAATTATACTCTTACCAGTCATTGGGAGCTTAATAGGGAGTGGGTCCAGGACAAATTTTCTTTAAAGCTTGCCGCTATTACTAATATAAAAACAACACGATCAAGAAAGAAAAAGCATTTTAAAAATCGCCATTTGATGTAAGGATCTCATTTGACAAACGACATATGGTAAAAGGCAATCAATTTAAATAGGTTTCTTACCCGGGTTACTTTTAAAGATTATGCATCCGGTACCGGTCCGGGTATCATGGCATTCACATTCATATTAACTTCTTTTAACGGTCCGTTGAAAGGTGTCTGAGTTACAGGCGACTGGGGAGATCTGACATGAATCCAAAAGACTTTATAAGGCAGATTAAAATCCGGGGAACCGACTATACGGTTTCAGATATAACCATGCTCGAAAAAAAAGAAATAGCCGATATCGGGCGGCTTCCTTTTTCCATAAGAATTCTGGTTGAAAATTTGTTACGGAAACTAGACGGACGAGTTGTCCAATGGGAGGACTTGAAAAATATTGCCGGGTGGAAACGAACCTATAAAGACCCTGTCGAAATACCGTATCATCCCGCCCGTGTTCTGATGCAGGATTTTACCGGCGTGCCTGCGGTCGTCGATCTGGCGGCTATGCGGGACGCCGTAAAAGACCTGGGGGGCGACCCAAATGCAATCAATCCCCTGGTTCCGGTCGATCTTATAATCGATCATTCAGTGCAAATCGATTATTCCGGCACTCCGGATGCATTGTCTAAAAATATGGAAAAGGAATTTTCAAGAAACAAAGAAAGATATAGCCTGCTGAAATGGGCGCAGAAGAGCTTCGATAATTTCAAGGTGGTTCCGCCGGGTTCAGGGATATGTCATCAGGTGAATCTTGAATATCTCGGGCAGGTGATCATAACCGATAAAAACGGACAAAAACCGCTGGCATATCCGGATACTTTGGTGGGTACCGATTCCCACACGACCATGATAAACGGGCTGGGCGTCATCGGTTGGGGTGTGGGCGGAATAGAAGCTGAAGCTGTTATGCTGGGACAACCGTATTATATGTCTATTCCTGAAGTCATCGGGGTAAAAATGATCGGAAGCCTGGGATCCAGCATTACCGCCACGGATATGGTGCTTACAATAACTGAGCGCTTGAGAAAACTTAATGTGGTTGAAAAATTTGTGGAGTTTTTTGGGCCCGGTATGGAAATGCTCAATGTACCGGACAGGGCAACCGTTGCCAATATGGCACCGGAATACGGTGCAACCATAGGATATTTCCCGGTAGATAAAAAAACAATTGAATACCTGAACATGACAAACAGGGAAGAACGGGCGGAAATCACGGAACGCTATACAAAAGCGACGGGTTTGTTTTATACGGGGAAGGAAAAACCGGAATATACAAAGGTGATTGAACTGGATCTTTCAGCAGTCACACCGTCGATTGCCGGACCGGCAAAACCCCAGGAAAGGCTTTGCCTGGACGTTGTAAAAAAGAGCTTCGCCGGAATCATCGGCTGTGAATATGATGCGGATGAAGACGTTATCCCGATGTCTCAATTTTTCGATGAATCCGGCTGCCAAACCATACGGTCGACAACCTGCAAGCCTGTAAGTACCCAAACATATACAGTCAATCTCGACGAAAAACCCGTGAATATCGGTGACGGCAGTATCGTAATCGCCGCTATTACATCATGCACAAACACATCCAATCCATATGCCATGATGGGTGCCGGTCTTTTGGCGAAAAAAGCCGTTGAAAAGGGAATAAGTGCAAATCCTGCAGTAAAAACTTCCCTTGCTCCCGGATCCCGTGTAGTTGAAGACTATCTGATTGACGCAAATCTCATGCCGTACCTTGAAGCTCTCGGGTTCCATGTGGCGGGTTTTGGATGCACGACCTGCATCGGAAACAGCGGACCGCTCGATCCTGAGATTGAAAAAATCATCGTTGAAAACGATCTGACGGTTGCAGCTGTTCTTTCTGGTAACAGAAATTTTGAGGCAAGAATACATCAGAGTATCAAGGCAAACTACCTGGCTTCCCCCATGCTGGTGATTGCTTTTGCCATAGCCGGAAGGATTGATATTGATTTAACTAAAGAGCCGGTCTCGTTTGATGAAAAGGGTAAGCCGGTCTATCTCCACGATTTATGGCCGTCATTGGAAGATATTGAAATACTTGTAAAAAATCACGTAAAACCAAATTTTTATCAAAAGGAATATGCGAAAATTTTTAACGGTGATCGACTGTGGCAACAACTTGACATTACAAAAAGTACGACATTTGCCTGGGATACACGTTCCACATATATCAGAAAGCCGCCCTATTTTGACAACTTTAGCCCAGAGCTAAAAAGACCTTCCGATTTAAAGAACGGTCGTGCACTTATGATGCTGGGGGATACCGTTACCACCGACCACATATCACCGGCCGGGGCTATCCCCGAAGATTATCCTGCCGGCAGATACCTGGTTAATCAAGGCGTTGATAAGGATAATTTTAACTCATACGGCTCCAGACGAGGCAACCATGAAATCATGATTCAGGGTACGTTTGGTAATATAAGGATAAAAAACAAACTCGTGTCGCCCAAAGAGGGCAGTTTTACAATAAAATTTCCGGGCCGAGAGGAAATGTATGTCTATGATGCGGCCATGTCATATATGGATCAGGGCATTCCGTTAATCGTGATGGGGGGTAAGGAATACGGAACCGGTTCGTCGAGGGACTGGGCCGCTAAAGGAACCGGACTTCTGGGAATAAAAGCTGTGATTGTTCAGTCGCTTGAGCGTATTCACAGAAGTAACCTTGTAGGGATGGGTGTATTACCGCTGGTATTTAAGGAGAATGAAAGCTGGGATAGCCTTGGACTGGATGGGTCGGAATCCTTTTTCATCACCGGAATTGAAGACATGGAACCACGGAAAGTTTTACAGGTAAAAGCCATAAAGAAAGGCGGTGGTGAAATTATATTTGAAGCCGTCGCAAGGCTGGATACCGGAGTCGATGTAGATTATTTTGAAAACGGCGGCATTCTGCCGTATGTATTGAGAAAGGTCATGAGTGCAACAGATACAAACGCTGGAAAAGAGGAGGTGCCAAATGAATGACAATCATTCCATCATCAATAAAGGCTTAAGAGGTGTAACCGTGGCCAGCACAAAAATAAGTGACGTAGACGGCCAGGCGGGGAAATTGATTTACAGGGGCTACCTGGTTCAGGATCTGGCAGAGCGAACCTCATTTGAAGAAATCGCCCATCTTTTGCTTTTTGAAAAACTGCCTGATGAAAAGGAGCTGGAAAGTTTTACGGCACGCCTTAAAGAAGCAAGAGATATTCCTCGCGAAATATTTGAAGCACTTAAAACAAGGCCGGCGGATTCATTGCCCATGGATATTCTTCAAGCGAGTATCCCCATGATAGCCAATCATGATCCGGACATTGGAAATTATTCTTTGGAGGCATGCCAGAATAGAGCCGTCAGCCTCATCGCAAAATTCCCAGGCATCATTGCCGCATGGGAACGAATACGCCACGGAAAAGATATCGTACCGCCAAATAAAGAACTGGATCATGCAGCTAACTTTTTGTACATGCTCAAAGGGGAAACCCCTGATGATGATGCCAAGCATTTTTTTGATGTCGGGCTGGTTTTACATGCGGAGCATTCTTTCAATGCTTCGACTTTTTCCGCCAGGCAAGTCGCTTCGACCCGTGCACACATGTATGCGGCTGTGACTGCAGCTGTGGGATCTCTCTCCGGTGAACTGCATGGAGGCGCAAATGTCAGGGTCATGGAGATGTTAAAACGCATCGGTTCCGTTGATAAAGTGGAAGATTATATCAACCGGGAGCTTGACGCCGGCAGGATAATTTTCGGGCTGGGTCATGCGGTGTACAAAACGGATGATCCCCGGGCGCTGATTCTCGCACCCATGGCGGAAATTATGTGCAAAAAGATTGGTGAACCGCACTGGTACGACATTTCAAAACGACTTGAAGAGAAGAGTAAGGCAGCGTTTAAACAGCGAAAGGGGATAGATATCTTTCTAAACGTGGATTTTTTCAGCGCTTCGCTATACTATGCCATGGGGATACCGACGGATCTGTTTACACCGGTATTTGCCATTTCCCGGATCGCGGGATGGACGGCGCATGTCCTGGAAGAGCAGTTTGCCGGCGCTGCACCAAAGACAGCCCTGTACCGCCCAGGATCCGACTATATTGGTGAATACTGCGGCCCGGAAGAATGTACTTTTACACCTATGGATGAGCGATAACCCATTTGGTAATTGAGACCTTCGAAAAGTGCCGTTTTACAAAGGTCTCGGATTGGCTGAGCCGGCAGAGGGTAATAATGCGTGTAGCAACAGTAATTTTTTGTGTGATTACTATATTGATCACAGGATGTACGTCGCAGCACAAAACTCCTGATTTGGGCGGTCTTTATAATGCTCTTGTTCAAAACGAGAGTCCATACAGAAATCCGGTGATACTGATCCCCGGTCTCCTCGGATCGCATTTAATTGAAAGGGATTCAAAGGAAGTTGCCTGGGGGGCATTTGGGATTAACAGGACAAATCCCGATACAGAAAAAGGAGCAAGAAGAATAGCATTGCCCATGCAAATGGGAAAAACACTCGGGGATTTGCGCGATAATATAATACCTGCCGGTGCTCTCGACAAAGTAGTCGTTAATTTTCTTGGGTATCCTCTTGAACAAAACACATATTCATATATTTTGCGGATTCTTGGTGTAGGAGGTTATCGGGACCAGGATTTTGGAGAGTCCGGAAGAATTGAATACGGAGACCGGCATTATACATGTTTTCAGTTCGACTACGACTGGAGACGTGATATAGTTGAAAGTGCATGGGATCTAAACGATTTTATAAAAGAGAAAAAAAAGTATGTGCAGGATGAGATAGAAAAACGTTACGGTATAAAGGACTTTAATGTTAAATTTGATATCGTCGCTCATTCAATGGGAGGCCTTGTAGCACGTTATTATTTAAGATACGGTGCTGCAGAACTGCCTGATGACGGGAGTTTACCAGAAATAACATGGGCCGGGACACGGCATGTGGAGAACCTTGTGATGATTGGCACACCGAATTCAGGTTCTCTTGATGCTCTGGTTAAACTTGTTGACGGATACCGCCCGGCACTTTTCTTACCAAACTATTCCCCCGCATTATTAGGAACTATGCCTGCAATATATGAATTGCTTCCCAGGAGCAGACATAAGCCGGTAAAGGATAATAAGGGCCATTTTGTGGATATTCTTTCCCCTGAACTCTGGCAGAAAAACAAGTGGGGTCTTGCAAATCCGGCTCAGGACAAAGTCCTGAAAATGTTACTCCCCAGGATAACAGACCCGGCTGTAAGACGTAAAATTGCACTTGAGCATCAGAATAAATGCCTGATTCGGGCAAATCAGTTTTTCAATGCCTTAGACATCCCTGCAAAGCCTCCGGCATCTCTTAAAACTTTACTTGTTGCCGGAGATTCAGAAAAAACAATTAAAGGGGCCAATATTGATTCCACAGGGCATCTGAAAATAACAGTGTATGGACCCGGTGACGGTACAGTATTGCGGAGCAGTGCTTTGGGAGATGACCGCCGGGATGAAAATAAATCAGAACGACTTATCTCTCCCATCCATTGGAATCAGGTACTGTTTCTTTTCTCTGATCACCTGGATTTGACAAAAAATCCCATGTTTACGGACAATCTTTTATATTTTTTGTTAGAGAATCCGTAAAAATTGATGAACTTTTAAACAACCTCAAAAGGATACAGAAAAATGAACGGAGCAAAACTCTTTATTAAATGTCTTGAAAATGAAGGTGTTGAATATATTTTCGGAATTCCCGGCGAAGAAAACCTCCTTTTTCTTGATGCGCTGAGGAGTTCAACAATCCGGTTGATTCTTACCCGTCACGAGCAGGCAGCAGGTTTTATGGCAGCAACATATGGAAGACTCACCGGCAAACCCGGCGTCTGCCTTTCCACCCTTGGACCCGGGGCGACAAATTTTGTCACCAGCGCTGCATACGCATTGCTGGGCGGGATGCCGGTATTATTTATAACCGGGCAGAAACCTATAAAAAAGAGCAAACAAGGGCGTTTTCAGATAGTTGATATCGTCAGAATGATGGAACCGCTTACAAAGTTCACCCGGCAGATTGTCAACGCGGGCAGTATACCCTCACTGGTGAGGGATGCTTTCAGGCTCGCGGAACAGGAAAAGCCCGGGCCGGTGCATCTTGAACTTCCGGAAGATATCGCTGCCGAGAAAACAACGGGAGAACCTTTTGAAGTTATAACGACACTTCTTCCGAGAGCGGACAGGCATACTATAGAAAATGTGGCGGAAATAATTCAATGTGCCCGACATCCGCTGCTCCTGATAGCTTCAGGTGCAAACAGAAAAAAGACCTGCCATTCTTTATACGAATTTTTAGATAAAACAGGACTATTTTTTTTCAGCACGCAAATGGGAAAAGGTGTGGTTGATGAGAGACATGACAGGTCAATCGGGACTGCAGCGCTAACGGATCATGATTATATTCATTGTGCGATAAACCGTGCGGATCTGATAATAAACGTCGGTCATGATATCGTGGAAAAACCCCCGTTCATTATGACCAAAGACGGCATGAAGGTGGTTCATATTAACTATTCCAACGCGCAGATAGATGATGTTTATTTCCCTCAGTATGAAGTGATCGGCGACATTGCCGAGAACCTTCTTACCCTGACATCAGCAATAAAACCCTGCAAAGACCAGGACACGAATTATTTTGTCCGGATAAAAAACGAGATTGAAAACCATGTTTATTCATGCACGGAAAGTGATACTTTCCCGAGTACACCCCAGAAAATTGTCAGTGATATCAGGGATTCGATGCCGGATGACGGGATAATATCTCTTGATAACGGTATGTATAAAATATGGTTTGCGAGAAATTACAAGGCGTATGAATCAAATACAGTACTCCTTGACAATGCCCTCGCATCCATGGGAGCAGGACTTCCCGCCGCCATCAGTGCTAAACTGATTAATCCTGAAATAAAAGTAGCTGCGATCTGCGGTGACGGGGGTTTTATGATGAATTCCCAGGAACTGGAAACAGCAGTCCGGTTAAATATTAATTTAATTGTGGTCATATTAAAAGATGACGCATACGGAATGATCAAATGGAAACAGGGCGGGTTGGATTTGCAGAACTTTGGACTCGATTTCGGCAATCCTGATTTTGTAAAATATGCGCAAAGCTATGGGGCAAAGGGTTATCGTATTACCAAAGAAAAAAGACTGACTGAGGTTTTAAAAGAATGCTTGAATACTTCCGGAGTTCATGTTTTGGAAGTTCCGGTTGATTATTCCGAAAATGAAAAGGTTTTTTTTGAAGAACTGAAGCAGAAAACCTGTGTTTTATAAGAATCTGAAGGGATGATATTATGATTAAAGAAAAATATCCGTTTTATCTGGCAAACAGGCCAAAAATGCCGAACGCAGACCTTAAGGTGGTTGACAAGTATACCGGTAAGATCGCGACTCGCGTGGCAGTTGCAGATGAACATACTATTGACATGGCTATAGAAGCTGCTCACAAATCTGTTGAAGCGATGAGAGCGATACCGGCCTATAAACGACAGGAAGTGTTGTATCATTGCGTGGATCGCTTTACCGAACGATTTGAAGAACTGGCCCTGGCTCTTTGTGTTGAAGCAGGAAAACCTATTAATGACAGCAGGGGTGAAGTAACAAGACTGATTGAAACGTTTAAAATTGCAGCAGAAGAAAGTGTGCGCATGACCGGGGAATATGTTCCGCTGGATCGGAGCCCCAGGGGGGAAGGATATGTGTCCACCTGGAAACGGGTGCCCATAGGCCCTTGTTCCTTTATTTCTCCGTTTAATTTCCCTTTGAATCTGGCGGCTCATAAAATTGCTCCTGCAGTGGCTGCAGGCTGCCCTTTTGTATTGAAACCGGCAAGCCTGACCCCCGTGGGCGCTTTGATTATCGGTGAAGCATTGAGCGAAACAGATCTTCCAAAAGGAGCTTTTTCCATACTGCCCTGCGACCGGGACAGTGCAAGACTTTTTGTTGAAGATCCAAGGCTGAAACTTCTTTCTTTTACCGGCTCCCCTGCTGTGGGGTGGAATCTTAAGGCCAGGGCCGGAAAGAAAAAGGTTGTCCTGGAATTGGGGGGGAATGCCGCTTGCATTGTTGATGAAGATACCGACCTTGATGATGCAATTTCACGTATTGTATTCGGAGCCTTTTACCAGTCCGGGCAAAGTTGTATCGGTGTGCAGCGGATTCTTATACATGAAAAGGTTTATGATGAATTTAAATCCGGATTGGTGAAGGCAACCCTGGATTTGAAAATGGGTGATCCTAAAAAGGAAGATGTTTTTATCGGCCCCATGATTTCAGAAAAAGAAGCTGTGAGGCTTGAAAGCTGGATCAACAGTGCCCTGAAAAGTGACGCGACGCTGTTGTGCGGAGGAAAGCGGGAAGGCGCCATGCTGGAGGCCACACTTCTTGAAAACGTTCCGGAAGGTGAGGATATATGCAAAAAAGAAGCGTTTGGTCCTGTGGCCGTACTTTCTGGATTTAAAGATTTTAATCAGGCACTTGAACAGGTAAATGACAGTGATTTCGGACTTCAGGCAGGCATTTTTACACGCGATATATATAAGGCTTATGCAGCATGGGATAAACTGGATGTGGGGGGAGTAATAATCGGTGACGTACCGTCCTGGAGAGCGGATCAAATGCCCTACGGCGGAGTAAAAGACAGCGGCCTGGGACGTGAGGGTATACGCTTTGCCATGGAGGATATGACTGAAATCAGGCTGATGGTAATTCGCAATATTCCTCAATAACATGCCGGCATAATATATTTCATTAACGATATTCTAAGAAGCTCAGAAAAAGGCAACCATAGGGTTTGCGTAAATATAAGTTCGCTCTTTCAGATGTTGACGCGCCCGGATGGCAAGGCGCAAAAAAACATGAATATCAAGCATATTCAGAGTTTTCGCAACACAGCCAGGCGGAATGCATCGGCGCCCGAAATGTGATTTTTTTTACGCAAGTCCTTAGATGGATGATCTAATGAAGCGTGTCGATCAAGTCTTTCAATCCCTGGCTAAAAGATTTACCAAAGATTATATTGGATGCTAAATGATACAATGTATCCTGTCTGAATCTCAACGTTGATACAGGTCTAACTGCAGTCTTCTTAAATCACCATATTGGATTCAAAAAGCATGGAAGGAGGATAGAAATGAATGAAGCATTTTGTAAGCTTTGCACTGCCCCGCTCCTCAAAGAGGAAGAGGAGCTCTGTGAAGTATGCCAAAAGATAGAGGTCCGAATCAACTATCTAATTGAACGGCATAAAGAAGCGGCCAGGGAATATCTTGGGAAGAAATTTAATGAAACTTCCGACCCAAAAATGCAAATATATAATAGGCGGTCCCAAGAATATACTCCTCCCAAAGGAACTCACACCCCTGATCGCCGGAAAAAAATCCGGAGGCTAAAGCAATTAAAAAACAATCCTAAAAAAAGAAAAACCGATCGCTTAGACTACTAAAACAATAGGCTCTCGATTGCTTCGCGATTAGAATTGACAAAAAAGCAGCTACACGGTATCTTAATCCCACTTTCTTTTATGGAGACCGTTGCAAAAAGGGAACCCTATCATTATATCATTACAAAACCCAAAGCTACTATTTTAAATTAAAGCAAAGGAGAATAATAGTGAGTAAGACAGAACAAAATCTTTTAGATGCATTTGCAGGCGAGTCCCAGGCCAACCGAAGATACCTTGCCTTTGCAAAGCAAGCTGACAAGGAAGGCAGATCTCAGGCTGCAAAACTGTTCAGGGCAGCCGCCGAGGCTGAAACAGTACATGCCCATGCCCATCTCCGGGCGCTCGGGGGGATAAAAAGCACTGCTGAAAACCTCAAAGAAGCCATTGCCGGTGAAACCCATGAATTCAAAGAGATGTACCCTGCCATGATTCAAACAGCAAAAGAAGAAGGCAACAAAAAAGCAGAGAGGTCGTTTACATACGCCAATGCGGTTGAAGAAGTCCATGCAAATCTTTATCAAACAACTCTGGACAGCCTGGATAACCCCCAAGACGTTGAATGTTATTATGTATGCTCCGTATGTGGTTATACATGTGAAAACGAACCTCCGGATGAGTGTCCGGTCTGCAAAGCCAAGGCAAAAGCCTTTTTCAAAGTTGAGTAACTGGTATTTACCGGAACATGGAGAAAAACGAGATGAAATGTCCATTATGTGGCTGTCAGTCTTTCTATTTGAAAGATCCGGACGATGAATATG
>RCNC010002008.1_pt1 | contig 13639 bp, 8 predicted proteins | sample 2041301 | NCBI WGS metagenome assembly RCNC01 (sample SAMN09708231, study PRJNA481090) | Marine sediment metagenome, whole genome shotgun sequencing project. | biome: marine sediment; feature: ocean; material: sediment; isolation source: Sewage treatment plant 13A marine sediment (STP13A) ... | reverse complement strand
TATGAATTGGGGGCCTGGGGTGTGCTGGAAGAGATAGGATTCGTCGAGGCCTGGTTTCAGCAAAGCAACTACAGCGTGTTTGATCTGGAGCAGCACATCAATTACCTGGCTGAAATAGCGGTCGCCGATGAAGTGACCGCCTACAACAGGGTGCTGGGCAGGAGTGAGAATAAGTTCCACGGTATGTACCTGATCGTAAATGAAACCCGGGGCCGGCTGGCGGCCACCATCGAATATATAACGGCTGGCGTTGATATGGGTTCCCGACGCATGACGCCGTTTCCCGAGGCGCTGGCCAAAGGTGTTGATAAGCAGCTGAAAAAACACCAACTGCTTAGTTGGAGCGCCCCGCTCAGTAGGCGAATGGGTCTGTAGGAGGCTCGATGGAATACAAAGATTATTACGAGGTCATGGGTGTCAAAAAAGACGCCACGCAGGACGAGATCAAACGTTCTTACCGCAAGCTGGCGCGCAAGTACCATCCCGATGTCAGCAAAGAGGCCGGTGCCGAGGCGAAATTCAAAGAGGTTGGCGAAGCCTACGAAGTCCTGAAGGATCCTGAAAAGCGGGCCTCTTACGACCAGCTTGGCTCGCAATGGCAGGCCGGACAGGACTTCCATCCACCACCGGGCCAGGAAACTGGCTTTGATTTCAGAGGCGGTGGCGCCGGTGCGGGCGGTCCTGACATGGGCGGCTTCAGTGATTTCTTCGAGTCCCTGTATGGCAGGGGCTATCAAGCGGGTGGCCAACAGACTGCTTCAGGCAGGGGGTTTCAGATGCGCGGTGAGGACCACCATGCGAAGGTGATGGTTGATCTTGTGGACAGCTACAAGGGTGCCACACGATCGATCACATTACAGGTCTCCGGTCTGGATGAAAGCGGCCGCGTAGTCGCCCGTCCGCGCACCCTGAATGTGAAAATCCCCAGGGGAATCCGGCGTGGGCAGCAGATCCGCCTGGCCGGGCAGGGTGCAGCCGGTCACGGTGGTGGCGAGGCGGGAGATCTCTACCTCGAAGTGGATTTCAACCTGCATAAACACTACAGAGTGGAAGGCGCCGATGTTTACATGGAGTTGCCACTGGCTCCGTGGGAAGCGGCACTTGGATCCAGCGTGAAGGTACCGACGCCCGCCGGAGCCATCGATTTGAAAATTCCGGCGGGTTCGCAACCCGGAAAAAAACTCAGGCTCAAAGGGCGCGGAATTCCGGCGCGTCAGCCCGGCGATTTGTATGTTGAACTGCAGATTGCATTGCCGCCCGCTGAAAATGAGCAACAACGCCAGGTTTACGAAGATATGAAGCAGACCTTTTCTTTCAACCCGCGCGCAGGAATGGAGGCATAAGTCATGGCAGAGTACGAAACACTACGTGGCCAACTGATCGGAGACGATACCTTTATCTCGGTGGACGAACTGTGCCGGCACTGTACCGTGGAGGTTGAGCAAGTGATTACCTTCGTGCAGGAGGGCATCGTCGATCCGGCTGATGACGTGGTCAGGCCGGAACGGGCCGATGGCTGGCAATTTCACATCAGTTGCGTCAGGCGGATCAGGACGGCCGTCCATCTACAGCGCGATCTGGGTGTGAACCTGGCAGGCGCAGCCCTGGCACTGGAATTACTGGACCGGATCGCCGAACTCGAGACCCGATAAAACAGGAACACGCACGTGGCCCCCAAATCCTATGCCCGCCTGGCGGTTGATATCGGTGGCACCTTCACCGACGTGGTACTGGAATTGCCCGGGGGCGGCCGCGTCACCACCAAGCTACTGACCACTTATGCGCACCCGGGTGAGGCCGTTATCAACGGTATAGACCAGGTGTTGCAACGGGCTGGAATCGAGCCTTCCGCAGTTGGTCTGATTATTCATGGCACGACACTGGCAACCAATGCGTTGATCGAGCGCAGTGGTGCGGTGACGGCCCTGCTGACCACGCAAGGGCACCGCGACGCGCTGGAAATGGCGCATGAAGACCGGTTCGAGCAATACGACGTGATGATAGACCGGCCGCGGCCGCTGGTGCCACGCTACCTGCGCCTGCCGGTGCGGGAGCGCCTGGATCGAAACGGGCGTGTGCTGGTACCGCTGGACGAAGCCTCGGTAGAGGCGGCCTTTCCAGTGCTCGATGAGCACGGTGTCGAAAGCGTGGCTATCGGCTATCTCCACGCCTTTGTAAATCCGGAACATGAGCAGCGCACGGCCGAATTGCTGCAGGCAGCGCGGCCGGACCTCTCCATTACCCTGGCGTCAGAAGTCTGTCCGGAAATCCGTGAGTTCGAGAGATTGTCCACAGCCTGCGCCAATGCTTACGTACGGCCGTTGATGGCGCGCTATTTGCAGCGCCTGGCGGGTGAGCTAAAGGGGCTTGGATTCAACTGCCCCTTCCTGTTGATGACTTCGGGCGGTGGCCTGACCACGCTGGAAACCGCAGCCCGGTTCCCGATCCGGTTGGTCGAGTCCGGCCCGGCCGGCGGCGCGATCATGGCACGCCGGGTCGCACAACAGGCCGGCCTCGACCGGGTGCTTTCCTTCGATATGGGCGGCACCACGGCCAAGCTTTGCCTGATCGATGATTACGAGCCGCTAACTTCACGCAGCTTTGAAGTTGATCGGGTCTATCGTTTCAAGAAGGGCAGCGGGCTTCCGGTCCGAATCCCGGTGATAGAAATGGTCGAAATCGGTGCGGGTGGTGGCTCGATCGCACAGGTCGACAAGCTTGAGCGGATCCAGGTCGGGCCTGAGAGCGCGGGATCAGAGCCTGGTCCGGCCGCGTATGGCCGTGGCGGGACCCGGCCGGCCGTGACTGATGCGGATGTACGTCTCGGACGAATTGTCCCTGAAACCTTTGCCGGAGGGGCTTTTGAGCTGGACAGCATGGCTGCAGAAAAGGCTTTACTCGAAGGGGTGGCCGGCCCACTGGGGCTGAACGCCGATACCGCAGCGTTCGGCATCAGTGAGGTGGTTGATGAAAACATGGCAGCGGCTGCCCGGGCCCACGCCGCAGAGTTTGGTATGGACCTGGCCCGGCGTGACATGGTGGCCTTTGGCGGCGCAGCTCCGCTGCATGCTGCCCGCCTCGGTGAAAAACTGGGCGTGAACCGAATTATCGTGCCGGCCGAGGCGGGGGTTGGATCCGCGGTCGGATTCCTGTTGGCACCGGTGGCCTACGAAGTGGTTCGCAGCCGCCACCAGGTTCTTTCGGCCCTGCAACCGGGCATCATCAACACCCTGATGGAAGAGATGCACAACGAATCCCTGGCGGTGGTGAGGCAGGGGACCGCACAAACGGACCTGGAAGAAACGAGACATGCTTACATGCGCTACGTGGGCCAGGGGCATGAGATTCCGGTCAGCCTGCCGGTTGAAACCTACGGTGACCAACACGCAGATGTTTTTCAGGCCTCTTTCGAAGCTGTATACAGACAGCTGTACGGGCGGGTCATTGGTGGAGTGGATATCGAGGTGCTGAGCTGGACCTTGACCATCAGCGCGCCATCTGAAGACTTGCCTGAGCCGTCTTCAGTCCACGTGGAGAGGCGCCCGCAGCCAGCCGTATCCCATACACAAGCACTGTTCGACCCGACCCTTGAAATGCAGGTCACTGCCCGGGTCTATCTGCGGGATCTTCTGCAACCCGGAGACACTTTACAGGGGCCTGCGCTGATCACTGAAAACCAGACAACCACCGTGGTGACCTCCAACTACGATGTCGTTATCGATCCCGGGGGACACATCGTGATGACCCGGCGGGAGAGTGAGAATGACTGACAATACGGCGTTCGATCGAATTCACACCCAGATTCTCTGGGATCGTTTACTGGCTGTGGTGGAAGAGCAGGCGCAAACCCTGGTGAGAACTGCCTTTTCCACCACGGTACGTGAAGCGGGTGATTTGTCGGCTGGCGTGTTCGATACGCAGGGCAGGATGCTGACCCAGGCCGTGACCGGTACACCGGGTCACGTCAACGCGATGGCTGCCAGCGTGGGTTTCTTTCTGCAGCGGTTCCCGCTCGAATCGTTACAACCCGGTGATGTGCTGCTGACCAACGACCCCTGGTTCGGCACCGGTCACCTGAATGACTTTACCGTGGTGACGCCGGTATTCCTGGGGGACTCGCCGGTCGCCCTGTTTGCCGCCACATCGCACGTTGCGGACGTCGGTGGGCTGGGTTTCGGGCCGGATGCGCGGCAGGTTTTCGAGGAAGGACTGAACATCCCCATGGGCTATCTGTTCCGTGCCGGAGAGGCCAACCAGGTCCTGTTGGAAATTATCCGTGCCAATGTACGGGACCCGAAGGCGGCCGAAGGCGACCTCTACTCACTGGCGGCCTGCAACCAGGCCGGGGCAGACAGCTTGCTGGCGACGCTGCAGGAGTTTCGCCTGGATAGTCTGGACGGTGCCGGTGACGTAATCATTCGGAACTCCAGGGACGCCATGCTGGAGGAAATACGTAAGCTGCCGTTTGGAACCTGGCGCAACGAGATGCGTATAGACGGCTATGACGAACCGGTCGACCTGGTTTGCACGCTGAGTATCGGCGCCGATGGAATCGACGTGGATTTTTCAGGTACTTCGCCGCTATGCGGGCACGGTATCAACGTACCGCTGACCTACACCCAGGCGTACGCCTCTTTCGGGGTGCGTTGTGTGATCGGTAACGACGTACCCAATAATGCCGGCTCACTCGGGGTGGTTCGCGTAACTGCGCCGGAAGGCTGTATCCTCAATGCGCCGCGTCCCGCGGCAGTTTCTGCGCGCCACGCTATTGGCCAGATGTTGCCCGATGTTGTCCTGGGCTGCCTGGAAGAAGCGCTGGGCGGACAGGTGCCGGCAGAAGGTTCATCCTGCCTGTATGGGCCCGTGTTTCTGGGCGGTCGCGGCCTGATTGCCGGAAGTGAAGGGGATCCGTTCGTGATCAACGCGTTCTATGCCGGTGGCGCGGGTGGTCGGCCGGGTAAGGATGGCCTGGACTGCACGGCCTTTCCTTCCGGAGTGCGCAGTACGCCGGTAGAGATTACCGAGAACACTGCTCCACTCATTATCTGGCGCAAAGAGTATCGGCCCGATTCCGGTGGTGCCGGGGAATATCGTGGCGGAGTGGGACAAATCATGGAATTTGCACACGCCGATGGCGAGGCTTTCTTTGCCTCCAAGATGTTTGACCGCATCAAACACCCACCACGCGGGCGACAGGGTGGTGGGCCTGGCGCCAGGGCACGTGTTTACATAAAAGAGGGTCCGGACTTGCGCGGCATGGGCCGCGAGATGATTCCGGCCGGCAAAAGCATGGTGCTTGAAACGGCCGGTGGCGGAGGCCGTGGCCAGTCGGCGAAACGCGACCCGTCCGCGATCAAAAAAGACCGCCTGAACGGACTGGTTTCATAGGTCCATGAAAAAGACCCGGTAAACCATATAAGTACCATATGCCACCAGCAAAAATATACCGGCCGAGCGGGTAAGTTGTTTCTTGCCAAAGAAAAACACCGGGATCAGGAATGCGGCAAAAAGCCAGGACACGGCCAGATCCAGCAGGCCACCCCTGGGAATCAGGAGGTTGCCGGCCAGGCCGCTGGCGGGTAAGACGATTAGCGAATTGAAGATGTTGGATCCCACCAGATTGCCGAGCGCGAGGTCGGATTCCTTGCGGAACGCCGCGATGATAGAAGTGACCAGTTCGGGCATGCTGGTTCCGATCGCCACGACGAACAGGCCCACCACGGCTGTCGACACACCGGCCTGGGTAGCCAGGGTGATGCTTGATCGGATGGTGACTTCTGCGCCGGCAAACAGCAATAGTAGTCCAAGCGTAATCAGTAACCATTGATAGCGGCTCGAAGGCACGGAAGCGACTATCGGGTTTTCCTCGATTTCGGTCAACAAAGTATCCCGTGTCCTTTCGAGCATGAAATCCTTTACGGTGATATAGAGGAAGATCCCGAACAGTAACAGCAGGATAATGGCGTCAGAGCGACCGATTTGCGGCGGCGTTCCCTCGATGACCCCATCCAGGGCCATGATGGTGATGACGGTTGTTATCAGCAGCAGCAGCGGGACTTCCCGGCGCACCATCGTGCCATGGATATCAATGGTACGAATGATGGCTGCAATACCCAGTACCAGGCCCAGGTTGCTGATATTGGAGCCGATAACATTGCCGAACGCGAGATCGGTCTGACCTTCGATTGAGCCCAGAATGTTGACCACCAGCTCCGGAGTGCTACTCCCGAAGGCGACGATGGTCAGCCCTACGATCATGGGTGAAACGCCCAGTCGGGTGGCGAGTGCCGATGCACCAGTGACTAGAGCACTACCCCCGCCAACCAGCAGCAATAGTCCCAGCACGACGCCAAAAAACGCCTCCATTTATCTTTTATCCATCAAGTTGCAGATGATATGCATATACTCAATCATAGCTTGTGCAGCTGTTACAATGCGCTTTTTCCGGGCCACCCTTCATGATTGAACTGTACACATCCGCAACTCCAAACGGCTATAAAGTCTCTATCATGCTGGAAGAAATCGGCCTGGAGTACACGGTCCACGCGATTGACCTGGCCAAGCAGGAACAGAAAGAACCGGCTTTCCTGGCGATGAACCCAAATGGTCGGATTCCGGTCATCGTGGACCACGATAATGATGATTTCGTGGTGTTTGAATCCGGTGCGATCTTGCTATACCTGGCGGAAAAGACCGGTCAGCTGTTACCGAAGGATGCAAAAGCCCGCTCACAGGTAATCCAGTGGCTGATGTTCCAGATGGGTGGAGTTGGCCCGATGATGGGCCAGGCCAACGTGTTTCACCGTTATTTCGAGGAGAAGATTCCCGCCGCCATTCATCGTTACCAGCATGAAGGTCTGCGGTTATTAACGGTGCTGAATGAGCGCTTGCAGGGCCGCGATTTCATCTGCGATGAATTCTCCATTGCCGATATCGCTACCTGGCCCTGGGCTGTTACCCACAATTGGTCGGGCATTGATATCGACGGCCTGGTAAACCTGCAGGCCTGGCTGGAGCGCATGGCTGAGCGGCCAGCGGTAGCCAGGGGCAGGAATATTCCGCAGCGGGGATCCAAAGAAGAAACAAAGACCGCCGGTGCCAATATTATTGTTACCTAGGGCTAGAGATACCCCGTTAAAATTTAAATTCGAAGGTACCGCCAAAAATGGCTGCGGGGTCGTAGTCGGTTTCCGCTACCGTTTCATCAAAGCGGTTTCTGAGCCTAAGTTCGCCGCCAAACTCGACGCCGGCAAAAAGCGAAAGATTGACGTGCTTATTGGGCTCCCAACCTACCGAAGCAATCAGCGGGAAGGACTTATCTCGACCAACACCACCCGGGGTAGTGCCACGCTCATCAAGCCGAAACTCAAGATTCTCATAACGCCCGGTAAGTCCCATCGACCAGCGCTCGTTGGCCTGGAAGGTGAGCTGCAGGCCGGGTCCCTGGGAGGAAGCCAGACCGCGGCCGGTTGACAGATTCCAGCGCTCGCTGATGTTCCAGTCGATTACCAGAACCGGGAAGAACCGGGTGCCGTCTTCGAGCTTGTTGAATACGCCGAAGCCGGGGCCGATTGTCAGGTCCGGGCTTAGCCGCCATGCGGCCGCTGCGAACACACCCCAACTGCGCCCATCACTGGTTTTCGAATCATCCTCGCCGTTATAGCGCACCGTTGGGATAATAATGAACGAACCTTTTTCACCAAAACCAAACCGTCCGAAGAGGGAGATGCGGGTATCTTCGATTTCATCCCAGGGCTCGCCGTCACCAATCACGGTCAGGTCGTCAAAGTCGTACTTTGATGCACCGCCACCGGCAGAAAGTCCAATCGAGTTGCGGTAGTTCCACGAGTAAGTGACGCCCATGCTGACAAACCAGCGGTTGACGGAGAAACTACCATCACTGTCCTTCAGGTCGGTATCGGATTGAAATGCTGCTCCACCATCAAAGGAAAACGAGACCGGGTCAACCGGTGGTGGTCCTTGCGCTGCCAACGGTTGGGCGCAAAGCATAGTGATCACCGCAAGAACGGTGAATTGGGTAAGGCTACGGGACATGGGTGTCATCCTTTTAATCTGTCTGCATTTTGACGCGCAGTATAGTCGATGTGTCTCATTTTTTTGTGAGGCTGATGGCTGGCAGTTGATAACTGTCGACCTGATCGTTAAAAACGCTAAGGCCGGAATTCAGCACATCGTCGAGTTTTGCCAGTTCAGTGTCAATCGCCGCAACCAGTTCATCCCGCACCGTAATCGCAGAAGCCGACGGTGGGTGGTCGCCGTAGGACGCGGCCAGCATGACCCCGGTCAATTTGTCATTCAGGCGAATCGGGAAATTTAAGGGGTCCTGTCGGGCTTCCATTTTTGTCTGGTACAGGGCTTCCTCAATACCGTTCAGCTGTTCTTGCAGCACGGTCGCCGCTGTAGCCAGCTCCGCGTATTGCTCCTGGTTTTCAATGCGCTGCTCAATAGTCTCCAGTTGCGCACGGGTCTTGCGGATCCGGGTGATCGCCTGGTGGGTCTGCGTCAGCTTACGATTAATGCCCCAGGTAAAATCGAACTGTTCCTGCAGGTCCGCTGCAGAAGCGTTGACCCGTGGGTCTGGCATAACATCCAGTTTCACGGACTGGCTCTGGCCAATTACGTTAAGCGTGGCGGAATACTCGCCTGGCACCGCCCTGGGGCCTTCCAGGCTGTCGTTCCACAGCACCAGTTTCTCGAACCGTTCCACCCCGGGGTAACGCAAATCCCATTCGAAGCGGTTCATTCCGGCATCGGCAGTCAGTTGACGGTTATCGTCTTCGAGCGGTGGTTTTGCATCCTCATCCTCTTTTTCAGGCTTACGCGTGAAGGTCCGAATGGTATTTCCACTCGAATCAATGATGCTGAGCTCGATCTCTGCGTCTTCAGCCGGCTCTTCGCGCAGCCAGTAACGTAAAACCACGCCGTCGGCCGGGTTGCGGCCGGCGTTTTCCGGCTCGTCGGTGCTCTTGTTGGGCAAGCGCCAGGCTGGCGAAGGCTGGAACAGCTGGACCGTCTGCTCAAAAGTGTCATCATTTACCTGTCGCAGCCAGGCCAGGTCGTCAAAAACCCAGTAGCCACGACCCTGGGTGGCTGCAACCAGATTGCCCTGCTTGACTGCCATGTCGGTGATTGGGACCACCGGCAGGTTCAGCTGTAATGCATTCCAACGTTTTCCATCGTTGAATGAGACATAGGCGCCACGCTCCGTTCCGGCGAACAACAGGCCCGGCCGCTGATCATCCGCGCGAATAACGCGGGTGAAATGGTCATCAGGAATGCCCCCGGTAATCATCTTCCAGCTACGACCGTAGTCCAGCGTACGGAACAGGTAGGGCTTGAAATCATCGCTCTTATAGGCAGTAGCGGCGAGATACAGTCCGCCGGCTTCAAACGGGTGAGCTTCGATTGAATTGATCTGGATTTCTTTCGGCAGCCCCTTCGGGGTGACGTCCGACCAGCTTGCGCCGCCGTCACGTGTTAGCTGCAACAGGCCATCATCGGATCCGGTCCAGATGACTCCCGGCTCGAGCAGGGACTCGGCGATCGCAAAGAGGGTGCCGTAGTACTCGACACTGGTGTTGTCCTTGGTGATGGGGCCGCCCGAAGCCTGTTGCTTGGCCTTTATATTTCGGGTCAGGTCGCCACTGATCGCTTGCCAGGTCTGACCCTCGTCGGTTGTTTTGAACAGCACGTTGGCCGCCGCATAAAGCGTGTTGGTATCGTGCGGCGAGAACATCAGCGGGAAATTCCAGTTGAAGCGGTATTTAAGCTCGGCTGCGCCCCAGCCCATCGGGTTGTCCGGCCATACGTCGATGATGCGCCGGTCACCGGTGCTGTGGTCCAGGCGCACCAGGAATCCGCCATAGGATCCGCCGTAGACGATATCCGGGTTTTCCGGATGCGCCACGATATGCCCACTTTCCCCGCCGGCTGTGGGCTCCCAATCCCGTGTGCCTATGGCTCGCCCGAACGCAGATCGCGATCGGATACGCACGGCAGAATTATCCTGCTGGCCGCCCAGCAGGCGGTAGGGGAATGCATTGTCTGTGGATACCCGGTACATCTGGGAGGTGGGTTGGTTGCTTTGGGTTGACCAGTTGCCGCCACCGTCATAACTGACATTGGCTCCACCATCGTTGGCCTGGATCATGCGTAGCGGGTCGTTGGGGTCGATCCACAGATCATGGTTGTCACCATGCGGCGTATCGATTTTTTCAAAGGTCTTGCCGCCGTCTTTTGACTTATGGAAACGAACGTTGAGTACGTAAACCACGTCCTCATCAAGTGGATCGGCGGTGATGCGGGAGTAATACCAGGCTCGCTGGCGAAGTTTGCGCTCCTGGTTGACACGTTTCCAGGTTTCGCCGGCATCGAGGGAGCGGAACACGCCGCCTTCGGCTGCTTCCACAATGGCATAGAGGCTATCCGGGTTGGACGGAGAAACCGTGATGCCAGAAATTCCCAGTGGCCCTTCGGGCATGCCATCGTTTTCAGAAAGTGACTGCCAGCTGTCGCCGCCGTCCGTGCTTTTCCAGATACCGGAGCCTTCACCGCCCGATTCCAGGCTGTAGGGCGTGCGAATCACCCGCCAGGTCGTTGCATACAATACGCGTGGGTTGGTTGGATCCATCGCCAGGTCCACCGCACCGGCCTGGTCGTTGACGAAAAGTACGCGCTCCCAGTTTTTACCACCGTCGCTGGAGCGGTAGACACCGCGCTGTTCATTCGGGCCAAACAAGTGCCCCATGACGGCGGCATAAACCAGGTCCGGGTTCTTCGGGTGGATGTGAATACGCGAGATATGGCGGCTGTCTTTCAGCCCGGAATGGGCCCAGCTACGGCCCGCATCGGTGGATTTCCAGACCCCGTCACCGTGGGAAACGTTGCCGCGAACGGTTTTTTCACCACCGCCGGCGTATATGACGTTGGGGTCCCAGGATGAGACCGCCACGGCGCCGATCGAGCCACCAAAAAAACCATCCGAAACATTATTCCAGGCCCCGCCGCCGTTATTGGTTTTCCAGATCCCGCCTCCCGTCGAGCCGAAGTAAAAGGTCTCTCGGTCCTGCGGTAGTCCTGCCACGGCTGCGGAGCGGCCACCGCGATAGGGCCCTACTTCGCGCCACTCAAGGCTTTCAAGGCTGTCTTCATTCCATTCGGAAAAGCTGTTTCCACAGGAAAACAACAGTGCCAATCCCAATCCATGCATCCAGCGGCGCATTTGGTCATCTCCGGGTGTATTTGATTTTAAAGAAGGGCGATTATGTCAAACTTCATTGGGCCGCGTTATCCCGTTTTTCTATTGCCTTGCGTGCATCACCACAGGGATCCGAACTGCTCAGGAAACGGTCGGATGCCGATTTGGCGAGCACGGAAATGCCCAGTGTGACCACCGCCAGGCCGCCACTCACCAGGGTGCTGGCCGGGTCAAGCTCAATGGCGGGGGATGCCAGACGGCCGCCGACTTTGATGAATGAGTTAATCAATGTCCCCGCGGTCAGGCCAATACCTTTTCTGGGTTTGGTGTTAAATGAAATGTCGATTTTTTCTGTTTTCAGGTCAATAGCGCCCTGGCTGAATATCGTTATGTCGCTGGTGTGCGCAATACTTGGGATGAATTCGACCTGCCCGTCCACGATATCCACTGCCAGCACGGCACAATCCAGTTGTGTGAATTCGCTGTCTTTAGCCATGGGATTGAGTGCATTGACCAATTGCGTGAGGAAATCAGAAAAAAGCAGGGTCAGGCCTGCGCTGGCTAACTGTCCTGAACCCAGGTATCCACGGTACCTTCCGTTCAGTGAACTGGCCAGTTCACGGTTTGTTGCGCCGGCTCCGTCAAGAAACAGCTCAATATCGACAGGCGGATAGGTTGACGGGTCCTGCTCGGGCGCGGCGGCAAGCCCGACACGAACGTCCTCGCCCCCCATATCCAAATGCAGTTTCGGTGTGCCGCTGGTGCCATTCAGGCTGAATTCGCCGTAGAAGCGGCCACCCAGCTCCCCTTTGAAAGTGAATGGCTTAATTTCCAGCAACCGCTGTGAAATTATAAGCTCTAGCTTGATTTCATCAAATGTGGTGTTTCCCAGGAAGAGTTTGTCTATCTGCAAATCCAGGTCGATGTCCAAATGGTGATCATCCATTATTGCCACAGGCGTCTCGTCGAACATCCACTTTTTCTTGGGGGTCTTGCTTGTCGGCGCCGGTTCTTCTTCGGTCTCTTTGCCCGCATACCAGTGGCTGGCGTCCAGGTAGGGGGAGGTGAATTTTCCCTTGAGTCGCGTAACGTCTCCGAGCCCGATGGCCAGATCGCCACTAATCTTGCTTTTACCCAGATCGACGTTCAGGTTCCTGAGGCTGAATTCAGAGGGGCTTCCGGACAGGCTGGTGTGCAGCGAAAAAGTCTTCGCCGGTAAAGGTGTTCCTGCCAGGCCATCCAGTTTTGACGCGTCTGGCCCCGAAGCCCGGACGGCTAGTTGGAAACTGTTATCAGACAGCAGATCACCGTCAACATTGGCCTTGATACCACCCAGGGTCAACTGTACCTGGTCAAGTTGGGTACGCGTTTTCTGGTTCTTTAGCCGGCCTTTCGCAGTGAAGGGTACTTCGGGCAGTGTCTTATCCGGAAACAGGAAAGCGATTTCGCTGAGCCGGGGTATCTGGATATCGAAGCTGGCATCCATTACCAGGGGGTAATCCATGTCTGCAATTTGACCCTGTATATCAAGCTCCAGGTCCCGCAGGTCGCCATCGTGTATTTCGAAGGCCATACCTTTGCCGTTGGGCTTCACCCCGATGGTCAGTTTGAAAGGCTCATCCGGAAGCCCGTCCTGGCCGAACAGACGGCCCAGGGCAGCTGCGCTTTTGACATCCAGTTCCGCAGCCAGGTCGCTGCCGGCGTAGTGATTCTCCAGCTTCAGGAGGCCGTTGATCGTGGCCTGGTCACCGGCCAGATTAACCAGGACATTGTTTATCTGAACCCCGTTGACCCTGCTGTGAAGTTGTCCCCGGGCGGAAAATGGTGCATCCGGCAGTTTCATCTTTGGCACCAGAAAGTCAACGGCGCTGAGGCTGGGTAGATTAATATTAAACTCGGCGTCCATCGACAGCGGCGCTGCCACGTCGGCGATGGTACCTTGCAGATCAAGCTTGATCGCACCAAGTTCGCTATCGTGCAATTCAAAAGCGACTCCCTTGCCGCTGGGTTTCACTTCGAAGGTTAGTCTTGTCGGTTGGTCGGGAAGCCCGTCCCGGTCAAACAATCGGCCCAGAGCAGCAACACTTTTGATATCCATTTCAGCATTGAGGTCGCTGCCGGCGAAACGGTCCTCCAGCTTCAGGAGTCCGTTGATGGTGGCCCTGTCGCCCGCCAGGTTAATGATTACATTGTTGAACTGAATAGCGTTTTCTTTGCTTTCCAGCTTTCCCCGGGCCGAAAAGGGTGCATTGGGTAGTTTGATCTTCGGAAAAAGCAAGGTCACGTCGCTGAGCCTGGGCAGGTCGATATCGAAATCCCCGTCCATCATCAGGGGTTTCTCAAGATCAGGAATCCGGCCGTCCAGCTCCAGTTGAATATCACCCAGGTTGCCATCTGTTAGCTTGAACGCCAGTCCTTTGC
>RCNC010002007.1_pt1 | contig 13639 bp, 14 predicted proteins | sample 2041301 | NCBI WGS metagenome assembly RCNC01 (sample SAMN09708231, study PRJNA481090) | Marine sediment metagenome, whole genome shotgun sequencing project. | biome: marine sediment; feature: ocean; material: sediment; isolation source: Sewage treatment plant 13A marine sediment (STP13A) ... | reverse complement strand
ATTGAAATCAAAATCACCTATTTCAAACCCGTGAACAAGGGCACGCTGGAATGTGCCACTCAACTGCTCCACAAGGGAAAAACAGTAGCCAGTCTGGAGTCTGAAATTTTCAGCAACAACGATCTGGTGGCCAAAGCCAGCGGCACCTACTCCATTTTCCGCCCGCAGAAACATGTGAAGATAAAATTCTGAAGCCATGACAATGTTGAAATCCACGTTAGTCAAAAACTGGTTTTTTGTAGGTATTGCCGCCATGGTCCTGACGGCGTTTTACATTCCCGATGTCGGGCTTTTTATAAAAGCCTACAAGGTTCTGAACATTGTCATCTTCCTCGGATTTCTGACCACAGGGCTCACTCTGGACACGTCCAGTATCCTGGAGCAGCTGAAAAATGTCAGGGTGCTGCTGGCCGCCCTGATATCTTCGCTTTTCCTGTTTCCAGTCATCGCTTATTTTCTGGCCGGCTTTTTTTTCAAGACCCCACCTGATGTGGCCGTAGGGGCTCTGATTATCGGCATTGCCCCGGCCACCATCGCCTCCGGCACGGTGATGACGGCCATGGCCCTGGGCAATATCCCCTTGAGCCTTTTTATCTGTGTGCTGACCAATTTCACCTCCCTTTTGACCATACCGTTCCTCCTGTCGCAGCTATTGCAATACACCGGTACCAACGTAGACCTGCCGGTAACGAACATGGTGATCAGCCTGGCCATGAAAGTGCTCCTCCCAGCCCTGATCGGGCAGGTTCTGCGCCCGCACATGGCGTCCTTCATCGCCCCCTACAAAAAACAGATATCCATATTCAACCAGGTCATCGTCCTCATGATCGTTCTCAACGCCGTGTCCAGCGCGGCAGACAGGCTTCTGGAATCAGATATTACCATCGTGTGGATATTTGTGTTCATGTTCGGCCTGCACGCGTTGATCCTGGCCATCAATTTCGGGATATCCCGCATGCTGCGCATGGACCTCCCGTCCACGGCAGCCTTCACCATTCACACATCCCAGAAAACGCTCACCATTTCCTATCTTGTGTGGGCGGAACATTTCTACCACAGCCACCCCATGGCGTTAATCCCTCCCATTGTGTACCATTTAACCCAGAGCATCGTGGACACCTGGGTGGCCCATCGCTTCCGCCGGCTATCGGAAAATAGGGTTGACCCCAACGCTACAAAAGTCGGATAATTGACGTTGCTGAAGGATCGATAATTTTTTACAATCAATGTAACCATGGAGTCCCAGATGCCTGCTGAAACAACCCTGAATATCGACTTTGAAGTCGGCATATACAGGCCCCCGAGCGAAGGGGGCAGCCACTCCCTGCTTGTCCGGGTCACCCGTAACTGCCCCTGGAACCGCTGCGAGTTCTGCGCCATGTACAAAACGGAAAAATTCACCCTGCGGTCGCCAACGGAAGTGAAGACGGACATCGATACGGTTGCGCGCATCTGCCAAGAGCTGTCAGGCCCCTCATTAGCCGCCAACAACGTCCACCGGGATGCCGCCTTAAAGATACTGGAACACAACCCGCAGCTGGGCAGCCACCCCGGATTCAGCATGGTCTTCAACTGGCTGGCATCAGGCGGAAAAACAGCCTTTCTCCAAGACGGCAACAGCCTGATCATGAAAACGGACCAGCTGGTGGATATTCTGAAACATCTTCGCAGGACCTTTCCCTCCCTGGAACGGGTGACAACCTATGCCCGGTCGAGGACCCTGGCCCAGAAATCACTGGAGGAGCTTACGGCCATTCACAGGGCCGGCCTTGACCGGCTGCATGTAGGACTCGAAACCGGTGATGATCTGCTGCTGAAAACCATCAACAAGGGTGTTACCGGAGAAGGTCACATAAAGGGCGGCCGCAAGGCCATGCAGGCCGGATTCCAGCTGTCCGAATACTGGATGCCGGGATTGGGAGGCAGGGAGATGGCCGACAACCATGCCCGGCATACGGCCGCGATCCTGAACGAGATAAACCCGCACTACATCCGTTCCCGTCCGTTTTTTCCGGCCCCGGGCACACCGCTCAATGACCGCTACGACAGGGGCGAATTTACCCGGCAATCGCCGCGGGAACAGCTTGTCGAGCTGAAAACCATGATGGAGAACCTGAACTTTACCTCGCGGGTCTGTTTTGATCACGCAGGAAATTACTGGCAAGACCAACGGGGCAGACTGCTCTTCAGCCAGAGTTATGAAGGGTATAAATTCCCGGAGGAAAAAAACAAGGTGCTGAGTCTCATCGAGGAAGGGATAGCAGCCAATTAGAAGGTATCTAAGATGGTTCTTCTCCAAAAGAGTTGGAGAAGAACCAGGATTCAAGGATTCGAGGGGCAGATCATAGCCGCTAGCTCATAGCATGCTAGCTGAAACTATCCGCGTTAATATTAAGCGATACAGAATCTTTAACATTTTTAGGTAGAGCCGCAATACAGTTTTGAATACTCGCGTCGACGTCGTTGTAGCTTATGTGTTGGTTTAGGAAGTCATCGAGCCCGGATGCATTATCCTTTATCATCTCTCGCACTATGGCATGGGTCGCCAGAGGGGCGCCTTCGTATTTATCGAGCAAATATGTAAATGCCAGGGCAGTTGCACACATGGGGATTACAGCCAGGGCGGATAATCCGCGTTCACGGGAAAGCTTAGCCGCATAGATTGCATCTACGACCGCATGATGGATCATAAACCCCTGATCCCAGATGTTATCCCGTATCCCTTTGCTGATGGCCACATCCCACTGACGGGTGCCACCGGCCCCACCATTTAAAAAATCAAAAAATTCGGCCTGGTTAATCCCGGATAACGCCTCATGAAAGCATTCCGATTTAAGCGCAGCAGCAGAAGAGATGCCCATTAAGCCATTGAAAACCATTAACTGGCCGATCAACTTAACTTCAGCTCCGGCGGTAACGCTGGTTCCGAAATACCTGGGATTGCCGATGGTTTGCAACGTGGGCTCCAGCTTTGAATAAATCGATTCACTGCCGCTGGCCAGAATAAGCATATTGGCATTTTCCGCACCCAATGGTCCACCGGTCAGAGGATAATTCAAGTATTCGATGCCTAGAGTACTCAGATAATCATAGGCCGCCTGTGTAAATCCTACGCTTACGGTGGAAAGATGCAATATAAACGGCCTGTTCTGTGTAGTATTCTGCTGTATAAGGGGCACAAGGTTGCGTAAAATGCCGCAGTCATCGCCGTTTTTACCAACACAAATAACGACACCATCGTAATCGTCAGGCCCCACAAGTGCTTCAAAATCGTGAACAATTTCAGCTCCATGATCCTGCCACGCCTTCCGACACCTATCACGCCGGGCATCTTTTGTCCCGCGATCATGGATGCGAAGGAAACGCGCAGGGCCACCTGCTTTAAGATGTTTTGCTGAAGGGCTCAGCATTAAACCCAACCCACCAATACCCACAAGTTTAATCGTCATCGAATTCACCTTAATATATTGATCTGAATTATTAAAATTGGCTAATAAGGTTTTGGAGTCCTATTCTAAAGTAAATTTATGGCCACGTGAAAAGCGGTGTTGAGAACGAAGATTTTGCGGGATCGGCTGGAAGTCGAGAACACGCTTTTCAGAATCATACCGTAATATATAGCATATAATAGGCTATGAAGCAACTATATGGGCAAAAAACCAGGTGAGCCACGCGTTAGATTTCTGTTAAAAAAGCATTGTGCACGGTTTCCGCGCCACCGCACTTGCAAATTCCGCAATTCATGTATAATTTCAATATTAATGTTTAACTCACATAGGGAAGAATGATCGAAACCGACCGAACCATCTTGAAGATCATGCTCGAAAAACAATTTGCCATTTAACACAAACGGTAAGAGGTGCATATGGAAACTGCAAAGGACATGTTGGGGGGTAAAACCGGTGAACTGGTCACGGTTCCTGCTGGAACGAGCGTTTACAACACATTAGAAATAATGAACCAACACCATGTCGGAGCCGTCCTAATAACCCGCGATAAAAAAGTCGTGGGGATCTGGACGGAGCGGGACCTCTTGCACAACGCCATAGCCGAGGGCTTTGACGTGAAAACCGCCTTGATCGACGACTACATGACCACTGATCTGCTTTCGGCACCCCACACGGACACGGTTTACAACCTCATGGACAAATTTCTGGGCCGCCGGATCCGGCATCTATTGATAGAAGAAAAAGGGGAATACATCGGGATGATCTCAGGCGGCGACGTGATGAAATGCGTCATCCATGATAAGGACGCCGAACTGCGGCAGCTCAATTCCATGGTGAGCTGGGACTACTATGAAAATTGGAAATGGACACCTAAAAAATGAAAGTCACCTTTTACGGAACACGCGGGTCCATTCCCGTGCCCGAAAAGGAAATGATCCAGGTGGGCGGCAACACCGCTTGTGTTCTGGTCACCTTTGACAACGACCAGATCGTTATCCTGGACTCCGGGACAGGGATCCGCAAGCTGGGTAATGACCTGATTGCCCAGGGCGTTGAACAATTCGCCAACATATACCTAGCGCTTTCCCATTCCCATCTGGATCACATCCAGGGCTTCCCCTTCTTCAAACCTGCCTACGATCCGCGAAGGCACTTCACTATATCCCTGTGTGGAAAAGAAAGGCTGGGGGCACAGCAGCTGGGAGCAGGCCGTGGAGGTGGCTGAAAGGGCAAATGCCAAACGGCTGGCCCTTTTTCACCACGATCCCGAGCATTCCGACACATTTCTTTTCAAAATGGAAAGCGAGTGCAAAAAGAGGTTTGAGGGCGCCTTTCTGGCCATCGAAGGCCAGACTATAGAATTCTAATGCAGTGGCTGGATCTTGAACGAATTGGATACGGTGGCTGAATCTTGAACGGGTCGGAGGCTTCCATAGGCAAGGCACCTAAGGGTGAAGTCGTAGTGTTTTTACTTCGAACCCTTAGTAACGCTGTATATGGGAGCCTCCGGCCCGTTCAAGATGCCGGCCTGGGCGGGCTCACCAGAGCCTCCCCTGAAATCAGCTTGGTGCCATCCTGATTAATACAGGTGGTCTCCAACCTGACCCGCTTTTTATCATCGATTTTTTCCAGTACCTCGACCCTGGCGGTAACCGTGTCGCCGATGCGCACCGGCGCCAGAAACTCGAGGGATTGGCCCATGTAAATAGTTCCCGGCCCGGGGAGCTGCATGCCGATAACGGCGGAAATGAAACCGGCCGTCAGCATACCGTGGGCGATCCGGTTCTTGAAAAAGGTGCCCTGGGCATATACTTCGTTGATGTGGGCCGGGTTCAGGTCACCCGAAATGCCGGCATACAGGTAGACATCCGCCTCGGAGATGGTTTTCGAAAATTCAGAACTGTCCCCAACCTCGAGCTGATCAAATGTTCTGCCGATCATAGGTATTCCTCCACCTTTTTAAAGGCCTCGTCCACCGCCTTTTTATATTCCTCACGGCCCTTTTTTAAAGCCTCAACCCAATCCTTGACCGCCTTTTTCCCCTCTTCCGGGAGCCAGTCAGCCTGGATCAACAGGGTGTTGGCCAGGGTTTCGTTCTGGTCCTGCACCATGACCATGGCATTGTACGCGTTGCTGAAAGCGCCTTTGTTGAACTCCACCATCTGTTTGAACGCCTGTTTCTGGTCCATGCTAAACCTCCTTTTTTTATAAATAGCCGGTTTTCATCAATTATTTTTTGGCTTTTGCAACTGCACACAACCCCTCGGTCTGTTTGAAACCAAAAGCCACACTCTCTTTGAACGCCTTGAGACCTTTCTTGCGGTTACCGCTCCACTGGCTCAGGGCCTTTTTGCCTTCCTCGGCCCCCCAGGGCGACAATTCCACCAACGATCCAGTTGTTTTTTCTCCATACTCTTGAAATCGTTCAAAAAGATTTACACTGCTATTCAGAACCGTTTTGTTCCAGTCAAGTATCTGTTTGGCAAAATCTGTATTTTTCATGATATTCTCCTTTATCTTTCGTTTCATCAGGTATTTTTTGTCTTTTTGGGTTTTTTTGGCCGGGAAGGTTTTCCCGAGCTGATTTACCCTCAAATATAGGCTTGAATTTCAGCTTGTCAACAATTTATTGTGCGCTGCACAATTATTTATTGACATGGGTTGCAATTTATTTTTCAATACATATTATGGGTTTATAAAAATTTTATATTTTATTTCGGAGACAACATCTTGCAATGCCAATAAATATCCCCGAGTGAAAAGGCATGGGGGTGAAAGAAAAATTGTTATGGATGAAAAAATTATTCTGAAGAAGTACAGCAACCGTCGACTGTATGACACACGCCAGAGCCGTTATGTGACCCTGGAGGATGTTACCGGACTGATTAAATCCGGCAATCGGATTGAGATTATCGATGCGGCTACTAAAGAGGATGTCACCGCCTTTATCCTGACCCAGGTCATCCTGGAAGAAGCCCGTAAAAATAATATTCTCCTCCCAGTGCCGGTACTGCACCTCATTATTGAGCATGGGGAAGGGGCGCTCAGTGATTTTTTCGACAAATACTTTCTGAAAACGATCCAGAACTACCTAGAAACCAAAAAAGCCTTTGACGACCAGTTCAGCAAGTGGCTCGAGGCGGGTACGGATATGAGCAAAGTAATGCCCAATATGATGGAAGGCCCGGCCAACATGCAGAACTTCATGCAGATGTTCATGCCTTCCGGCAAAACGGAAAGTAAAAACCAGAACGAAGATGAAGACAATCCATCTGAACAATAACGGATTAGCTCTTTTTTTATAGGCGCTAATTAACAGGAAAAGCCAATCACGAAAACACGAAATCTTAAAAACACGAAATTTAAAGGTTCTTTTTGTGGTTAGACTTTTCGTGCTTTCGTGATTCTTAACTCGTTTGGTCTTGAAAAACCCTGTATATAAGAGGTGAGCAATGACCACCACCACAGACACCCACACGACCCCTGAAGATGGCCTGAACTGGATGAACGCTGCTATCGACTATAGCATGGATTTTTGGCAGCGCAGCACCATCTATATGGACATCCTTCGCCAACGCGGAAACAACTATCTGGAGCACAACCGACAAGGTATGCCTCCGGTTTTGAATTTCGATTTCCATGTGGTTCTGGACGGCCAAGACCTTCAGCCGGCAACCAACTACAAGCTGGCCCGTATCCATGACCGCCGCGACCCCAACACCTCAACCCGTCACGATAGTACAGAAAAACGCCACCAGTCAAAAAAAGCCCCTGGATCATCAGCACCCACACGGCCCGTCATCATCCTCGACCCGCGTGCCGGCGGCGGACCGGGGATTGGGGGGTTCAAACAGGATTCTCAAATAGGGATGGCCCTAAACCAGGGACACCCGGTCTATTTCGTCCTGTTTACACCGGACCCAATTGCAGGTCAGACCCTGGCGGATATTCAGCTTACCCTTGCCCGGTTTGTGGAAACCATTGCCGAAGAGCACCCGGGTGCCCGCAAACCCGTCATCATCGGCAACTGCCAGGCCGGTTGGGCTGTTGCCATGCTGGGAGCTTTGTACCCACAAAAAGTGGGTCCCCTCATCCTGAACGGCGCACCCCTTTCTTTCTGGGCCGGTGTGGCCGGCAAAAACCCCATGCGCTACAAAGGCGGTTGGACCGGAGGGGTTTGGATGGCGAGCCTCTATAGCGATCTCGGCCACGGCATGTTCGACGGCGCCAACCTTTTAGCAGGATTCGAGGACCTTAATCTGTCCAGGACCCTGTGGGACAAACAGTATCATTTGTGGGCCAATATCGACAGGGAAGAAGAACGCTATCTTGAGTTCGAAACCTGGTGGAACGGCTTTTTCAAGCTGACCGGTGAAGAAATTCATTTTATCGTGGATGAGCTGTTTGTCGGCAACCGACTCGAAAAGGGCAGGATCAGGATGAACGGCCAGGACATTGACCTAAAAAATGTTCAGGGGCCCGTGTTTGTGTTTGCCTCCCAGGGGGACAACATTACGCCGCCCCAACAGGCCCTGAACTGGATCCCCACGGTCTGGAAAACAGTGGATGAAATCCGCCGCCAGAAGCGGGTTATCATTTACATGGTGCACGAAACCATCGGGCACCTGGGAATTTTCGTTTCCGGCCCCGTCTCCAGAAAAGAACACAAGGAGATGATATCCAGTATCGACCAGGCCGACCTGCTCGCCCCGGGACTTTATGAAATGATCATCTCGGAAAGCGATGACCCGACCATGCACCAGGTCCACTTTGAACCGCGTGACATGGCGGATATCCGTGCCCTGGACGATGATGTGGACGACAACTTCTCTTTTGCCGCAGTTGCGGCGCTTTCCACCACCAACGATACCTTCTACCGGTTGTTTGTACGCCCCTTTGTTCAACTTGTCGTGAACGAAGCCTCGGCCAAAACCATCCGCCAGCTCCACCCCTTAAGGGTTTCCAAATACATGTTTTCCGATCTCAACCCGTTGATACAGCCGTTTAGAACCCTGGCGGAAGACGCCCGGAAAAACCGCAGGGAGGTAACAGAAGACAATCCCTTCATTGCCGGCGAAAAAAAGGTGTCATCCGGTATCAGCGACACCCTCGATCTGGTGCGGGATATCCGAGACCTGTCCCAGGAACTGTGGTTCCAGTCTGTTTATGGCAACCCCTGGCTACAATACTGGTTCAACGAAAAAAAGGATGATGCGGACACGGGCCAGGACACCTGCCAAGGGGAATGGATGGAAGAGATGGAGCACGGCGGATTTGCAGAGGGCGTTGTGCGTATCATAAGCACTCTGGCGCATGCCGGCGGCAGCATTGACCGGAGCGTGCTCAAAGCCTTTCAAGAAATTTCCCGCAGGGATGAACGCTTAGCCCGGCTGGTATCGACCGAACTGGCCCACGCTGTAAAGAAACAGGCCTGTATCCTCACCAATGACCCGGAACAGGCCATCAAAACCCTGGCCACCCTGCTGCCGGAACCCGCAGACCGCCGGGCGGCCCTTTCCATTGCCCGGGGCGTCTTTCCTGAAGGAAAAACGTTGAACCCGGAAGTTAAGGAACGCCTGGAGGCTATTCAGGAGGTCCTGGGGGTCCCGTCTTGATCGCTTTTTTTTTGGCTGACTATTACAGAGAAAATTAGCTTTAAAACGCCAGAATTGTGCCGTGAAGATTTACTGGATTATGTAAACAAATTTTATTGTGCATTGACTACATGAGGTGTGAGAGGGTTTTGCAACAGGTTATAGAGATAGGCGAGTAGATTCACTATTTTTTGGTTCCGTGTGTCTTCACCTATTAACGGGCGCCATTCAGGTGAAATTTGTGCCAGGGCATCGCCAAGGAGCCATGGGTGGACAAAAGATAGCCCCTCAAGGGCCTGTAACGCACTTTTTTGCTCAGATGTGACCCGTCGTGACTCGATATTTCCGAGGGCTTCTGGAGTAACCTTGATTTCAGCTATGGTCGCCGATTCCAGCATAAAATCCCTTTGATCCCGCGTAAGGTCTAAATGCAATTTGAGCGCTTTGTTGAATTTCGCTGCGTCTGGATAAACCTTGCCAATCATTTCGGTCAAGGGCTCCGTAGGAATGCTCGCGTTGCTGATCCGATCTAAGGCTTGTTGGGTAAGCGAGTAGCTCTCGGGGCGGTAGGTCTGTTGGTTGAATACGTTTTGGAAAAAAAACAATGAAATAAAACTGATCAGGCCAGCAATTATTGGTGTTACGACCCACCCACTGGAGATGCTCCCAAGAACTCGCCAACGAATGGAACGGCCCCCCTTCAATAGTCCTATGCCGATTACCGCTCCGACGATTGCCTGAGAACTGGATACCGGAACCAGGGGTATAGCAGGCAAACCGTGATTGATCAGAAACTGCTCAAGGCCCTTTGAAGAAAAGAGAAACAGGGTGAGTGAGTGGGCAGACACCACTACAAATGCTGCAATTGGCGAGAGTTTCATTATCCCTTCTCCAACAGTCATCATAACGTGTCGGGAGTAGGTCAGGACACCAATGGCAATGGCCACGCTGCCAATAAAAAAAAGTTGCTGGGCTGGGGACAACACAAGCCATCCGAAAAGAGAGAGATAGGGAAAAGGGGCAACCGGGATAAACACCCCCATGACGTTCGCTATGTTGTTGGCCCCCAAACTATAGGAACCAAAAGCCCCCACAACGAGCAAGCCATAGCGTGTTACGATATCGAGATGGAACATATGGGGCTTGAAAGTTCGGATACAGAAGGTTGTCAGTTTATAGAAAATTACAGATATTAAGGCAGATAACAGAGGGCAGGCCACCCAGGTTAGAACGATCTTTGTCAAGGAGCGGGTGTCGGTGAGGGATCCACTGAAAAAATTCCAGCCAATGATAGCTCCAACTATGGCCTGGGAGGTAGAAACAGGGGCGCCGGCCTTAGTCATTAGGTAAACACTTGCCCCAGCGGCAAACGCCACAACAAATGCCCCGGCTATAGCGTTAACCGCGCCAAGTTTGCCCAAGGTTTCAGAAGTGCCGGACCCACTAAATACGGCACCCAGAATAATGAAGATGGCACAACAAATCGCGGCGGTCCGAAACCGGATCATTCGGCTCCCTACAGCCGTGCCGAAAACATTTGATGCGTCGTTGGCGCCTAAAGACCAACCGAGAAAAAGACCGCTTGAGAGGAAGAATGCAAACATCTATCGACACCTAAAGAGAGCGCTTGATCACATAAATTCGTAGTTTGTCAGACACATCCTCGGCCCGATCAGCGATTTTGTCCACGTGCAAGATGAAATCGCGGAGCTGAATTCGGTAGCTCAACTGAAGATCAGGTTTTTTGAAAATTTGCTTCTGAATCCGGGTGGACACTTTGTCAGACTGGGTTTCCCAGTGAGAAACTTTGTGCAAGTGATCCGCCACTGCGGATATGTCTTTGAAAAAGGCTCGAGCAGAACGAACCATGGCCTCCACCGATTCAACTACGCAGGTGGCCAATTCCCGGATGCCTTCATGGATTTCGGGAAAAATATCTGGCCGCTCAATTTCGAATCGCCACAAGGCCCCTTTAAACCGGTCGAGCAGGGCATCCATGTTTTCCAGCAGTTCCAACACATCTCCCTGTGATTCTGGAATAAGGGTTTGGGTGTAAAGCTGTTCCTCCAAGTCTCTGCGCAAGGCATCTCCCTGGTGCTCAAGGGTTGTTATATCCTCTATCTCTTTAGTGAAAGAGTCGATGTTGCCCTTTAAATAGGCGTCTACTCCATGCTTAAAAAGGATCCCGGATTCGCTTACCTTGTCTAAAAAATCGTCGATCTTCCGACCAATATCAAACCGTTTCTTGAGGATGTTGAATTCCATTTAGCCTCTGCTATCAATCGCTGGATTGGCTCTTTTTGGGCCAACCCGGACCCGAATCGGCCCAGTCGCTTACACGACCGAGTCAGTTCCCAAGTCGGAGATTGATTCGTGTTATTGTATCGGCAGTGAGGACCATCCGATCAAATACGCCTATGATTGAATTCATGCAATTGTCGAGCGTAATTTGCTGCCAAGGTGCATCCTCTATTTCCGATATCCGGTGGTATAAGTCTCGGCAGTTTATTTTCATTTCTTCTCGGATACTCCCGAATTTCTGGATAGATTCACAGTCTTTACCCTTGTTCCAACCACCCTTCAAGCAGTTTACCGCATCTCTTTTAATTACCGAATAACCTTCAAATACACTTTTTGTTAGTTTTATAAATATCGCCCGAAAGGGTTGAGGAATCTCTGGACGCCGATCAAGGAAAAAAATGCTGCAGGTTGCTGCCCCTTCAGCTGCCCGGTTGAGGCTACTCGCAAGCTCGAAGTGGTCCCCGCGGGTCGGAGCTAAACCTCCGCCTTGGCAGAGCTGCATCGTGATTTCATCCATCTTGTGATTAGCGTCCCGTTCCAATGAATAGGCTTGCAATGCCAAGTCGGTGGACTCCGAAAGGTTTCCATCGATATAGGATTCAACAGCTCTTTCGGCCGTCCGAATACATTGCGCTACCATGTCTATGTGATCTGAAATCAGATCAACAGATTTCTTACCTTTACTAAATATCATATTTGTCACCAGACCGTTTGGCCCTCTTTTTTTTTGATAGAGTTGATTATACTGGTGTTTTAAAAAAGCCAGGGAATTTTTGTCTGATTAGTAATAAAATCACACTATCAGAAATTTAGAGGAACCTCAAGTTATGGTTGTTCCAGGCATGATGAAGGTGCTGTGGTAAAAACCATAGATAGACTGCCAACCCGCTACTTTTTAGACCGAGTTGGCTTTCGGTTGTTCGTCGATGAATTTGATGGTATTAGAAAGGATGGCATGTTTTTGTCCCAAGCAAGTGGGAGAATTAACCCTGGTCGGCATAATACACTTAGAATTCCCTGATTTGTCGGATAGCGAACGCATTGTTAGTAAGTGTTCTATAGCTCTACTTGCATTTGAGCAGTGTTTAATAAAAGAGCACTTTAAATATAATGGATAATGAATGAAAAAAGTTATTGCCCATAACTCTGTGAACACCGGAAATTCTAATCAAGTTATTCCAAGGTTGGGAGGTAAAACATCGCCGCACATTGATAACCTTTTCAATGTTCCGGTCGGCTTTTTAGAATTATTGGACGAAATTGCCATCGGGGTTGTGATACTGGATTTGGATCGCAAGATCGTTGTTATGAATCAAACATTGAAAGCCCTTACCGGGTTCAGCCAGACGGAGTTTTTCGGTGCAGCCTGCGCCCAGATTCTAAGAAGCAATGTCTGTCTCCAGGACTGTCCAGCATTAAAAATCAATGAAATATCCGGTCCGAAATGTATTGAAGGCAACCTCATTAATAAAGACCGCCAACTAATTCCCATCCGTATCACCTCGGCACCCTTGAATAACACGAGCGGGGAAATGATTGGGTTCCTGGAAACTGTGGAAGACATCCGTCTCCTCCGGAAACTCGATGAAACAACGAACTCTGCATACAACTTCAACAATATTATCGGCAGAAGTCCGGAAATGGAAAAAATTTTCCAGATCCTTCCATCCATTGCTCAGAGCGACTCATCTGTTTTGATTACTGGAGAAACCGGTACAGGCAAGGACATGGTCGCCGAAACGATCCATCATGCGTCAGACCGGGCCAAGGGTCCTTTTGTCAAAATCAATTGTGGTGCTTTCCCGGAAACTCTTTTGGAATCCGAATTGTTCGGGCATTGCAAAGGCGCTTTTACAGGCGCTTTTGAAAACAAGCCCGGAAGAATTCAGCTGGCCCACAACGGCACGCTTTATCTGACCGAAATCGGTGACCTACCGACTTCACTTCAAGTCAAACTGCTCACTTTTCTGGACGACAAAGAGATTTTTCCTCTCGGCGGTATCAAAGGGTTTACCGCTGATGTAAGAATTGTTGCCGCTACCCATCGCAATCTCGAACAAAGGGTCAATGACGGCCGGTTCCGCAAAGATCTATTATTCAGGCTTAACGTGATCCGGCTTCATCTCCCCCCTCTGCGCACCCGACAGGGTGACACTCAGTTGCTGCTGGATCATTTTTTACACAGCCTTTCAATCCAGCTGGGTAAAAAAATGCTCAAATCTTGTTAAAATGCTGTTTAGCCATCATTGTGGAAAGATTTTCGAATTAAAATGATGTGAGGAATGAGATCGGAAG
>RCNC010002006.1_pt1 | contig 13642 bp, 13 predicted proteins | sample 2041301 | NCBI WGS metagenome assembly RCNC01 (sample SAMN09708231, study PRJNA481090) | Marine sediment metagenome, whole genome shotgun sequencing project. | biome: marine sediment; feature: ocean; material: sediment; isolation source: Sewage treatment plant 13A marine sediment (STP13A) ... | reverse complement strand
GAATTAGAATGTGGAAATACTGCCATTTTTAAAACCAATCTACGTTCTTTAGGTAACTTCTAGTTTGAAAATCCCAAAATATGCGTTAGATTGAGTGGTTGACTGATGACAACGATAAAAATAAGGTGCACCCAGTGACCGTGTTAGACATACTCACCTATCCGGATAGTTTCCTGAAAAAGCGCACGGCGCCCGTCGAGGATATCGACGGGGCCATGCAGACCGTTTTCGACAGCATGGCCGCGACCATGTACGTGGCCCCCGGTGTGGGCCTGGCCGCCCCCCAGGTGGGCATCGGTCAGAGTTTTATCATCTACGACATCGCTTCGAGAGAAGATGGTCATGACCTGCATGTACTGGTCAACCCGAAGATCATCACCAGCGAGGGCGAAATCCTTTCGGAAAACGAAGGCTGCCTGAGCGTGCCCGAATTCAGGGCGGACGTCAAACGGGCCGAGCGTATTCTCGTGGAAGGGGTCGACCGGGACGGCAACCCCCTGCGCTTCGAGGCAGATGGCATTCTGGCCATCGTCATCCAGCACGAACTGGATCATCTCAACGGCACCCTTTTTATCGATCACATCAGCGCCTTAAAGCGGCAAATGTACAAGCGCCGGGTCAAAAAGGAGATGCAGCAGCAGTGAATCGCCCATTGAAAATAGTTTTTATGGGCACGCCGGATTATGCCGTGCCGTCCCTTCGGGCCCTGCATGACAGCGGCCATGAGGTGCTGGCCGTGGTCACCCAGCCTGACCGGCCCAAAGGCCGGGGCCGCAAACTGACCCCGCCGCCGGTCAAAAACACCGCCATGCAATATGGTTACCCGGTTCTGCAGCCCGAGAAGGTGAGAAACCACGCCTTTAACGAGCAGATGACCCGACTGGCGCCGGATCTGTTCATCGTGGTGGCCTTCGGCCAGATTCTACCCCAGCGCCTGCTTGACATTCCCGGCACCGGGTCCATCAACGTGCACGCATCGCTGCTGCCCCGGTACCGCGGTGCCGCGCCGATCCAGTGGGCCATCATCAACGGGGACCGCGAAACCGGTGTTACTACCATGATGATGGACAAGGGCATGGACACCGGCGACATTCTGTTGATGGGAAAAACCAACATCGGACCCGATGAAACCGCCGCCGATCTTCACGACCGCCTCAGCGAGATGGGCGCCCGCACGCTGATCCGGACGCTGGAAAGGCTGCAGAACGGCAGCCTGGAGCGAGCGCCCCAGGAGCACGAGCAAGCGACCTATGCCCCCATGCTTAAAAAAAAGGATGGGAAAATCGACTGGTCCATGCCGGCCGAACGGATCAAATGCCTGATCCGCGGCGTCACCCCGTGGCCGGGGGCCTATACCTTCAGCGACGACATGCGCCTGAAGATCTTCAAAGCCAGCGTTCTGGAACGGGAGATCAGCGTTCCGCCGGGAACCATCCTCGAGTGCTTTGCCGGAGAACTTCGCGTGGCCACCGGCAAATGGGCCATCGCCATTCAGGAGATTCAAGGGGACTCGGGCAAGCGCCTTCCCATCGACGATTTTCTATGCGGCTGCCGCCTGCCGGATGGTACTTGTCTGGGCTGAACCCTATGTTGACGGTCCCGTATATGGCCCGATATCTGCGTTACGCTTCATCCCTCGTCACTGCGGCGTACCATAAGTACGCCTCATTCCTCCGGCCTCGCAAACCTTGATCTCAGACCTTATACGAAACCAACTGAAATGCACCTTCTTACGGATTGAACCCTCCCCGCCGCACCGCTGCTCGGCATCTCTGCTTCGCGCCGACAAGCGACGGGGAATGCGCTCTCTATCGCGTTTCAAGCCCTCGACATAGGCCGGTATGACCGCGAAATGAACCTCGAGCCTGCCTTGACCTTTAATCAGAATCCTATTATTGAGATGGCCTCGTAAAGGTCATGGCCAATTAGACCCGATCCATTCAATAGCGCTGTTGGTCGACAGTTCCAAATTAGGAAAAAACAAGTTTTTAGGTTCGTAAAACGACCTTAGACATTTTAAATGTGTTGTCGATGCAACATTAGGGTAACCATGGCCACAAGACTCCCCACCCGCACACCAACTCGGCCGAACCGGCCCATCACCGACCCCCGGGCCGCTGCCCTGATCGTGCTGGATCGTGTAGAAAGGAGCAAGGCGACCCTGGACGCGGTCCTCGATGATGCCGCGCCCATGCTGACCGCGCTCTCCCGTCGGGACCGGGCCCTGTTCAACCAGCTGGTATACGGTGTGCTGCGCCGGCGACTGCGCTTGGATGCCGTTGTCGCGGCCTACGCCAATCGGTCTCTCGAAAAAATATCCCCGCTCATCCTGAACATCCTGAGAATCGGCCTGTTCCAAATCCTGTTCATGGACCGGATCCCGGCCTCGGCAGCAGTGAACACGGCGGTCAGTCTGGTGCGGACCCGCAAGGCCTCAAAAGCGGCAGGATTTGTCAATGCCCTGCTGCGAAATGCCCTGCGGGAACCCCACCGGTTTCACATTCCCGACGCCCTGGAGTCGCCGGTGGATCACATTGCCATCACCCACGCCTTTCCCCATTGGCTGGCCTCGCGCTGGATCGACCGGATGGGCGTTGCCGAAACCGACCGGCTGTGTGCGGCAATCAACACCACCCCGCCCATCACCTTGCGCTGCAACAGGCTGAAAAACAACCTGGCGGAACTGATGAAAGCCTTATCGAACCAGGCGGAAACCATAGAGATCGTGGACACCGTTCCCGGAGGGGTCAACCTGATCCGTCCCCGTGTCCCCATCCCGGAGATGAAGGCCTTCGTCGACGGCCGCTTTGCCGTTCAGGACGGGGCGGCCCAGCTGGTTTCCCTGCTGGTGGGCCCCCAGCCGGGAGAAACCGTTCTGGACGCCTGCGCCGGTCTGGGTGGAAAGGCGACCCATTTGGCCCAGCTCATGGGCAACCAGGGCACCATCGTGGCCATGGACAACGTGGATGCCAAACTGGCACGTCTGGAGAACGAGGCACAGCGTCTGGGCGTGTCGATTATTCGCACCCGACGTGCAGACCTGAATCGGTCGCTCCCCTTAGAAACACAGCCCCGGTTTGACCGGATCCTTCTGGATGCACCCTGTTCCGGTCTGGGCGTGCTGCGGCGAAATCCCGACACCAAATGGTCTTCCCGACAAGCTGATATTGCCCGATTGGCCAATCTGCAGGCGCGCTTTCTCGACCACCTCGCCCCGTTGGTCAAAAAAAACGGGGTCCTGGTTTTTGCCGTCTGCAGCATGGAACCGGAAGAAAATGAAGGCGTAATCAACACTTTTTTGAAAAATCATGTAAACTTTGCTATAATCGGTGCGCATTCTATGGAAGAGAAGACCGTGCTTCCTTTTTTGGGTGACGACGGCTTTTTCAGGACCGCTCCCCACATCGATCACTTGGACGGCTTTTTCGCAGCACGGCTTCAACGCACACGCTGACAGGATAACTCACCATGCCCGTTTACGATTACGAGGCCCTTGACACCAAGGGGAAAACCATCACCGGAATCATCGATGCCGACGGCGCCCAGGCGGCACGGCAGAAAATCCGCGCCATGGGCAGTTTTCCCGTCACCGTTAAAGAGGTCACGGAAGGCGAAACCAGCAAAGAGACACGGAACTTCAGCTTCCGAGGCCTGTTCAGCCGCATCTCGCCGGCCCACGTCAGCCTGTGGACCCGCCAGCTGGCGACTTTGACTGGTGCCGGATTTCCGCTGGTTACCGCACTGACCACCCTGGTTTCCCAGACCAAAGCCCATGGGTTTACCAAGATCGTCGCCCGGATCAAGGACTCGATTGTCGAGGGCAACAGCTTTGCATCGTCCCTGACGCTCTACCCGTCGGTTTTTTCTCAAATTTACATCAACATGGTGCGCGCCGGAGAGACCTCGGGAACGCTGGAAATCGTTCTCCAGCGCCTGGCGGACATTATGGAAAAGCAGCAGGAGCTCAAGTCCCGGATCCAAACCGCCATGGCCTATCCCATCCTCATGACCGCCATCGGCACCCTGGTGCTTTTTTTTCTGATGACCTTCGTCATCCCCAACATCACCATCATCTTCGTGGACATGAATCAGGCGCTGCCCACCCCGACCCGGTTTCTCATCGCGGCCAGCGATTTATTCAAAAGCTTCTGGTGGCTGCTGGTGATCATGATCGTCGCCGCCCTGGTGGCGTTAAAAGCCTTCAGAAAGACGGAACGCGGGCTTGTTTCCACGGATCGGATAATGCTTTCCATGCCCATCATGGGCCTGATGCTGAAAAAAATCGCTGTGGCCCGTTTTGCCCGAACCCTCGCATCACTGCTTGAAAACGGCGTGACCATGCTGCCAGCCCTGGAGATCGTCAGAAATGTCACCGGCAATGTCGTAATCTCCAGCCTCATCGAAAAGGCATCCAATGAAGTCGAAAAAGGCCAGGGACTGGGATTGTCGCTGGCGGCCGACGAGGTCTTCCCCGATCTGGCCGTGCAGATGGTTCAGGTGGGTGAGCAAAGCGGTGAATTGGAATCCATGCTCTACAAAATCGCGGAGGTGTATGAAAACGAAGTCCAGTCCTCGATCATGAGCATGATGGCCATGCTGGAGCCGGTGATGATCCTGGTCATGGCCGTGGTCGTTCTGTTTATTGTTCTTTCCATCTGTCTGCCCATTTTCGAAATGAACCAACTGGTGGGGTAGTACCACGGTTTGTGGTTAGTGGTCTCTGGTTTGTGGTTGGTTTAATTGGCTGATGGCACTGAGCTTTGAGCTTTCAGCTTTGATCTTTAATTGATAGCCCTGCGCGCTTGATTGTTGGATCGCATTGGGTTAGTATCCGCTTTAGAGAATTATTAAGGGTTCAACGGCGCCGGTTAAGCGCCGGGTAAGGAACCATGGAGGAATTATGAATCTGTCTTACCCGCAAAAAGTGGGCAACTGCCGCGGTTTCACCCTGATCGAGCTGATGGTGGTCATCGTGATCCTCGGCATTCTGGCCGGCCTGATCGTCCCCCGCATTATGGGCCGTCCGGAGCAGGCCAAGCAACTCAAAGCCAAAATGCAGATCGAAAGCATTGGCACGGCCCTCAAGCTCTACAACCTGGACAGTGGCATGTACCCATCTACCGAGCAGGGAATACAGGCCCTGGTGGAGCCACCCGCCTCCGGCAGCATACCCAAAAACTGGCGCAAGGGCGGCTATCTGGAAAAGGGCAGGGTTCCCAAAGACCCCTGGGGAAATGAGTTCATCTACCTGAGCCCCGGCATCCATGATGATTTTGACATCATCGCCTACGGCGCCGACGGGGCGGCAGGCGGTGAGGATAAAAATGCAGATATCAACAGCTGGGAGTCCGAATAACTCGGCGCCGGCGTTCTCCTGAGGCGCTTGCGCCCGTCTCTCATGCCATGACATCAAGCCAATCCGCCCTTCAACACGCCCTGGGCACACAGGCACCCCCGAAAAACCAGACAGGAACCATCCTTTTGGGCAGCCGTGGATTCACACTGATTGAAATGATCGTGGTTACCGCTCTGATCAGCATCATGCTGGTGATAGCCATCCCACGCCTGGAAGGCGGACTCTTTTCCGACGGCAGCGACGAAACCGCACGCTGGATTATCGCCAATGTCCGCGGTCTAAAGGAAAAGGCGGTTGTAGAGAACAAAACCTATCTGCTCCACGTATCGCCCGACGTCCAGCGGCTCTGGATCACCGAAGCCGGCATGGCGGATACCGAAGCAGAGGCCGCCCGCGAGGCAGGCTATGCCCTGCCACGCGGGGTGAACATCGACCATGTGGCCTTTTCACAGACCGAGCGTGTCTCCAGCGGGACCATCCCCATCGCCTTTTATCCCAAGGGCTATTCCGACAAAGCCGTCATCCGTGTGCGAACCAATGACGGTGATCGCCTGGCCTTTTTCATCGAACCTTTTCTGGCCGGGGTCAATCTGGTCCGGGGTCCGGAAGGATGGTAACCATGGCGTCTGGCAACCCTCACCGCCGCCGAACCAGGCTCACCCGAAATGGCCACCTTGAAAACGGCTTCACCCTCATGGAAGTGATGGTGGCCCTGTCCGTGGTTGCCATCGCGCTGATGGCCATTTATCGCATGCATTCCCAGACCCTGTTCATGGATGCCAGGGGGCGTTTCGACACGGTGGCGACCCTGCTGATGGGTCAGAAGCTGGCCGACATCGCCACGATAGAACTTGAGGATTTTTCCGGCAACAGCGGAGATTTCGGCAACGCCCACCCCGGTTACGCGTGGCGGATTCAAACGGAGGAAGTCTCGTCCGATCTGCTCAAAGAAGACGGGCCGACACTCAAGCGGATTACCATCACCATCAGCCTCAACGGGGAAGCATCCGTATTTAACCTGGATACTTACAGGCTCTTGTATGAATAGCGAACACCGGCGGCCATCGACGGCAACCGTCCACGGCAGCGGGTTCACCCTGTTGGAGATCATGGTGGCGATCTTTATCTTCGCCGTGGTGATCACCACTGTTTTTGGCTCGTTCCGGGCTGTTTTTTCCAGCGCCGACGCCGTCGGCGGCGACGTGGCCATCTTCGAGACGGCCCGCACCGGTCTGGGACGCATGGCCACCGATCTGGGAGGCCTGGTCGTCTCTGACTATCCGCGATACGCCAAACCAGCCTTTAATGACCCGAAGGATCCCTATCGTCTGGTGGGTGACACGACCGACGTGGCCGGCAGCAGCTTCGGCCGCCTGCAATTCGCATCACTGGCCCACCTGTCCGTGAACCGGGACTCACGGCAGGGGGTCTGCCGCATCGTCTACTATGTTCATCAGCGGCCCGACGAGTCGCTGGTCCTGCGCCGTGCCGACGACCTCTATCCCTTTCCCGATTTTGAGGAGAGCGAGGATGATCCCATCTTATGCGACAACATATTGGCCCTCGAGTTCGGATACCTGGGTGCCGAAGATGAAATGAGCGACCGTTGGGATTCGGAATCAGCCGACACCGATTACGCCACACCGCGGTCGGTTGAGATCCGGTTGACGGTGGGAACGCCGTCCCGGCCAAAACCATTCACCACACGGATTTCCCTGCATGTGTATCGTGAAGCAGCTGAATAGCCCCACGGGGAAAACGGTTCTGGGCAACCGCAGGGGGGTGGCGATCCTGGTCGCCATCGGCGTGGTGGCTGTGCTGCTCACCGCCGGATTGGCCTTGAATCGCCGTATCCGCAGTTCGGTCACGGGCGCCTTGCTTGCCAGGGAGCGGGTGGTGCTTTCCGAGATGGCCGTCTCCGGGGTCCATGCCGCCATGGTGATGCTGATCAATGACCGCAAGGAGAACGACACGGACACGCTGCAGGAGGACTGGGCCAACCCGGAAAAAGTGGCCGAAGTGATGGGGTTGATCCCCTATGATGAAGGCCGTGTCGATGTCCGCATCACCGATGAACGCGGCAAAATCCAGGTGAATGCCCTGGTCAAGTTTCCCGAAGGCCAACAGTTTTCCGCCAGTCAGCGATTCCTCTGGGAGCGGCTGCTCGATCAGGTGTTCTCGCTGTTTGAGGCGGTGCCGGACAGCGACCCCAATATGATCATCAATTCGCTAAAAGACTGGATGGATAGCGGCGATGACGAGGCCATTACCGGCTTGAGCGGCGCCGAATCCGACTACTACGAAGGCCTGGAACCGCCATACCAGTGTAAAAACGGACCTTTCGATCACCTGGGAGAAGTCGCCCTCGTTCAAGGGATTACCCCGGAACTGTTTACCGGCGCAGGCGGTGCTGCTGGGCTCTCGTCCCTGTTGACGGTCCACGGTGTGTCGGCGGTCGGTGACGGCCGCTTCACCTATGACGGCAAAATCAACATCTCAACGGCCGACGTTGCCGTGCTCGCCGCGCTGCTGCCCGCCGAAAATTCGGACCTTTCAGAAGCCCTGGCGGACTATCGGGTGGCCAAAGCAGATGAGGCGTATACCCACACCATCAGCAATGCCGGTTGGTATAAAAATGTGCCGGGGGCTGGGGGCATTGCCATCAGTCCCGATCTGGTCACCGTGTCCAGCGACCTGTTCCGGATCGTCTCAACCGCCACGCGCAATGAAAGAACCACCACCGTCAATGTGGTTGTCCAGCGGGTAAAAGAACAAGACACCGGCAGATGGATCTGTAAAGCCTTGATGTGGCAGGTAGAATAAGATATAAAAAATGTTTGTTTATAACTTTTGTCCGCGTCATATTGGTTTACGTTTTCGACAAAATACGATAATTTTAATTGATACGGTATAAAATTTGCAGTTATCTTTCAGGCAAGACCGTGGTGCGTTCTGCGGAATGATAAAAATTCATATTATTTTCGATCGTTAACGGTTTTCAAAAAACGATGAAGATAGTTTTTTGTTTTAACAAAGCGCCAAAAATTTATCCGTGCATGAACAATTAAGGATTTATTAAAAAATTTTTCGCCGGCGTACCTCAATCTATTAGGTGAAACGAGCCGGATGTAGCCAGGTTTTAGGAAGTCGGAATCTCAATACGCATCACCAAAAAATCAGCACCAAAAAGCTGATCGCAGCGTTGTGGATCGATAGCCACGAAACCCCAAACAGACGAACAACCATGAGCAGAAAGATCCTCAGTCTGGAAATCCGAGAGGAGTCGATTGCAGCCGTACTGCTGGACAGCAGTTTCAAGGGCAGCCTGCTGGAGATGCAGGGATATTTTCCCATCCCGGCGGGTAAGGAGGGCAATGAAGGCGTAAAAAAAGCCCTTCAAGCCATTGTGGAAACGTTCAAACCCTCCGGCGCCACCTGTGTACTTGGCATCCCCGCAACCATTGTCTCCGTCAGAAATCTTTCTGTTCCTTTTCATGACATCAAGAAAATCCGACAGATCCTTCCCTTTGAATTGGAGCCTACCCTGCCGATTCCGGTGGAGGATCTGATTTTCGATTTCGAGGCCGTGAAACATGACAAGCAGCAGAACCTGTTGACCTTTTCCGTTGAAAAAACGGAGATCCAGCGGTATCTGGATCTTCTCGAAGCAGTTCATTTGAGGCCGGCTGTGATCATGCCCGGCGGGTATGCCGCAGCCCGGTTCATCTCCACGATGACAAACGACAGTGGTGATTTTCTCTTCATCGACACCGGCGAAGGCAACCACACGATCTACGCCGTCTGTTCAGGACACGTTCGCATGGTTCGCACCCTCCCGGTGGCCAGTGACGGCAATCCGGTCACCCGCAACCTGGAAACAACCCTGAAACGGACATTCATCGCCCTTCAGGAAAACCTGGGGATTGGTTTCAACCCGTCGGCTGTTTTTTCCGCGGGCCCCCAGGCCCCGCTGCTCACCACCGGGAACGGGTCATCCACATTATTGGATGTGCCGGTTAAGTCCATTGACGGCTTACGGACGTTTCCCCGGTTGAAGGGTTCGTTGGATACACAGGATTGGCAATCCGGACATCTGGACATCGCCCTGGCCCTGGCCCTGATGGAAACCGAGACCGTCGCCGGCGTCAATTTTTCCACGGAGCGGTCAACGATCCAGCACTACTGGAGCGAATACCGCAAAAATATCATCCTGACCGCGGCCCTGATCGCCCTTGCCCTGGTGACCGCCTTGGGGGTGCAGATCCTCGCGGTGAATGCCAAACAACAACGCCTGGCCGAACTGGACCGACAGATTGAATCGGTTTTCAGGAGTACCTTTCCCGAGGTTACCCGTGTGGTGAACCCCCTTCAGCAGATGCAAATTAAGATCAAGGAGGCCGGTGACGGCAGTATCGGCTTCAATCTGACGGGCGCCCGTGTCCGGGTCATCGACATCCTCAACGCCCTGAGCCAGCAGATCCCATCGTCTGCAGACGTTAAGGTCAAACGCATGGTTGCCGGAACCGACAACGTCGTGCTGTCCGGCAATACGGACACCTTCAACACGGTGGACGACATCAAAGGGCGGTTGGAAGAAGCGGACCTGTTTAAAAGCGTGACCATCAGCTCGGCCGACCTCGAGAAATCGGGAAACCGGGTGAGATTCAAACTAAAGCTGGATTTTTAGCGAACCATGGCCATCAAACTCGACAAACGGGAAAAAATCGGCGTGGCCGCGGCAACGGCAGCCGTCGTCATCTTTCTGGTATTGCAGGTTCTGGTGTTCCCCCTGTTCGATAAAAACGCCCAATTATCGCGAACGCTCACCACCCGGCAACAAGAGCAGGAACAGATTCAGCTGCTGCAGGCCGAATACCTCAAAACGGCCGACAAGGCCAAGCAGGCGCAACGTCACCTGAAAAGACGCAAACAGGGCTTCACCCTATTTTCTTTTCTGGAAACCCTGGCGGGACAGACGGGCGTCAAGAGCCATATTGCCTATATGAGGCCGACCACGACGAACCAGAAGGACAGCCCTTACCGGCTTTCCATGGTGGAAATGAAGCTACAGGAAGTTACCATGACGCAGCTTTTGGCCTATTTGCACGGCATTGAAACATCCACGGATATGATTTCCATTAAACGGCTCTCTATTTCCAAAGGGGAGCAGAAGGCCGATCTGATCAATACGGTATTTCAAGTCGAAACACTGGAGATGTAGCGCTTCTAATGATTTCCGTTAAGGCCATTTTCGCATATCTGTTGTTCGCCCTGCTGGCGACAACGCTCTTTTTGATCCTGCGGTTTCCCGACCAGGCAATTAAAGCATACGTGGACGGTCGACTGGCTGCCATCGACCCTTCGCTGAACATGGTGGCCAAGACGATTCGACCGGCCCTTCCGCCGGGACTTAAAATGATCGATGTAGACCTGAACCGCGACGGCGTTCGGCTGGCTCACTTTGAAGATGCCCGCGTCTCACCCGATCTGGCGACCCTGCTGCAGGACAAGAAACAGGTTCGGTTTCAGGCACATATCGCCGATGGGACGATAAATGGCCGAGCAACCATGCAAGGCGTCGGCCCATCCGGCCCCTTGCGGGTGGAAGCGGACATCTCTGAGATCCGCCTGGAAAAGCTCGATGCAATCAAAACCAAGGTGCCTTTCACCCTTTCCGGCGCCCTAAAAGGCCGGATGACCCACGACGGGGCGCGTGCCCCGATGGGTATGACCAGCGGGTTGTTGACTGTACCGGATCTGCACATCACCCTGAAAGCACCCTTTTTCGGCATCACCGATCTGGTGATGGATAAGACGGAGGCGGAGTTTACGGTAAGCAGAGGTAGCCTGCGGCTCAAATCCCTCACTTTCGATGGTCCCATGCTAGAAGGTAAAATTACCGGAACCATTGAACTGAGACATCCCTTCGAGCAGAGCCGCCTGAACCTCACTGGAAATGCCAAACCCCGGCCGGAATTGGTCGCCCGGCTTCAAGAGACCATCCCCCAGGGGATCGTCAACACACGGACACTGGGAAACCGGGGACTGACCTTCCGGGTTCGCGGCTCCATTGACAACCCTGATATGTCCATGAGATAGGCGATGATACCAACAGCCATTTTCACATTCGTCAATCTGCTCTGCATCACTGTTTCAACATATGTGGTCGTGGGCGGTTTTTACGAAACCCTCTCCGCCGGGCTGGCCCAGTCCCCTTCATCAACCCAACAGAATGTGTACCGCGTGGGTGAAACGGAGACGACCAGCCGCCCCTTGACCGCATACAAGGCGATATTGGAGCGGAACCTGTTCAATACCCGTTCAAACAGCGAACCCCAGCCGGGTAAAGTGGATGTCGAGTCACTGGAAGAGACCAAACTGAAATTGAAGCTATGGGGAACGGTTTCCGGCAGCGACGACGGTGACTATGCGGTCATCGAAGATGTCAAGGCACGCGAGCAGAACCTGTACCGTGCCGGGGACTCCATCCAGACGGCCACAGTCAAGGAAATACACAGGGAGAAGGTCGTCCTCACCGTAAACGGAAAGGATGAAGTGCTCCAGATGCAGGAATTGGTGTCCGGCAAAGCCGCCTACCGGCCCGGCGGGCTTCCCGTTCGCGCGGCGGCGCCATCCTCCGGTGCCGTGCGTGCCCAGCGAATTTCCCTGAGGCGGTCATACATCGAGCAGTCCATGACGGACGTGGCGTCGCTGATGACCCAGGTGCAGATCCAGCCACACATGGAAAACGGGGTACCGGCGGGCCTGGCCCTGTCCAGCATCAAACCCAATTCCATTTTCCGGAGAATGGGCCTGAGGAACGGAGACATCATTGCCGGCGTGGACGGTACTGAAATCACCTCGGTAGATGATGCGTTGAAGTTGGTAGACAGCCTTAAATCCGCCTCCACCCTCTCCGTGCAGTTAAAACGCAGGGGACGGGACAAGAACATCGAATATAGCATCAGATAGCCGGCCAGGCGCCCCGATCCCGTTAGCCGGTGGAAACAGGAAAAAGAAGAAATGGCTATTGAAAACACAATGGATGCAACCAGAAAATGCATGGTCGGCGCACTGATCGCCGCGCTGACGTTTTTTCTCCTTGCCGCCAGCACCGCCGCCCAAAATCAGGATCAGGGTCTGAATCCGGGTCTGGCGACCAGCGGCAGCGCGGCGGCAAATGGCTCACAGCGCTTTGTCTCCATTGATTTCAATAAGGTGGATATCAGCGTGTTCATCAAATTCATCAGTGAACTCACCGGTAAAAACTTCGTGATCGACCAGCGCGTCAAGGGCAAGGTGACTATCATCTCCCCGTCCAAGATCTCTGTCGATGAAGCCTTCAAGGTGTTCGAATCGGTGCTCGATGTTCACGGTTTCGCCACCGTGGAGACCGGTAAGTTGATCAAGATCATACCGTCTCCGGATGCACGCACCAAAAGCATCGAAACCCGAACCCAAGCCAAAGGCGATTCGGACAATGACCAGGTGGTCACCCAACTGATGCCGCTGCGCTATGCCGACCCTGACACAGTCAAGCGGCTGTTCACCCCCATGGTCTCCAAAAGCAGCGTCATTCTCTCGTACGCGCCCACCAACACCCTGATCATCACTGACAATTATTCCAATATTGCCCGCTTGATGAAGATATTGAAAACCATCGACATTCCCGGGGTGGGCCGAGAAATCACCATATTTCCCATCCACAACGCCGATGCGGCCAAACTGGTGTCTCTGCTGGAAACCGTATTCAAAACCTCCCAGCGCCCGGTCAAAAAAGGGGCGGCACCCTCGGATCGCGGCGCCGCCTTTGTGGCCGACGAACGCACCAACAGCATCATCATGGTGGCCAGCGAAGTTGACACCAACCGGATCCGCAGCCTGATCGACAGGCTGGACCTGGAGACCCCCAAGGGCAAGGAGAAGATTCATGTCTACTACCTGGAGTATGCGGTAGCGGAAGAGATCGTTTCGGTGCTCAAGGATCTCCCCTCGGAGGACAAAACCAAAGCGGGTGGTGCCAAGGAAGCGCCGGTGGTATCAGACAAAGTGACCATTACGGCCGATAAGGCCACCAACAGCCTGATCATTACCGCCGACCGGGATGACTATGCCACACTGATGGAGATCATCCGTCAGATCGATATTCCCCGCGCCATGGTTTACATCGAAGCCCTGATTATGGAGGTCAATGCTCAAAAAAGCTTCGATCTGGGCACCGAATGGGTTGTGGGAGACGATGTAACTCTAAACAATGACCGCCAGGGGATCGTCGGCGGCGGCGCC
>RCNC010002005.1_pt1 | contig 13645 bp, 12 predicted proteins | sample 2041301 | NCBI WGS metagenome assembly RCNC01 (sample SAMN09708231, study PRJNA481090) | Marine sediment metagenome, whole genome shotgun sequencing project. | biome: marine sediment; feature: ocean; material: sediment; isolation source: Sewage treatment plant 13A marine sediment (STP13A) ... | reverse complement strand
CTCCGACTGGGGAGAGATGAAGGTGACCACGGTGCGGTTGGCGCTGAACGCCGGCGTGCCGTTTAACAGGCCGGTGCTGAAGATCAGCAGGTTCTCGTCGTCAAAGGGTTTGACATCGGCGGGAACCCTGTCCCAGTGCTGCTTGACGCTGGTGCCCAGCCCGCCCAGGAAAAGCTCGGTCAACTTCGGGTCGGTTTCCACCTTCTCGATGTTGCCCGTGGCCAGGTCGATCTCCAGGTGGTAGCCCATCTCCGCGTATCTCATGTTCAGTCCCTCATATCGGTCAGTGGTCGGAGGCCCTCTGATAAATGGCGCTCACACAACAGACGGGGCCGCAACATCGGCCCCCCGTTCCTTTTTCAAATCTTCCAGATGTCTCAACCGCGGGATGATCTCCCGGTGGATCTCGCACATCACCGATGTGCCGCAGGCGCTGCCGGTGAGGACCAGTTTGTCGTTGGGGCATCCCCCCTGGCAGGAATTTTTCGACTCACAGGCCAGGCACTCTTCCGGGGTGTCCGTCTCGGCAAAATTGTACTGATAGGGGCCGCACAGCAGCCGCGCCATCGGGTCGTCGTCGAAGATCGTCCCGGTCTTCAGCGAGTGATTTCGGATGCAGGGCCCGATACCCCCGTCGGGAAAGACGGTGGCCACCCGCTGCCCGCACTGATAGGGCGACGACTCATGGCCCCAGAGGGGGATCAGGGTATCGATCATGAAGGTGGTGTGGACGTCGTAGCCTTTGCTGACCACGGCCTCCTCCAGCAGATCACAGATCCGGTGGTAGGTCTTCAGCAGCCGGCTGCGGTATTCATCATCCAGCCCGCGGTAGAGATTGCGGTAGAGCCGCAGCCGGTAGCCATGGTCCACGGCGAACCCGGCGATCTCCAGTGCGCGCTCGAGATTCTCGTCATCCAGGGTGGCCACCACGGTCTGGCCGATGACATTCGATCGCTCCTCGATGACTCCCATTCTCCTGGCGAGCTCATCGAAGCCGGTATCGGTGACGTTGGTGGAGATCCACTGGATATCTTCCAGGTCATCCCAGTTGACCTGGTCGATGGTGTCGCCGTTGGTGTAGACGAAGCCCTGCATACCGTCGGTGTTGTCGTAGACGGCGTCCATCACCCGCCTGATCCGGTCGGTGCGCAGCAGCGGCTCGCCGCCGAGGAAGCCGATGGCGTTGACCTTGACGTTGTTGGCTTCCCAGACTTCCGGTATCCAGTCCAGCAGCCGGTCAAAGGTGTTCTCGTCCATCTCCGAAACGTTGTCGTCGCCCACCTGGTTGAAGGAGTAGCAGTAGCTGCACCTCCGGGTGCAGCGGTAGGAGAGAAAGAGGTGGAACCAGAAGAAGGCCAGCTTCTCCCAGCCGGCATCTCCGTGCAGTCTGCCGTCATCAGCGGTATACATCCGCCGCAGCTGCTTCACCCGTTCTGTCTCTCTTCTCATCATCCTAATACGATGCCATCCGTGGGAAACCCTGCAGGTAGATGCCCGAGAGCTGGCTGGCCATCTCCCCGGCCCCGGGGTCCCGCCCCGGCCGGTACCACTGGTAGATCCAGTTCAGGGTGCCGAAGAGGTAGAGCGCGGCCAGCCGGCTGTCCGCCGACGAATCGCCCGATTTTCCGTTCATCCTCTCGAAAATGGACTGGGTCAGGTCGAAATACTCTTTCCGTTTGCCGGCGACCTTGAGGTAGAAATCCCCGTCCAGGGAATCGATCTCCCGGGAGCAGATTTTCAGGTCGTTCATGTGGCGGATGAAGTATTCGAAGTGCATCTCGATCATACTCTGCAGGCAGGCCGTGGGATCGGTCTCGGCCTTGATGATCTTCCTCAGTTTTTCGCAGATCGATTCAAAGGCCCGGAACTGGATCAGGAAGAGTAGCTCCTCCTTGCTGCTGAAGTAGTAGTAGAGGCCGGCCAGGCTCATCCCCGTCGCCTTCGCCACATCCCGGATGGATGCCCGCTCGTAGCCCTTGCTGGCAAAAAGCGCGGCTGAAGCGGAGAGCACGGCGTTCAGCTTCTCGTCGTAGCGTGCCGTACGCTGACGCCCGCCCGCACCGCCGTTCCCGTCCTGCTCGCCCGGTTTCACTCCCGGTTTCGAGCCGGGCTTGGCCCCCGGTTTTGTGCCGGATAGCTTGTCAGTGATTCCCAGGCCGCTTCCCATGGGTTTCCCTCAGGCTTTAACGGACGTTAAAATACTGAAATAACGTATTTTATGTTGTTTTTCGGTATATTCGTTCGAACGTCCGTTCGAATATTGTCAAATTTATAGCGTTGGAGGGTCAAAGTCAAGAAAAAGCTGTTATTAAATGACCCGGGGGCTGAACGTGAAACCTCAGCTGTGGTTCGAGAGCGCGGCGCCGGCTGACGATAGTGGCGAGCATACTCTTGTGGTATGCGAGCCGCTCGAGGAAAAGAATAGGGATTTGCTTTCCCAGCGTCAAGAATTTCCCACTGATTCACCCAGCGGTCCGCCCAACGGCACCGCCGCTCGCTCGCCGGCGGCGGTGATTCGCTTCGAATACCGGCCGTCCCCTCACCCGCCCGCCTCCTCTCGGCCCGGCTCCTCACCGAGTAATACCCGTAATACCGCACCAGGTTGCACCCCGGGCGGCGGCACCTGCAGCGCCAGCAGCGACAAGAAGGTCAGCGCATCGGGTGGAAGTCGCCTGCGGCGTCGAAGGCGCCGTCGGTGGCCAGGGCATGGAGGTGGATATGCGGGTTGACCCGGTCGCCAAACCGCTGGGGCAGCACCACCATCCCCACGCTCAGATCATCCCGGCCCAGACCGGCGCGATAAAAGGCGTGCGTCGACTCCACGGCCGAGCGGCAGAGACCGGTGAGCAACGTGCGGTCACGGTAGAATGGACGGCGCAGGTGTTTGGGCAGGACGAAGACCAGCTGTCGGTGACCCACCGGATCGATTACCTCGTCGATGACGAAGCGACAGAGGGTCTCGGCCCGCTTCTGCTGGCAGGAGGGGCAGACGCCGCGGAGCTGACAGGAGAAGGCCACCAGCAGTTCGTGGCCGCAGTCGCGGCAGCGGACACGGGCGAATCCCGCCGAAAGGACCCCGCAGCGCAGCACTGCCCATAGGTGTTCTTCCCCCAGGCGACGATGGAACCGTCTGACTTCAGTCCGAGACTGTGCGCCCGGCCCCCGGCAACAGCCACGAAATCACTGTTCGGCGAAGGGACGTCGCACTGGCCGTTCCCGTTCAACCCCCAGGCCACCACCGAGCCGTCTTCTTTCAGACCCAGATTGAAAGCTTGACCGGTGCCTCGCCTCGAATCCGTCGACCTGCCAATGAAACGAGCAGGCAGCGTGGGCTCATCGCTTCTACTCTCTTCACCAATTTTGGTGTGCCGGTGATCTACGCTCTGCGGGCGACGATTGCGAATTCAGTGGATGCAGAATCGAACGGTGTCCCCGCCACATCCGAATAGATCTTTTCTATTGTGAATCCGCATGCCGAAAATTCCTCATCCACCATTTCCGGGCTGAAGTGCTGCAACCAGTTGTAGACGGTCCGCGTGCGTGAAGCTTCAACCAGCGTGTATTTGTCGAGCACAACTTTCTCCGCCTCGTATTTGAAGGTGTTCAGGAAACCGTAATATTCATTGGGTGACCAGAAGCTGTGAAGCTGGTTCTTCTCGTATGTGGCGGCTTCTTCACGCTGATCGAAGGCCTTCAACGAATAGACGTCGAGCAGCACCGAACCGTCCGGTTTCAGCAGAGAGTTGAACTTCTCCAGCATGGTCCGTCGCTGATCCGGGCTCAGCGCACAGAAGTCGCACATGATCATGAGAATCAGATCGAAACGGTCCGCCGTGGAAAATTCGAGGTAGTCCTGGTTGACATAGACCTGACCCTGATCAGGAACGGCTACCGGGAGCGGATGCGCGGTGCACCGACCCCGCGGCGTCTTGAGTTTCCCTGACCTGTCCCCGGCGCAGCCTTGGTGGCACTACGTCAGTTGATTTACATCGTGAATGCGGTAAACAGTGGTGATCGTGTGAACCCTTGCGGAGATAGAAGGGACCCCAAAATGAAGGTTCTGGGACAAGCATTGATTTTTATCGCTCTTGTCAGTTGTGTTTTTTCCAGTTGGTCATTTGCGTCTAATGGTGAGGTCTTGTGGCACCAGAAGATAAGCGATACCGAGGGGGGATTCACTGGTATCTTGGATGATTATGATCTCTTCGGCTGGTCCGTATCTTCGTTGGGTGATCTGGACGGAGATGGAGTGGCCGATCTGGCCATCGAGGGGCCGATCCAGTATGATGTAGCAGTGGATGCTGGCGTGGCCAAAACCAAAATGCCCGAAAGCAGTGTCACCGGGCGGGCCACCGTCTTCATCTTCCCCGACCTGAACACGGGGAGCAACACCTACAAGGCGGTTCAGCGTTCAGCCAACGCCGTGGCCGTGGGCCCGGTGTTCCAGGGGCTGAACAAACCGGTGAACAACCTGAGCCGAGGCTGCACGGTGGCCGACATCGTTAATACCATGGTGATCACCGCCATTCAGGCACAGGCGGCCTAGGCCGGCGCGGCCGGATATCCGAAAGGGGATCAGAAATGTCTGCAGCGCTCCGGAAATTCCTCAACAAGCTGAAGCACGGTGACCCCATCGTGGTGATCTCCGGACTGCCCCGCTCCGGTACGTCGATGAGCATGAAGATGCTGGAAGCCGGCGGGTTGGACGTAGTGCAGGACGGCATCCGCAGTGCCGACGACGACAACCCCAAAGGTTATTTCGAATACGAGAAGGTCAAGGAGCTGGACAAGACCGAGGACAAGTCCTGGGTCCGGAACGCCCGGGGCCAGGTGATAAAGGTCATCTCCTACCTCCTCCCCCACCTCCCCGACGACAACCGCTACAAGGTGATCTTCGTCCACCGCGACTACGCCGAGGTGCTGGCCTCCCAGGCCCGGATGCTCGAACGCCGGGGCGAGACCTCGGACGTGGACGACGAGCAGATGATCAAGGTTTACGACAAGCATCTCAGCGATGTGAAACGAGTGCTGGAGCAGCGTCCCTGCTTCGATGTCCTCTACCTCCACTATACCAAGGTGCAGCAGGATCCAATGTATAATGCCCGCAGGATGGAAGAGTTTCTCGGCCTGGGGCTGGACGTGGAAGCCATGGCCGAGGCGGTGGACCCTGATCTCTGGCGCAACCGCGCCCCGGACACCGCCTGACCCTGAATCGAAGGAAGTCCATGCATCTGGAAAAAACAGTTTCCGGCACATCTTTTTTCACCCACCTCAAGGTGGGCCTCTGCGCCGGGGTGCTGGCCGGAGTGCTGATAGGCCTGCTCGAGTGCACCTGGCTGTGGAAAAACAGCTGGAACGACTTCGGTGCCGGGATCCTGCTCTACGCGGCGGTTCTCTACGCCCTTCAGGTCGCCCTGGTGGGCGTCACCATCGGAGCCCTGCTCTGGATCTGGCGGTCCGTCACCAGCGGAATAATCGTCGACCGGGCCCGTCTTTACGCGTTTATTCTTGCACTGCTCCTCGCCCCGGGGTGGGTGATTCTGATCAGAGTGCGAATCGGGCGCGACCTGTTGTTCAACGCCCGCTTCCCCATGTGGGGGAACCTGGTTCTGCTGGCCTCGCTGGTGCCGCTGTTTTTCGTGATCCTGTTCCTGGCCCGCGCACTGCTCAAATGGAAACCATTCTCTTTTCTGCCCCGGGCCAGGGGAACGGCTGCTCTGATGGCGGTGGTCCTCCTCTCACTGTTCTCCGCCGGCCTGATCGGAAGCCGGGACACGGAGCTGGGTATGCCTCAGGGTCCCGCCCCCACGGCGGCTGATGGCCGGACTCCGGCCCCGCACATCCTGTTGATCATGGTGGACACGCTCCGCGCCGACCGCCTTTCCTGCTATGGCTACCGTGACAATGCCACACCGGCCATCGATTCGCTGTCCCGGGACGGCATACTGTTCCGTGACAACATGGCCCAGGCCTCCTGGACCAGGCCCGCCATAGCCTCCATGCTCACGTCGCTGCACCCGGAATCGCACAAGACCAACGGGCTTGATTCGGAACTGCCCGACGAATTGACAACCCTGGCCGAGGCGCTGGGGCAGCAGGGTTACCGGACGGTGGGATGCGTCAACAACATGAACGTCAACCAGTCATTCAACTTCCAGCAGGGATTCCAGCGGTTCACCTACCTCGCCCCGACCTATCTCTTTTTTGCCGATGAATCGTCGAGCAAGCTGTTCGGCCACTGGCTGATGAGAAAGGTGAGAAAGATGCTGGTCAGGGATCAACGGGTTGAAGATTTCTACCAGGACGCGGATCTGGTCAACGAACACCTGCTGGCCGGCCTGGCCACCGCACCGGAAAGCCGGCCCACCTTCTTCTTTGTCCAGTACATGGACCCCCACGACCCCTACTTCGCCCATCCCTACGATGGCCGGGCCCTGAACCTGGTGGATACGCCGGATCCGGGCCCTTCGCGGGTGGAAGAGGTCTCGCAGCTCTACGACGGCGAGATTTCATTCCTCGACATCCGCCTGGAAACGGTGTTTCAACGGATGCGCGAACTGGGGATCTACGACGACACCCTGATCGTGTTCACCGCCGACCACGGGGAGGAACTGTACGACCACCAGGGCTGGTTCCACGGCAGCACCCTCTACCGGGAACTGGTCCAGGTGCCGCTGATCATCAAGCTGCCCGGCAACCAGCTGGCCGGCACCGTGGTGGACCGGCTGACCCGGCAGGTCGACATCGCTTCCACCATCCTCGGGCAAGTGGGTTTAGAGTCGCCTGAGGCCTTCCAGGGCATCGATCTGATTTCCGCACTGGCCGATGTTCAAGCCGGGAGCACTGCCGGGACGCCGCTGGACCCGGGCGTCCCCACGGCGGAGGACTGGCCCGTGAGTCAGGTCACGGCAATGACGGTGTTCAGGGGCACCGAGATTCAATCGGTGATTTCCGATGGCTGGAAACTGGTCCGGGCTTCGGAAGGCAATGCCCGCGGGCTGCCCGGTGTGGAGTTGTTCCAACTGGATCTGGACCAGCAGGAGCAGAATGATCTGACCGCCACCCACCCCGACCGGGTGGCCGATCTGGGCCGTCAGCTGGACGAGGAACTGGCAGCGGCAGCAGCGGCCGGGGCCAGTGAGGCACAGAGCCAGGAACTGGATTCCGCCACCCGGGCACGGTTGAAGGCCCTGGGATACCTGGATTGAGCTACTGCTCGACCTGAAAGCTGACGTAGACAAAGAAGCGCTCGTAATTATTGACCGTGTTCGATTCACGTTCCAGGTATCGCGCTTCCATCCCCATGGTGTACAGCTTCCCCGCTGATTTTCCCGTCTGGTGCCTGAAGGTCACCACCGGGCCGGTGATATCGTCCTCCCGGGCGACGAACAGGGGCTCTTCCACCGTCCCCAGATTGGTCCCCTCCACGGGGTAGGTGCTGTTCGACCAGGCGTAGCCCAGCCCGAACCAGGTGGTGTCCTGCATGTGAATGCGGATGGTGGGCTGGTTTACCAGGTTGAGAAAATAGAGGTTGTCGGCAAAGGCCGAAAAATTCCGGTTGCGCCGTGATTCCAGCAGGAGGTGGAACCTCTGGCTCATCTGCCAGTCCAGTGCCGCGGTCCAGAGCACCCCGCTGAAATCCTGGTCTTCCACCTCTCTGGCCTTGAACACCGCGTATCCGATTTCCGCCAGGCCGGTGACCCTGGCCCCCTCGTCGATTTCCAGGCCGAAAGAACCGGACCATTCGTACGATTCACGGATATTCCCGGGCATCTTGAAGCGGTAATCCGTGAGGCTCAGGTCAATCAGGCTGTTGACCCGCGATGAAAAGTCGATGCGGGTCCGCCAGCTGGCGGTGTGCTCGTCGCGATCGAGGATCTCCGCCAGGGACAGCCCGGGAGAATCCTCCAGCTCGGCCCCGCTGTCGAACCGGACCGAGTTCAGGCCGTAGCTGAAACCCGAGTTCACCCGGGTGGCAACCCGCAGCGCCAGCTCCCCGTTGACCTCGTTGCTGGTCATCAGAATCCGCTGGTTGAACTCCGTGTTCTGCCGCCGGCGGTCCCGCACGTAGTGATCCGCCAGGGAGAAGTGGAACCGGTTTCGGTAGAGGTCGTATTTGAGGGTGCCAAATGCGTTGAGGTAGTTGCCCGGCGGAGATTCGTTGTGCAGCACCAGGCCCAGCTTGCCCGAGGCCTGGAACAAATGGTGAGCCCCCACCGGGAGCATCACCTGCAACTCGGGAGAGAGGGTCATGGTGAACGACCCGATTTCGTCCTCCTCGTCGTTGAACAGGTTGGAATCGTATCCCATCTTCTCCAGGGCAAAAGCCATCCAGAGGAACAGGGGACCCTGGTGCCGTTTGCCCTCCAGCGCCTTCTCGATGGACTGGACACGTTTGGGCGTGTCCGGGGCCGTCCTTTGCGCCTCTTCCTCGCGGTCCTGCCCCAGGGCCACCGGGGCAAGGCCAAGCAGCAGAACCAGGATCAGAAGCACTGAAACAAGACCGGCCGGCCGGGGCCGAAAGGGCCCGGGGAAGGCCACTGCGCAATCCGGCACGGCGGAAGCGGATGGATGCTGAACACGAGGTTTGCCCATGGGTCGAGATTTCACTTTGAGTAATCACCTGGAATGTGAATTGTTGTTTTTCGACGGGAAGTGCAACCAGCCTCCCCTTTCCGCGGATCGCCGCCATTGTATCACACGCCGGGGGAGAAATACCGTAAACACCTTGCAGCACACGGCTATTTCATTATAATAAATGCGCTTGCTCTATCGGCGTGACGATGAGCGGACGCTCATTGTCACGCCGTCACCGCCCGGTGGCTAAGGGCGGGCCTGGTCAAAGGATATCAACTTGAATCAAGGAGATTTTAATTTGCGCTCCCTCTCAACAATGCTCTTATGCCTCGCCCTCCTCATGCCTGCACTCTCTTTCGCCCAGGAAGGTGCAGACGAGGGCCGGATGAACCACTTCTACCGCGTGGGCCCGGGTGACAAACTGGAGATCATGGTCTGGAAGGATGACTACCACTCGCGAAAGGTGGTGGTCCAGCCGGATGGCTATATCACTTTTCCCCTGGCCGGCGACGTTTTGGCCATGGGCCGCACCATACCCCAGATCAGGGCTGAAATCACCGACAGGATCAGGGAGTATCTGCCCGACACCCGGATCATCGTGATCCTGGAGGAGGCCAACAGCTACAAGATCTATGTCATCGGCAAGGTCAACAACCCGGGAGAATTCCGTTCGCAGAGCCCGGTGAACGTGCTGCAGGCACTGGCCATGGCCGGTGGCTTCGACAATCTGGCCATTTCCAACCCGGACAATATCAAAATAATCCGCAACACCCCCCGCGGTCAGGAGGCCATTCCCTTTGACTACAACCATGTCAAGAAAGGGAAGGACCTGCAGATGAACGTGGTGCTCAACAGCGGAGATGTGGTAATTGTTCCTTGACTTTTTACCTGATGTGAACTATCTCTGCTTTCACGTGTGAGTTCAACACGTCTGGCGCCATCTCGCCGTCGTCTGTTCATGGTATTGCGCGTCAAGGAAAAGATGGGTTTCGAGGGCGACGGTCGCAGCCGGGCAGTGATGGATCACCGAACCTGCCAAACGGGTCGTGGGATCCGTATCACGGCTCCCGTCGGAAATGATAATGGACTAACCAAGGAGTTGTGAAATCGCCAATGGGACGGATATTTGTCATCGGACTGGACAGCGCCACGTATGATTTCGTGGACCGGTGGGTCTCTGAAGGACACCTGCCAACATTCAAAAAACTGATTTCCCAGGGGGTGAAGGGAGAGCTGACATCGGTGATCCCGCCGGTCACCACCCCGGCGTGGACCTCGTTCCTCACCGGAAAGAACCCGTCCAATCACGGGCTCTTCTCCTGGATCCGGAGGAAGGGCGCCATCGGCATGGAGCCCTTCAACAAGACCCACATCAAGGGTGAGTCCATCGGCGAGCTGCTTTCCCGCAACGGGAAAAAGGTGGGCCTGGTGAACATCCCCAGCACCTATCCTCCCTCCGAGGTGAACGGCTTCGTGGTCACCGGCCTGGAAACGCCCAGCCGCGAGAGCAGCTTCACCTACCCCGCGTCGCTCAAGGAGGAGTTGCTCTCCAAGTTCGATTATGAAATCGAACGGAGCCAGAAATTCCGCATCGGCGAGGAGGATTCGTATCTCGAGGTGGTGGAGAACGTGGAGCGGAAGCGTCAGAAGGCGGTGCTCCACCTGATGGATACCAACGAGTGGGACTTCTTCATGGTGGTCTACCGGGGGACGGACATCCTCAACCACGTCTTCTTCCGCCACCAGGACCCCGGATACCCCCTGAAAGACCCTGAAGGGGTGGCCAGGTACGGGGACGTCATGCTGAACCACTACAAACTGATGGACCAGACCATCGCCGAGATCTGGGAGCGTCTGAACGAGGACGACACGATCCTGATGATGTCCGACCATGGGTCATGCGCCTTCTGGAGATATGTCTACCTCGACAACCTGTTCATGAAGCACGGGCTGCTGAACCTGAAAAAGAGTTTCGGCGGCTCGATCCGGCGCACGCTGTTCAATCTCGGGCTCACCCCGGAAAACGTGCTGAAGCTGATCAATCGCCTGAAGCTGCGCAACCTCGCCCGCAAGCTGGTGCCGCAGAAGAATCGGGTCAAGGTCAGCAGCGCCATGCTCCTGGGATCGTCCGTGGACTGGTCCCGCAGCGTGGCCTTCCCCTTCGGCGGTTTCGGGCAGATTTACATCAACGTGGAAGGCCGCGAAGATGAGGGGTGCGTGAAACCGGGTGAGCAGTACGAGGACGTGGTTCAGCGGATCATTGCAGCGTTGAACACACTGAAGGAACCCCTGGACGGCCAGCCGATGGTGGCCAACGTGATCCGCAAGGAGGAACTGGGCGCGGACCTGATGGACCCGCTGGTGCCCGACCTGTTCGTGCAGTGGGTCGACGACCGCTACGCTGATTTTGGCGGCATCGGGATGAGCAGGGACACGACCAGCGACATCCTGGCCCACTACAGCGGCACCCACAGCATGCGCGGGCTGTTCCTGGCCCACGGCCCGGACTTCCAGCAGGGCACGGTCATCGACACCGCCCGGATCATCGACCTGGCGCCAACCATCTGCCACCTGCTCGACCTGCCGGTCCCCACCGACATGGACGGCCGCGTTCTGGAGGAGGCCTACCGGCCCGGCGTGATGGAGCGGAAACCGGTCCGCTTCACCGACCCTGCGGACAGCGGCACCGGCGAGCAGCACGAACTTAACGATCAGGAAAGGGAGCAGGTGGAAGAACGGCTGCGCAACCTCGGCTACATAGACTAGCGCATATGGCCGACGCACCGCTTCCGCAACCGCCAGAATGGTGTACCAATGAAGACGGTTAAAGTCGTCAATCTGACCAATTTCGATCTGGGCATCCGCATACACATGCGCAATCAGATGCTCTACCTCAAGGAACAGGGATACGATGCCTCGATCATCAGCAACCCGGGGAGCTACATCACCGGGGACTGCACCAACGAGGACGGCCTCTTTGTCAAGACCATCCCCTTCCCCTCCCGGATCACCCCGCTGAGCGACCTGCTGACATTGATAAAACTGGTCCGCTACTTCAGGAAGGAGCGGTTTCACATCGTTCACACCCACTGCATCAAGCCAGGCCTGCTGGGCCGGATGGCTGCCCGCATTGCCGGCGTGCCGGCGATCCTCTACACGATCCACGGTTTTCATTTTCACGACGAGATGCGGCCCAGCGGCATCGCCTTCTACGTCTGGATCGAACGGTTCGCCGCCCGCTTCTGCCAGCTGATTCTGAGCCAGAACCGCGAGGACCTGCAAACCTGCCGTGACCGCAACATCTGCCCGGAAGAGAAGCTGCGGTTCCTGGGCAACGGTATCGACATCCGCCGGTTTCACCCGGAGAGCGTCACGCCGGAAGCCACCGCGGCCAAGAAGAAGGAGCTGGGCATCCCCCCGGAGCACAAGGTGGTGGGAGCGATCGGCCGCCTGGTGCGGGAGAAGGGGTTCCACGAATACTTCGAAGCGGCGCGGATGCTGATCAAGGACCGCGGCCACAAGGTGACCTTTCTCTCTATCGGCGCCGCCTCGCCGGCCAAGGGCGGAATCGACCCCGAAGCCCTGATCAAGGAATTCGGCCTGGAGGGGCAGCTGCTCTTCCTCGGCACCCGCAGCGACATCCCCGAACTGATCAGCACCATGGACCTGCTGGTTTCACCCACCTGGGCCGAGGGGATTCCCCGCAACGTGATGGAAGCCTTTGCCATGGGCAAGCCGGTGGTGGGGACCGATGTCCGCGGCACCCGGGAGACCGTGGAGCACGAGGTGAACGGCCTGCTGGTGCCGGTGAAGTCCCCGGTGCCCCTGGCCGACGGTATCGAGCGGGTGCTGCTGGACGAGGAGCTGGCCCGCAAGCTCGGGCGGCAGGCCCGCGCCACCGTGGAAGAAAAATTCGACGAACGAAGTTACTTCATCCGTACGGATACATGGTACCGGGAGCTGCTCCACCGCAGCCGGCCGGACGTGGACTGGGATGCCCGGCTGGCACCGGTCCCACAGAACGAGACGAGGATATCGTGAACGCCGATCACATGGCAGAATTTCTGCGGAAGGCAGGGTACAAGGTCATCCGGTCGCGGAGCAGCTACTGGTACGAGGCCAGCAAGAGGGTCTATCTCAGCATCCCCCCCGGCCTGACGATGGACCAGGACGAGGAATCGCTACAGGACGAACTGGCCGAGATCTTCAGCGAGCACCGGATCCTCGGCCTCAAGTTCTCCACCACCCGGGGAGATCGGGGCCGGGCCGGCGCGCTCTATGTGGTGCGGGACAAGGAATACGACCTGCCCAGCCTGCACACCAAGCAGCGCCCCAACGTGCGCAAGGGTCTGAAGAACTGCGAGGTCCGGGAGATCCAGTTCGATCTGTTGCGGGACCACGGGCTGAGACTGAACAATGACACCCTGGGCCGGCAAAAGCGAACCGACCCCCACTTTCAGGACGAGAAGCTCTGGCGGCAATTTTGCGAAGCGGGCAGCAGCACACCCGGGGCCGGCGCCTGGGGCTCGTTCGTCGACGGTCAGCTCGCCGCCTACTTCATCTATTTCATCACCGACGGCACCGTTCACCTGCTCTACGAAATGTCGCGAACCGACATGATGAAGCGCTCCGCCAACCACGCGCTGCAGTTCACGGTGATCCATGACATGATCCGCCGGGACGATGTCAACCTCGTCTCAGGGGGCTTCGAATCGATCCTCGACCTTCAGGGTCTGGACCGCTACAAACGCTACGCCGGCTACGAGAAACGGGAACTGCAGCTGCGGGTGGTGCTCCGGCCTATGGCCCGCGCCCTGCTGCTCAATCCGGTCTCCCGGGGGCTGGTGAAAATGGCCACAGCGGTTCCCCTGACCAGGGATTTCGCCCAGCGCTCGGAAAGCATCATCGACATGGCGCGGGTTTCATAACCGGGGATTTGAACGATGACCACGAATCAGGATTCCAGGCAGGCACTTGTTTTTGTGGCTCACGCCGATGACGAGGCCGTGGGCTGTGGCGGGGCGATCCCGCCTCTGCTGGGACCGGGGGTGCGGGGGGTGCTCGTGGC
>RCNC010002004.1_pt1 | contig 13651 bp, 11 predicted proteins | sample 2041301 | NCBI WGS metagenome assembly RCNC01 (sample SAMN09708231, study PRJNA481090) | Marine sediment metagenome, whole genome shotgun sequencing project. | biome: marine sediment; feature: ocean; material: sediment; isolation source: Sewage treatment plant 13A marine sediment (STP13A) ... | reverse complement strand
TAGAGATTTTCCCAGAGCTTCTCCAATATTGTCAGGAAGTATCTCCGAGCCGAATATGTATAGTCCAAAGTTACGGTTCTGCTTAAATGACTTAGGTTGGCAAAGGATATCTTCTGCCTGCTGAATTTTGGATTAGTTCACAATTAACTACCTCTGTGTATTGTAATCGCTGCCAAGATTGTCTGGAAACATCTTGGACTAGAACTTCACAGGAAGCACCTTTCGTTAGAGTAGATGACATGACTGATTACCTTCGTTGTGGCAATGTTGATATCAGAGATCAGTTGCTGAAATTGCCTGATCAGGAATAATATTAATGAACGAGAATTGCCGGTGTCTTGATAATCCCAGTGGTTATATAAATGAAGAAAAGAGTAATAGTCTTCCTTAACCACAAGCCGAGAGATGAAGTCCCGGCTTGTTTGTCTTATTTATTACGATCAATCAAACGCCATACTGGTTTTCCACTCCTGCCAGACCTTGCCAACCAGATCAATGCCCGGTTTCAAGGTCTTCTTACCAGGTTTCCAGCCGGAGGGCGTAGCTTCCGCACCGTTTGTCTCTCTGACTAACTGAAACGCCTGGATCTGACGAACTGTCTCCTGTACATTTCGACCGACTGGAGGTGAAAGAACCTCAAAACCCTGGATGACACCATCTGGATCAATGAGAAATCGACCTCTTGTTTCTACACCCGAATTTTCATCAAACACACCGTAGATTCTGCCTACCTTGCCACCCGCATCAGACAACATTGGAAATGGGACTCCTCCCTCTACCATTTTTGACAGTTCATCGTCATCCCACATCTTATGAACAAACATTGAGTCAATAGACATTGAAAGAACTTCAACGCCAAGCTTTTGGAACTGGGGATACTTTTCAGCGACCGCTGAAATTTCGGTAGCTCAGACGAAGGTGAAATCACCGGGATAAAAACAAAGCGATACCCACTTCCCTAGATAATCAGAGAGTTTGACATTAATAAATTTTCCTTGCTGGTAACCCGGTGCAACAAAATCCGGGGCTTTCTGACCGACCATTATCATTGAATTTTCCTCCTTGATTGGTTGCAATACTGCTTCCTCTTCATCCGGCTCTTCACCTACCGGCCCACCTGTTGGACGGGCACATCCAGTTTCTTGCTCTTCAGGCATAGTTACCTCCTCACTTGATGATATACTACAATGCGCTATAATGAGCATATGCTCGTTATAGCGATATATTATATTAGCTTAATTGGAGATGTCAAGTTAAAGGAAAAGAACAAATTAATGCGGTGTAAAGACCTGTATAACCAATTGATGTTTTGACTTAAGTTAACAATTTAAAATTATATATTATATTAATATTGTTATATACAATTTAGTTGACAATTATAGTTTCAATGTATACCCCATATATAGGAATACTATCCATATATGGAGAACAAATGAATCCACTGTGTAAAGTTTTCTCCGTCATTGAGATTGTGGTTGCCCGGCAGGATAGGGGCACGACCTATTCCGATATAATCAAAGATTCAAACTTGCCTAAGTCGTCAGTTCACAGGATACTCAAGGATCTCTCGGATCTCGAGTATCTCAATTTTGATCCTGCTACAAAACGGTATTTCGGTAGCTTGCGGCTTGCGGCGCTTGGTGCTGAAGTAATGGCAAATTTTCAGTTGCGCACTCATATCCACCCCTTTCTTCTCCGACTCCATCAGGAAACCGAGCACACTGCAAATTTCGGAATTCTTGATGGTATGCACGGGGTGTTCGTGGATAAAGTCGAGTCTCGGGATTTCGGGGTTAAACTCTTTTCTGAAGTCGGCAAGACATTTCCCCTGCACTGCACCAGCATGGGCAAGATACTTATTGCATTTTCTCCGCCTGGTAGATTCACTGAACTTCTCAGCAAACCGCTCGAAGCGGTAACGAACAAAACCATTACCGACCCTTTGCTTCTGCATGAAGAACTCGCCCTGATCAATGTTCAGGGCTACGCGTTTGACAACGAAGAAATTACCAGGGGAATCATGTGTGTTGCCGGGCCAATTTTCGACTTTGATCTCGGACTAATCGGCGCTATCAGCATCGCGTTTCCTGCTTCTCTTAATCACGACCGGGGGATTGAACCGGAAATAGGGGCCATAAAGAGATATGCAGCGTTAATATCGCAATCGTTAGGCGGCAGTCAAACTGCCGTTTTTGAAGAAACCTAATTAATGAGGAGAACTCGGCATGAAGAAATCTATGGTAGTTGGGCTTTTTGTATTGTTGGGGATGTCTTTTGCGCTTCCTGTTACACAGGTAATGGCTGCAAAAGAATTTGTCTTTAAGTATTCCAATTCTCAGTCGGACACGCATCCAAGATCGTTGTCCATGAATTACTTCAAAGACCTGGTGGAAGCGGCTTCGGGCGGCAGGATAAAAGTTGAGCTTTATACATCGGGTGTGCTCGGCAAAGAAGCTGAGGTCCTGGATATGGTTAAGACAGGCGACCTGCAGGGCTGTCGCGGCGGTTTGTTTGAACGGGCAAACAAGATGTACCTGCTCTATACACTGCCGTTCATGTTCGATAATACCGATCAAGTACTCAAACTCATGCGCGGGGACTTTGGCAAGAAGGTCAACGATGGCGCAAAAAACAACGGTTTCTATATCCCGGCTTGCGGTGTTGCAGGTGGATTTAGAAACATTACCAATAACGTCAAGCCAATCAAGATGCCGGACGATATCAAGGGGCTCAAAATGCGTACACCGCCTATTGACATGACCATTAAGACCTTCAAAACACTTGGTGCAAACCCGCAGATGGTGGCCTATACCGAGACTTACATGGCGTTAAAATCTGGTGTTGTTGATGGTCAGGAAAATCCATTTTCAAATACCGTGGACATGAAATTCTACGAGGCACAGAAATATCTGTCGGTTGTAAACTGGCAGATTCACCCTGATCCACTCTATGTCAATCCTGAATGGTATCAATCTTTGCCAGATGATCTTAAAGACATTTTTGACGCTTCAGCTAAGGCGGCAATGATTTACAGCGACACCATCTGGCTCAATTCGGAAAATACTTATTTCAACTTACTGCAGTCCAAACTGGAGACGAACACGCTTACACCTGAGGTGACGGCAGAATTCGCGGAGGCTGCAAAGCCAGTCTGGCAACAGTATGTTGATGATGGCTTTTTTTCTTGGGACGATATTAAAGGTGCTCAAAAAGCTGCAAAAAGCAATTAGACACATTTATATTACCGCAATTGTTTTACCTGTTTCTTAAAAAGGGGGATGTGAAACATTTGCGGCAATTTCTATTTAGAACGTAAAACATGGATCTTCTGAAGCGGGCAGCACACCTCTTGACCCTTGCGCTTGACGGGGTTATTGCATCCTTTTTTGCCTTCATCATCCTGACTACCATCGTACAGGTGATCTTGCGTTATGTGTTCAATGCCTCAATTCTCGGGGGCAACGAAGCTATGGAAGTTCTTTTTATTTATACTACTGCGGTTGGTGCTGCGGTCGCAGTGCGGAGGAGGCAGCATATCAATATCAATTACTTTGTGCAGCAGCTGCCTCTGCTTCTTCAACGATTGGTAGACATTTTAGTCCATCTGTTAATCGCTTTTCTGAATGGAGTGATGATCTATTGTAGCATTAACTGGATCAGCAAGGTCGGCACCAACGAATCTCCTGTCATGAGGATTCCGGAGTGGATTTTCCAGCTCAGCATCCCGATCGGCTGCGGTCTCGTCATTGTGTATTGCATCATTATTGTCGCGCTCGATATCTGGGATGAACAACCGGTTCAGGGAGATGGGACATGCTGATACTTCTTGGCAGCCTTTTGTTTTTCCTATTTCTCGGTATACCGATTGCCTATTCTCTCGGTTTGTCGGGGCTGGCATATTTTTGGATGGTGCATCCCGAGCTGCTTTCTATACTTCCGGCGAGATTTTATGCTGGAATGAACTCATATGCGATGATTGCCATGCCTCTTTTCGTGTTCATGGGACATTTGATGAACTCCGGCGGCATTACCGCCCGACTGATTGATTTCAGTCTCATGTTTGTCGGTCGGCTGCGAGGCGGTTTGGGGCTGGTTAATGTTATTTCCAGCATGGTCTTCGGCGGCATTTCCGGTTCTTCCGTATCAGATACGGCTTCTGTCGGGGCTGTTTTAATTCCGGAGATGAACAAGAAAGGGTACACGCTTGAATTTGCCAGCGGCATAACGGTAGCTTCGTCGACGATGGGGATGATTATTCCGCCAAGTGTTCCGATGGTTATTTACGCCTACATTTCGGAAGAAAGCGTTGGAAGGCTATTCCTGGGAGGTCTGATACCGGGCGTGATGATTGGCTTGTTGATGCTCATTATTACGGTGATTGTTTCCTATTACAAGAAATTCCCCAAAGTGGAAATAACCCTCTCAGGTAAAGAGAAGCTTGCTCTTACAGGTCGGGCCTTCCCAGCACTTGTCATGCCTGTTTTTGTTGTTGGTGCAGTGGTTTTCGGTTTGGCCACCCCGACTGAATCGGCCGGGCTCGGGGTGCTGTACGCCTTCTTTGTCGGGCTGGTGCTTTTAAGAGAACTTGAGCTGAGAGCAATCCCGAAACTACTGCGCGATTCGATTCAAACCAGCGCTACGGTTATGATTATTATCGCTCTCTCCAAACTCTATGTCTGGATCCTCGCCTTGGAAAGAATTCCACAAAACTTGGCAATGTTTGTTTCTGGACTGGAACTACCGATATTCGTTATCCTGTTCGTCATACTTTTGATTATACTGCTGGTCGGTACCTTTGTGGATGTAAGTCCGGCCATTTTGCTGCTGACTCCGGTTTTCCTGCCAGCGATGAAACTAATGGGTATAGATGGTATCCAATTCGGCGTGATCTTGATTACCGGGCTTGCCATGGGGCTGGTGACCCCGCCGGTTGGAATGTGTCTTAATGTATGTTCGGCTATTTCCAAGGTTCAGATCGGCAGAATATTTAAGGCTGCATTGCCTTTTTTGCTTGCAAACCTGATAACTCTGATTTTGGTAACCTATATGCCAGCACTCAGTCTCTGGCTGCCGACATTGCTTATGGACTGAGGCCATGGAGCAGGCAACAATAGAAAATTAACACGATACCAGATATTTGCATCCTCCATGGTTGCAGATTTTTACAATCAAGACAGCCCTGTGGAACATGAACTGAATAACAGAATATCATAAGAGGAGACAGGACCATGGAAACACGTAACGCCATACACCCAGATCATGCCGCTGTGCTTGATACTGACGAACTGAGAGAGCAATTTTTAATTGAAGACCTGTTCACTGGCGATGCGCCTAAACTGGTCTACACTTTTTATGATCGGCTTATTGTGGGTGGGGTGAAGCCAGCTGGTCCCGTTGAGATCAACATCGATCCTGCCGTCATCGGGGCTGAATACCTGCTTGAACGGCGGGAGATGGGGGTAATCAACATCGGCGGACCAGGCAGCATTACTGTTGCAGGAAAGAAAATTGATATGGCTCCCCGTGACGGCCTTTACATTGGCAAGGGAAACAGAGAGATTGTCTTCAATAGTGACGACGCTAGGACTCAGGCACGCTACTATATCCTGAGTGCCCCGGCTCATACCGAATATCCAATTGATAAGATCACCTTTGTCGATGCCGAGCCTGTAGAGATGGGTGAAATGGAGAACTCAAACAAGCGCACAATTCGTAAGTATATTCATCCGGACGGGGTGAAAAGCTGCCAGCTGGTTATGGGCATGACAACGCTTGCGACCGGCAGTATATGGAATACCATGCCTCCTCATTCTCATCAGCGCCGCATGGAAGCTTACCTGTACTTTGATATGAAAGAAGATGACCTGGTGTTTCACTTCATGGGTGAAGCCGACCAGACAAGGCACCTGGTAGTACGTGAAGGACAGGCTGCGCTGTCTCCGAGCTGGTCGATTCATGCAGGTGCGGGAACCGGCAGCTATACTTTTATATGGGGCATGGCCGGGGAAAATCAGGCTTTTACGGACATGGATCATATCCCTCTGTCGGAAATACGCTAAAAGAAGATTATATTGGACCAGTTCAGACTGGATGGTAAAGAAGCAATTGCTTATCACCTCTGACCTCAACAAACTAACCCTAATTTGAAAGGGAAGAATATGAGTAAAGTATCATTTGATTTAACTGGAAAAGTAGCTCTCGTTACGGGAGCTACTCACGGTATTGGAATGGCCGTGGCAAAGGGGCTTGCACAACAAGGCGCAAAGATTTGCGTGAATGATATCGACGATGCAAAGTTGGAAGCTTGCAAGGAAGAATATAAAAAAGACGGTGTCGAGGTCTATAGGCTCAATTTCAATGTGACTTCCGAGAAAGATGTGGACCGTGGAATCTCTCAGATTGAAAAGGAGGTCGGACCAGTTGATATCCTGGTGAACAATGCGGGTATCATCAAACGCGTCCCTATCCTTGAAATGGATCTCGAAGACTTCAAACAAGTCATCGAGGTTGACTTGATTTCTCCGCTGATCGTCAGTAAGCGTGTTGTTCCATCGATGATCGAACGTCGTGCAGGAAAGATCATTAACATGTGTTCAATGATGAGCATCTATGGCCGTCAAAATGTTTCAGCTTATGCTTCTGCAAAGGGTGGTTTGAAACTATTGACTCAAAACATGTGTTGTGAGTGGGCGAAGTATAACCTTAACATAAACGGTATTGGACCGGGCTATATCGCGACAGCGCAGACTGCCCCGATTCGTGTAAATGGGCATCCTTTCAACGACCTCGTTATGACTCGTACCCCTGCTGGTCGTTGGGGTGAGCCTGAGGATCTTGCTGGTGCAGCAGTTCTTCTGGCATCGGATGCAGGTCAATTTATCAACGGTCAAGTGATCTACGTTGATGGTGGGATTTTAGCCAATTTTGGTTACGTCAAAGGAGAGAACGAACTCTAGTTCGATCCTTTATCAAGACGCGGGGTCCTGGTTGGTGGATTTGTGCCCATTTTCTATTCCCGCAAATTGATTGCCAGGCTGAATCAGTGTGCTGCAAAAGTGAGAAAAGAGGTCTTTGCCTGACTCTTGTTGAGTGCGTTTTATATTTTACTGGCATGGCCACTTTTTTGCTCTTGGGTAGCTGATGCTCGTTCTGCTGGCATTACTGCTCCTGTCCGGGCCGGCGAGAATCGTAATCGCCATATTCTGGAACGTATTTCTGCAGGCTGGCATCATAGCCGCGATAGTGAACGACTGGCCTTCCCCCAGTAAATCAGTCCAGTACCATGGTATAGATTTGGATCGATTGTATTTGAGAAAAGTCAATAAAATTTCCATTGGTAATCCTCAAATGGAAGGTGCACGTAACACTTTAAGAGTGTTCTTGACGACCTTTCGTCTAGGAAACTGAAAGTGCCTCAGGAAGAAGTTTTTATCATTGAAGCTGGCTCTCAACCAAGGAAGAACTGATACCTATTGACAGATTTGATCTTCGTAGGAACGATTCGACATTTTAAGAGGACGTCATGATCAACGCTGAATATCAAAATTATGTAGAGGCAATATCAACCCTTATTTCGGATGAACGAATCTTCACCGATACGCTGCGCCGCCTGGCCTATGGCACGGACGGCGGTTTTTACCGGCTGGAGCCACAGGTCGTGGTAAGGGTTTCAAATGAAAAGGAGATGCAGCTTTGCCTTCGGGAAGCATCTTCCCGTAAGCTTTCTGTAACCTTCAAAGCTGCAGGCACTTCCCTTTCCGGTCAGACCATATCCGACTCTATTCTACTCATGGCCAATGAGGGGTGGGAAGATTTTGAGGTTTTGGACGAGGGGCAAAAGATCCGCCTGCAACCGGGAATTATCGGGGCAAAAGTTAACCGCATTCTGGCCCCGTATGATCGCAAGTTCGGCCCGGATCCCGCTTCCATTAACTCCGCAATGGTCGGCGGCATTATTATTAACAATGCATCCGGTATGAACTGCGGCACCCATGAGAACGCATACAAAACCATTGAATCTGCCAGAATTATTTTCGCAGACGGAACCCTGCTTGATACAGCAGATACTGACAGTCGTAAATCATTTCGCCGCACACGTCCCGGATTTGTCGATAAAATTGAGGAAATCCGCGATCAGGTATGTGCAGATAAAGCGTTTGCCGCTCGAATAAGAAAAAAATACTCTATAAAGAACACCACCGGCTTTTCTATCAACCCTTTTATTGATTACAATGATCCTTTCCAGATCATCATCAACCTGATGATCGGTTCAGAAGGTGCACTGGCATTTCTCTCCGAGGTGGTGATGCGCTCTGTGCCTAAGTACGACTGCAAGGCGAGTTCCATGGTCTATTTCCCAGACATCGTAACCGCATGCAGGGCCGTGGTGGGGCTTAAGAAAGGACCGGTGGACGGTGCAGAGTTACTTGACCGACTTGCTCTGAAATCGGTTGAGAACAAGGAGGGTATTCCGGACTTCATCAAACAATTTGATGAAACAACCACTGCCGTCCTCATCGAAACCATGGCATCGAATGAGGATATTCTCGCTGAAAATATCGTTGCAATCAAAGAAATTTTGGCCGGCTTTAAAACGATTCGTCCCATCGCATTTACCTCCGATCCGTCTGAAAACGAGCAGTTGTGGAATATCCGTAAAGGAGTGTTCCCTGCTGTCGGTGGCATGCGGGAAATTGGAACGACCTGTCTTATTGAGGACGTGGCCTATCACCTGGAAAACCTGCCCGAGGCCACCAAGGAACTGCAGGATATCGTCGCCGAGCACGGTTACTCGGATGCAGTAATTTACGGGCATGCCCTGGAAGGGAATTTTCACTTCATCTTTAATCAGGATTTCAGTGATCCCAAAGAGGTGGAACGTTACGATGCAATGATGAACGCGGTCATCAACATGACCGTTGATAAGTACGACGGTTCTTTGAAGGCAGAACATGGCACCGGGCGCAATATGGCACCATTTGTCAAAAAAGAATGGGGCGAAAAAGGCTACAACCTGATGTGTGAGATCAAAAAACTCTTTGATCGCGACAATATCCTTAATCCCGGCGTTATCATCAATGACGACCCCAAGTGTCATTTAAAGGATTTTAAACCGCTGCCACAGTGCGACCCGTTGATCGATAAATGTATTGAATGCGGATTCTGTGAAGTTAACTGCATGTCAAACCATTTCACTCTCTCTGCCCGCCAGCGTATTGTCATACAACGCGAAATAATGAGATTGAAGAAAAGCGGGGAAAATCCCCGGCGCCTTGCCGAGCTTGAGAAAGATTTTGTCTTCCAGGGCGATGAAAGCTGCGCTGGTGACGGGCTCTGTGAAACATCGTGCCCCGTCTCCATCGATACCGGAAAATATATCAAACAGATACGGGCTGCGAATCGCAGTTCGTTCGGGAAAAAAATAGGTCGTTTCACGGGAGAACATCTGGGACTGGTCACCAGCAGCGCTTCTATTGCACTTGGGATGGTTGGAGGAATGCATCACCTTTTGGGTACCAAGAATTTTGGCAAAATATGCGATACAGCACGCTCCATAAGCGGCAATCGCATACCAAAGTGGACACCTGCCATGCCGATAGGTGCATCAGCTCCAGAAGGGACCCCTATCAATACCCAGGCCGAGCATAAAGTGGTCTATTTTCCATCATGTATAGCCCGTTCCATGGGACCGGCAAAGAATGACCCGGTGGATGATTCGGTCACAGAGGTGACCATTCGGGTGCTCAAGAAAGCTGATTATGGGATCATTTTCCCCAAGGGCATGAAAAATCTCTGTTGCGGCACCCCCTGGGAGTCCAAGGGGTTTGCCGACACTGCCGACATGAAGTCCAGTGAACTTGAACAGGCGCTGCTGGTCGCATCCGCGGAGGGAAAATATCCGGTGCTCTGCGATACATCGCCCTGTTTGTACCGTATGCGCAAGGTCATGGACAGCAGACTTAAGCTCTACGAACCAGTAGAATTTATACATTCATTCTTGGTGAACAAACTGCAATTTACTCCGAAAAAAGAAACTGTAGCCATACACCCAACCTGCTCAACAAAAAAAATGGGACTCTCCGGACTCTTGCAAGAGGTTGCCTGCATGTGTGCCGACAAGGTGGTTTTGCCCCCTGATGTAAATTGTTGCGGATTTGCCGGAGACAAAGGTTTTCATCTGCCTGATCTAAACGCTCATGGCCTCAGAAAGGCCGTCTCGGTGATCGAACAGGAGGGGGCTGTGGCGGGTTATTCAAACAGCCGCACGTGTGAGATCGGCTGTACATCACAGATCGGTATTCCCTATATGTCTATCATGTACCTAGTCGATGAAGTTACGACGGGGACGGCCTAGGGTCTTGAGGTGACAGTTTTATTACCGAGATCCTGTAGCGTATTACAGTCGAGCAATTTCGACATACCGAATTCGGTCATATCAGCTTAATAGAAAGAGATCTATTGATGAGCAAATCAATGTACTCAGAAACAAAAAGGCATAGCCGTATTCGATTTCGAGTAATTCTCGTATCAGCTCCTTGGGCGGTGTTTCATCGCCCATCTATCCAGCTGGCAAATTTACGGAGCTATTTGCAAGAGGTGGGTGGCTACCCGGTTGACAACTGTCATCTGTACTTGAACATAGCAAAAAAAATCAGTATCGACCTCTATTCTCGTATAGCCAATTCCGGTTGGGCTGGAGAGGCGCTTTTTGCTCCCTTGCTGTTCCCTCAGAAAAAAGAGACTGCTGCCCGCCTTTTTCACTCTGAGTTACAAGGTGATGGCAAAGGATCGGTACCCGACTTTGGCGGTCTTGTTGCCGATATCGAAGAATGCTGTGACATCTGGATGTCTAATATCGATTTGGAAAAGGTTTCACTACTTGGTTTCTCGGTCTGTTTCAGTCAACTACTCCCATCTCTCTATCTCGCCTCCCGGTTCAAGGCAAAGGCAGACATTCCCATAGTCTTTGGTGGGAGCTCTTGCTGTGAATCAGTAGGTTTATCCTTAACAAGGCATTTTGACCAAATTGACTACCTGATCGATGGTGAAGGTGAAGGGGCTCTGCTTGAACTCTGCAACTTCCTTAATGGGCAGCAATCAAATATACCCAGTCAAATTAGGACCCAACAATTTCAAGAGACAAACACGAAATTATCCAATATTACGCAGCTTGACGAACTCCTCATTCCTGATTTTGACCCTTATCTGCAAGAAGTTCGTCAACTTTTTGTCGATCTACCCTTCATGCCAACTCTGCCAGTCGAGTTCTCCAGGGGGTGTCGGTGGAATCGCTGCACATTCTGTAACCTCAATATTCAATGGCAGGGATACCGCCACAAGAGTGCCGGACGGATGATTGCTGAAGTGCAGGAATTGTCCGCTAAAAATGAAACACTAAATTTCTCATTCACTGACAATATGTTGCCGGAGAGAGAAATAGAGAAATTTTTTCAGACCATGGCCACGTTAAATCAAGATTTTAACTTCTTTGGTGAGATACGGGCGAAAACATCTCTCGAGAAACTCTCCCTATTTCGCCGTGGTGGACTGCGAACTGTCCAAGTAGGTATCGAGTCGTTGTCTACCACACTGCTTTCCCGAATGAGGAAGGGAACCACTGTCATGGATAACCTCGCCATCATGAAACACTGCATTGCCAATGAGATTGGTCTTCTAGGCAATATAATTACAGAGTTCCCTGCCACGAGTATAGAGGAAATAGAAGAAACCCTCGTCAACCTTGATTACGTTTTACCATATCCCCCGCTTGAAGCGGCATCATTCTTTCTTGGATATGGTTCACCCATATTCCGTCAACCCCATGAATACGGAATATGCGCAATCATTCCTCATCCAAAAAATTGCATGCTTTTTCCTCAGCAGTATCAGGGGGGATTGCTAATCTCCGGATACCGTGGTGATAAAATGATTCAGCAAAAGCGATGGCGGCCAGTACGAGAAAAAATTAAGGCTTGGAAAGACTTTCACCAAAACAGAAGCAGAGAATGCAATAAACCGGCACTTTATTATCAGGATGGTGGCGGTTACCTTTTCATTCACCAAGAGTTGCCGGAAAACTCGACACTACTGCACAGGCTTCGTGGGATATCTAGAAAAATGTACCTTTTTTGCGATCAGCCAAAGACGATCGAAGAAATCTGTATTTTTTTCCCTGGGTTGAGCCGTGAAGCAATAGAAAAATTCGCTCACCAGTTATATACCAAACGACTTATATTTCGTGAGGCGGATCGTATATTAGCTCTTGCCGTTCGTCTTAAGTGAGTCCAGGCAGGCTTTGTGCCTCGCTTGGACTCTGTCCTTCACTCAATATCTCTATTGGCACTGTTAAATTCAATGATCAATTGCCGAAATTACGTTATCAGTTTGTATACGTAACAACTAATTTTTCTGGAATAGGGCAGAGCTTCTCAGGACCAAGGTTGTCATGGTAGGAGCTGAAGTAATCATAGAAGGAACAGACTTCTAGGAACATATCATGATAACATGTGTTTACCGACACCTCGGTCTACCTGCCCCAAAGCCTCCCCAAAAGGAGTTCATGGACCGCCTTCTAGGACGCCAAAGAGCAGTCTTTCGTCCTGATAAATATTCATTTTTCTCTCACAATAAGCTATAATAAGTATAAGGGAACTACTACAATGTTGGAAGTTTTCGGCTGGGGGGTAAACTCGATCAAACATGTGGCTAGGAGTTCCTGATAGGGATACTCCCACTTAGTGTTACTGGCATTCTTTGTCAGCTTTTTCTCAATAAACTGACCGCTTAAATGAGGGGAGGAATTTATGAGAAAAATAAAGTCCATACTATTCATTTTGGTAGCCGTTAATCTCTTATCAATAGTGAATGTTTTCTCAGCCCATAAACAATGGGAAAAGGTTGGCTATAGTAAACCGAAGATAAGTGATATAACTGATCAGCTTTATGGGATGAGTCGCCGTTATGGATATACCCACAGGCTGGAACTAGATGTAGTCATGATAAGAGGTTGTGGCTGGGATAAAAATACAATCATTAAACGATTGATTCATCTAGCCGATATCTTCAAGCAATGCAGAATTAAATTTGAGGATGTCGATTTAATTGAAATAGATCCTCCAAATGGTAGGTTAGACTTTTTCCCTTGGTATCGTCCTCATAAAGATCTTGAAGATAAGTTCGATAGTTCCACCTACCTGTTGGCAAAATCCTACCACAACACCGGAAAAAGATTCTCTATCACATATATACGCTCCTTTACCAATGGAGAAACCGGCTCAGCCGGACCGGTCTGGTATTGCGGAATTAACAGTACAATGCTCTATAAAGCATTCATCTCTTTGGTAACAACGGAAAATGATTATTTAAGCAGAAGACCAAAAGGCTATTCTGTTGAGGCTCATGAATTGGGCCATGACCTATTTGACTGTGCACATGTTGGTAGGGATAATATTATGGCCCTCACTGCGAGAAAAAGATTACCTGTTGTAAGAGAAGATCATTGCAGAAAAGCTCGTGCTCATAAGCTTGTAAGAAATCTCAGTACGGTCCTACAAAATGATGAATATAAACGAAAATAATGGTTCAGAAAGCCCCCTGTGGTATTCTAATTTTGACTGAGATAAATCCTGATAGCTTACGGGGGACACATTCC
>RCNC010002003.1_pt1 | contig 13652 bp, 10 predicted proteins | sample 2041301 | NCBI WGS metagenome assembly RCNC01 (sample SAMN09708231, study PRJNA481090) | Marine sediment metagenome, whole genome shotgun sequencing project. | biome: marine sediment; feature: ocean; material: sediment; isolation source: Sewage treatment plant 13A marine sediment (STP13A) ... | reverse complement strand
GAATCCTTCATGGAAAAGGGAATGGTATCCTGAGGCAGCTGATCCGGGAGTATCTCCATACGATGGACCTGGTGGAATCTTACGGGGATGCACACCTGGATCAGGGTGGCGCAGGAATCACAGTGGTAAGACTTGAGGTATAAGAACAGGCTTGTTGACATCCTCCCTTCCCTAAATTGAAAGGGAATCCAATGGCTTTTATGAAGCCACGGGAAGTACTTCCTCGCGGGTTCCTACAGGTTCCTGCTGCCGACCGTTTTTGCGGTTCGCTTGACAGGCCATCCCCGTCTGCCCGACGGTTAGAATGTTTTTTGCTGCATTTACATCTGCATTTTCTTCATGCCCGCATACCTGGCACTTGAAAACATCCTGTGATAGTCTGTTCTCTTTTGCCGTGTGTCCACAATGCGAGCATTGTTGTGAAGTATATCTGGGGTTGACTTCAACCAGCATGCCTCCCTTCCAGAAGAGCTTGTAATCAAGCTGACGTCGAAACTCAAACCACCCCTGGTCCAGAATCGATTTATTCAGTCCGGATTTGGCCTTTACATTCCTGCCCGGCTTTTCGATACTCCCCTTTGCTGATGCGCTCATGTTCTTGATCTGTAATGCTTCCAAAAATACCTTAGCGTGGTTTTTGCTTATGTCGGTACTCAATTTGTGAAGGAAGTCCGATCGTACATTTGCTATTGTTTGATGCAGCTTTGATATGTTTCTTCTCTGCTTCTTCCGGTTATTTGAACCTCTCTTCATCCTTGATAGTTTCCTCAGCTCCCTGGCCAACCGCTCTTCATGCTTACGGAAACTATGCACACCTTCTATCATGGTCCCGTCAGAAAAGGCTGCAAAGCATTTTATCCCTGCATCAATCCCTATCTCCGAATCAGAAGGATGTTTCCCTATTTCAACCATCTGCTCAACCTGTATGGAGGCAAACCACAGTCCTCCCCGATTGGTGATGGTGATGTTCTTGATTTTTCCAGCTATTGCACAACTCTTGTGAAAACCTAACCAGCCAATCTTTGGCAGGAAGATACTACGGTTATCAATCTTAAAACCCTGCGGGAATCTTATCCCATCATTCAAGCCTCTCTTCTTGAACACCGGGGTCCGCTTCAAAGGCTGGTTCTTATCAAAGCAATCCTTGAAGGCCCTTTCCAAATCCTTCAGCTTCTGCTGTAACACCTGTGAAGGGCACTCCTCCAAAAAGCCATACTCGTCGGATGGTTTCCAAAGGGTCAGCCAGAAAGCCATTTCCTGATACCAGAGTATCTTTTGTTTGTTCTCTAAACGTTCGAGGTTCATGGCTAAACACTTATTCCACACAAACCTGGCAGAACCGCAGAAGCGGGCAAGCTTTGCTTCAATATTCTGATTGGTCTTGAGCCTTACTTTATATGCTTTTCGGACTGTCTGCATCACTCTTGAATATACGAAAAATACTGATGTTTTGCAAGTTTTGTGACATGTTATATCCTCATTCAAAGCATTTTACATGCATCTGATCTTGATCGAAAATATTAGTTGTTTTCAGAGTTCGTTACCGGCAAATAGGACAAGGCTTTCTCATGTGTTTATGGCATTTCTTACAATTTATCGAAGTATATTTAAGAAAATTTTAACCTGTGCTTATATCCCCTCCCTGAAGTGAAGGGGTCTTACGCACAGTTTAGATAAATAGAAAATATGTTGAAGTTAGTTCCGAGAAAGGAAATTGATGTGCAGAAATGGGACGATTTGATAGCTTCATCCCTGTCCGAAACCATATATCCCTATTGCTGGTATCTGGATACTGTGTCTGAAAACTGGTCGGCTATGGTTGTGGATGATTACAAGTTTGTAATGCCTGTGGTATGGAAGAAGAAGGTTGGCATGAAATATATATATCAGCCATTCTACACCCAGCAACTTGGTGTGTTTAGCAGGGAGTATGTGGACCCTGAATTGATCCAAAAGATGCTCCGGATTCTCTATAAGAAATTCAGGTTTGGAGGCATAAATTTCAATGCCAAGAACCTGGTTGGGGAAGACTTACCTTTCACAGTGGATGATAAATCCAATTATGTGATGACCCTGGATCAGGATTATGATACCCATTATAAAGGGTTCACAAGCAATGCCAAAAGAAATATCAAGAGGTCCTTAGAGTTATCCGAGCAGGTGGAGAGAAATTTGCCAGTGGAGGAGCTGGTCAGATTAAAGCGGGAAAATGATGTGCTCCAGCGTTCCGAAGAGGATTACCGATGGATGGTGAAGGTGTTTGAGACCATCCAACAGCATGATGCGGGAAAAATATATGCCATTCGGACTGGGAACGAGATTATTGCTGCAGCATTTTTTGCCTTCAGTAAAACCAGGGCGATATACTTACTTTCAGCCTCCAGTCAGACAGGAAAGGAGCATCGGGGAATGTTTCGCATTATTGATACCTTTATTAATGATTATGCAGGTTCAGGAAAGATCCTCGATTTTGAGGGTTCAAATATTCCATCGGTGGCACGCTTTTTTGGTGGATTTGGGGCACAGGCTGATATCTACCAGAGCGTCAGTTTCAACCGTTTACCAGCCACACTTACCAAGTTGAGATAGCATGAACGAAGGCATCCGGAATACAATCTCATCCATGGCTCGTCCAATGAAGCTTGAGCGCTTGATCAGATGGTCGGGGCAAAAAAATATTTTCCCCTTTTACCATACTGTTTCTCCAGAATCATTGCCCCATGTCAGTCACCTGTACAGGGTACTTAAACCAGCTGAATTTGAAAGGGACCTGGATCAGTTGTTGCTTATGTTTGAACCCTTAAGCCTGGGGGACTACCTTGAAAACAGTGAAGGGAAGAGGGGGAAGCGCAGCATGGTGCTCACTTTTGATGATGGTCTGAAGGGGTGTTATGAGTTCATTGCTCCCCTGCTAAAAAAGAAGGGTATTCCAGCCACATTCTTTCTGAATAATAAGTTTATCGATAACAGGGGACTCTTCTACCGGTATAAGGCGAGCCTCTTGATTCACCAGGTAAGAAATGATTGCAGGTCAAAGGAAAAGGTGGCCACTTTTCTGAAGATATCTGAGGAGCAGGTGGAGACATCCGTTCGGATGATTGGCTGGGATCAGCGTGCACTGCTGGAAGCCCTGGCAGTGGAGGCGGAGCTGGATTTCGCAGGATATCTACTTTCCAGACCGGTTTACATGAATAGCAATGAGGTAGAGGACATACTTGAATGGGGCTTTGATATTGGAGCTCATTCATCCGATCATGTTGATTTCACCAGATTGGATGCAAGCGAGATGAACCAGCAAGTCAAAGCCAGTGTTGAGGACCTTCAAAAACGCTTTGGAGTTCATACGGCTTATTTCTCATTTCCCTTTACCAGTGACGGGGTACCCGGGGAGGTCATTGACAGCTTGCTGGAAGAAGGAACAGCAAGCGCTCTGCTGGGAACAGCAGGATTGAAGCGGACGGGAAAGCGGTCCTATATCCAGCGTATACCCGTGGAAAAGTACGAAATGACGGCACTTGAAACCCTGAAAGCCGAGTATCTGTATTATTTATTGAAAATGCCCCTGGGCAGAAATCGTCTCAGGCAGTAATCAGCCAACGAACATCACATCACCATCTCCATCGTGAATCACTGGATTGTCCGGGATAAGACCTGCCAGCTTTTCATGGGCAAAGATCAGTTGAGGCATTTTCCGAACCGAGAGAAATATCCTTTTGTATGCCAATAGCTTTTCCATAAGCTCCGGATTACGTATAGTGGTATGTGTACACCCTGAAGCAATCATGGTTCGAACAATGGTTTCAGCCATACAGGTGAGGAGCGCATTGCTCCCTGCAAACATATAGGGTACCGATAGCACATTGTTGTGCATAAGAAGCCATAGAATACCCTGCTTGTCCTCATCGGATTGAGTAAAGTGATAAATGCTGTTTTCGAAGCGATTGGCCCGGTAGGAGAAGTGATAATTGAGTGGATCGCAAGCCTGTTCGGTAACCCAGGGATACTCCAGGGCCCATTCAAAAATCTCCCGGTCTCTCCGAAAGAGAGCATCCTGCTGAAGCTTGCTTACCAAAGCTGATAATTGAGCAACAAAGTTTTTAAGGGGCTCCACATCGCATGGGCATTCCTGGGAGAAATTGAAGCTCTCAAGCCTACCCTCCCGAAGCTGGTTTATCATGCGGTCGGCTGCTCCTAATAATTTTCTGGACCCCAAACGTTTTCCCAGTAAGTCCTCGGCAACTGATCTCAGATAGAATCGTTTCCCCTCCCTGTTAGCGATGATTTTGAAGCGGCCGGTGTGGTCATAGAGTGCTTTAGATTCTGGTGCATAATTGGTATACATGAGTCGTCCTTCCCACTGCTTTTCGGCCATCTCAAGCAAGTGAGTGGAGATCCCCCTTCGCCTCATATCGGGCCTGACCCAGTTTCCACTCAGCCAGGCAAAGCGCTGAGTATTTTCCTTAATGTCATAAAAACTATCGGGTAAGAGGGTGCGGTAAGCGATCACTTCACCCTTCTCACGCATCTCAAACAGAACCGGGTCGGATAGCTGTGCCCTAGGATTCTTAAGATAGGATTGAAGGCGGAGCGGGCTGACCGGCAGGAGGGATTCTGGTTTGGAATAAAGGGTGTAAAGGTAGGGTTTAAGCTCCTCCAGTGTATATGATTTCAGATCCATGGACCGCTTTTAGACATTCTGGATCAGCTTGTCAAAATCTGCTTCTGAGAGATTAGCGCTATGCAGTTGTCCACCCTCACATTTCAAGGTTCTTGACGGGAAGCGCTTGATCAGGTTGTAATTGTGTGTGGCCATTATCACTGCCCTGCCGCTATTGGAAATCTCCACAAGGATGTTCATGATATCTTCCGATGTGGCAGGATCCAGGTTCCCTGTGGGTTCATCGGCCAGAATTATTTCAGGATCATTGAGCAATGCCCTGGCAATTACCACGCGTTGTTGTTCACCACCCGAAAGCTGGTGTGGCATTTTATATCCTTTGGAGCCCAGATCGACCTTCTCGAGGACCTCTGCAATACGATTGTTAATTTCAATCTTATCTTTCCAGCCTGTGGCTTTCAAGGCAAACTCCAGGTTGCTGTCCACCGCACGGTCGTTGAGCAGTTTGAAGTCCTGGAAGACAATCCCCAGTTTTCTTCTAAGCATGGGTTTGTCTTTGCGTTTCAAATCCTCCAGGCTGAATCCGCTTACCATTCCATTGCCTTCATTGAGGGGTAACTCGGCATTAATTGTTTTGATCAGACTGGTTTTACCGCTTCCAACCCTTCCAATCACATAGACGAATTCGCCCTTTTCTACCGAGAGATTGACCTGTTCCAGAATAATGTGGTCATCCACTGCAATTGTCGCATTTTCAAGAGAGATGACCTTGTCCAGTGCCATAGTTTCTAAAATATGCGGTTAAATTAAGAATTTAATTCATACTAAAAGTTAACATATGACTGTTAATTAAAAAGAATTGGCTCCCAATGAGCAGGCTGTAATATTCGTACTTTTATCAAGTTAATCTCATGCATATGATCCGTTCGAAAAAGAGAATCACACCTATCATATTCCTTCTGGCCTCACTTATGGCCTATAGTCAGAAGAGCGCGGTGTACGAATATGGAGACAGGGAATACCTGGAGGGGCTGAAGCTATACGAAAACCAAAAATATGGTGCGGCACGCAAGGTCTTTGGAAAGTACCTGGAGGAAAATCCCAGATCAAAGTCTGAGATCCGCTCCGAAGCCTCCTTCTATCTGTCCATGGCGGCTGTGGAGCTTAGGAATGATGATTCGGAGTTCCTGGTATATACCTTTATTTCAGAGTACCCGGGGAGTCCCCACGTGAATGAAGCAGCCTTTCGTCTGGCCGACTTTTTTTATGACAAGAATAGCTGGGCAAGGAGCATCTCGTGGTATAATAATGTGGACAGGTACAAATTAGGAAAAGAGAAATTGCCGGAATTCTATTTCAAAAAGGGTTACAGCTACTATAAAAGAAATGATTATGAGAATGCCCGGGTGAATTTTTACGAGATCCTGGAGATGGAATCATCTTATACGGGACCGGCAACCTACTATTATTCCCATATTAACTATGAACAGGGGAACTATGAGACGGCCCTGAAAGGATTCAGGGATATTGATGATGACCCGCTTTTTAGCGGGATCGCTCCTTACTACATTTCGCAGATCCTCTTCATGCAGAAAAAATATGAAGAGGTCATTGCTTATGCCCCAACACTGATGGATTCTGTGTCGGAGCGAAGGCTGGGAGAAATAGCCAAGATTACCGGGGAGTCTTATTTTATGATGCAATCCTATAAAGAGGCCATTCCCTTCCTGGAGACTTATCGTTCTAATTCGAATGCCTATACCATTCATGACCGTTACCAGCTGGCCTATGCCTATTACAACAACCAGGAGTATGAGAATGCTCTTCCGCTTTTTGAAGGGATCAGCTATCGGAATACGGAGATTGCCCAGAGTGCACTCTATCACCTGGGTGACTGCTATTTGAAAACCGGAGACAAGAAAAAGGCTCTTATAGCTTTTTCCAAAGCGGCCAATATGGATTTTGATCCCAAGATTCAACAGGATGCGCTTTTTAATTTCGCCAAGGTCACATTTGAACTGTCCTACAATCCATTTAATGAAGCCATACGGGCGCTGGAGCTCTATATCAGATCCTATCCGGCGGCAGATAATACAGATGAGGCATACAATTACCTGGTGACTGCCTACCTGGGAACAAGGAATTACTCCATGGCGATGACCTCTCTTGAGAAGATTAAAAGGAAGGATGCAAACATTGAACGGGCCTATCAGAAGGTGGCTTTTTACCGGGGACTGGAACTATATAAGAACCTGAGATTCGCTGAGGCTGTGGACGCACTGGAGGTAAGCATTCAACATGCCGGATATGATCCGGTTATTGCTGCCCGCACCTACTTCTGGCTGGGAGAAGCGGCATACCGTACCGGCGACAGAAAAACTGCAAGGATGTACTACGATCAGTTTCTGAAGGATGGAAGTGCCCGTCAGCAACAGGAATATGCTCTAAGCAACTACAGTCTGGGTTACATATATTTCGATGAGAAAGCCTATGAGGAATCCCTTAGCTGGTTTGGAAAATACCTTCGATTATCGGAAGGTACATCCTCGGCTACCAAAGCTGATGCATATAACCGGATGGCCGATTGCTATTTTGTTCAGACTCAATATACACAGGCCATCGAATATTACAACAGGAGCATTAGCTCGGGGATGGCTGATGTTGATTATGCCATGTTCCAGAAAGGATTCACACTGGGCTTGCTCGACAGAACCCAGGAGAAGGTGGATGTGCTGAACCAGATTATCACAGAGCAGCCAAAGTCTGCTTTTGTGGATGATGCGCTTTTCGAAATTGGCAGAAGCTATGTAGTTATTAACCAACCCCAGCAGGCCCTGAGATATTATGAGCGGGTGGTCAACGAACACTCCAATTCCTCTTACACCAACAATGCGCTGAATCAGCTTGGATTAATACATTACAATGCAGGAGAATATGATGAGGCACTCACCTACTACGAAAGGGTAGCCACCAACTATCCAGGCACCCCAGAGGCAGAGAATGCACTTACCAGTATCAAAAACATTTATGTTCGAAAGGATAATGTCGATGGGTATATGTCATTTGTGACAGGTCTGGGTCGTGATATTACCCGGAGTGAACAGGATTCACTGTCTTATACCGCTGCTGAAATGATCTATATGCGGGAGGATTGTGAAGGTACAGTACGCGCCTTCATAGATTACCTGGATGCCTTCCCTCAGGGGAACTACCTGTTGAATGCACACTACTACAAGGCCGACTGTCAGCTCAAATTGCAGCAGAACGATGAAGCCCTGGAATCGCTGAATTACATTGTCAATCAAGCCCGGAATATGTTTACGGTACCTGCGCTTGAAGCGGCTTCAAAGATTAGCTTTCGTGAAAAGGACTACAACCGGGCCGCTGATTACTACAAAGCGCTTCTGGAGACTGCCGAGCAGAAAAAGAATATTTTCGACGCCCAGGTGGGTCTGATGCGTTGCTACTATGAGTTGCATGAGTATAGCAATACCATTGATGCAGCACAGCAGGTTCTGCAACTGGATAAGGTCCAGGAGGAGTATATCCGGGAGGCTAACTTCAAGATTGCCAAGTCGTTTCAGGAGATAAATGAAATGGACTTTGCCTATGATTTTTATGCAAAGGTGGGCCATGAGGTGAATAGCGTGGAGGGTGCTGAGTCTAAGTATATGATGATCGAGATTCTCTATGAGCGGGGGGAACTGGACGAGGCCGAGAAGCTGGTCTATGAGTTTATCGAGTTGAATACACCGCATCAGTATTGGATGGGCATGGTCTTTCTGGCACTATCCGATATCTATATTGAGAAAGGGGATGAGTTTTCGGCTATCAACTCCCTGCAAAGCCTGATCGATTACTATACGGTTCCTGATGATGGAATTATTGCCAATGCAAAGCAACGTAAAGCGGCGCTTACAGAACAGGCTGAGAGTGATATTGCACCAGAACCGGAACAGCTTCAATAATAAAGCAATTGAAATGAAAGAATTCAGCATATTATCAAAAAGATTAGGGGCTTGGATGGTGTTCTGTTTATTGCCTTTGGCGATGATGGGTCAGCAGAAAGAGGTGAGGGTGGTCAAACCCTATTCCCCAACATTATCGGGTGCGGAGAAGATTGAATTGCTTCCCAGCATGGATGAACAAATCGATTTTACAATTCCGGAGATCTCCTACCAGCTTTATCCGAAAAGGTATGAAAGTCAGTTCAGGGTGGAGCCGATTAAAGCGGCCCGGATGGTGAAAATGCCCCTGCAGCGACTCTATAAAAGTCAGCTTACCCTGGGTTTCGGGAACTACCTGACCCCACTTGCTGAATTGAATATTAACCAGTTGAGATCGAGGAACGGGACCTTCGGAATACACCTGAAGCACCATTCCATGAATGGGAAAGTTAAGCTGGACAACGACCTGAAGGCTCCTGCCGGGTTTAATGAGAACGAATTGGATATCTATGGAAGCCGCTTTCTGAAGAACTCGGCATTTGATTATGGAGCCGGAGCCAGTTATAATTCCTATGTGCATTATGGGGTTGACCCGGAACTTGATACTGTGCTGAACAGAGAGGATGCCGTTGAACCCTATTTCACTGCTGAAGGGAAGATCGGGTTACATTCCATGCATGCCGACTCATTTCATGTCAACTATAAGGCTTCCCTGGAATACCACTATTTCACCCACAAGTTTGAGCAGGCCGAACATGGCGCAAGGCTCGAATTAGATCTTGATAAAAAGCTGAGAGTGTTGGATCTAGCCGGTGAATTCGGTGGGGTCTGGCTTGGACACTATCCCGGCTGGGACACTCTGGTTGGTAATCAGACCATATTCTGGTTCAATCCCAGTGTATCAAAAGGAACCACGCAATGGCGATTTACAGCTGGTGTCAATATCTATGGGCGGGTGAATAATGAGATATTTAAGCCCCACCTTTATCCCCGGGCCATGTTCCAGTTCCATATGGTGAAAGAGGTAATCGTACCCTATTTCGGAGTGGACGGCTACCTGGAGGCCAATTCATATCGACAGGTTGTAGAGGAGAATCCTTATATAGTTCCTTCCCTGGCAGTCAGGCCCACCAGCCACAAGATGATTGGCTACCTGGGTTTGAAGGGTCATGTTTCGGACGCGGTGTCTTATAACCTGAAAGCCAGTTATTCCATTATAGATGATGCCTACTTCTATGTGAACGACAATAGCAATCCACTGATGAACCAGTTCAGAGTGGTTTATGACGATGTGACACTTGGAACATTGCATGGAGAACTTACCGTGGAACCAAACGATTCATGGAAAGTCTTCCTACAAGGGAATTACTACAGCTACATTACCATGGTCAACGAGGAGCATCCCTGGAACAAGCCAGAGTTTGATATCACCCTCCAGGCACGTTATAATATGGGAGACAAGATCATCCTAAATGCCGGTATATTCACCATTGGTTCCAGGTACTACGAAAACTACAATCTTAGTCTTGACGCCACCCTTCCACTGACCTTCGATCTCAATCTGGGAATGGAGTACCGCTATAGTAAATTACTCTCATTCTGGGTTCGTTTCAATAACATGGCTGCCCAGTCCTACTATCTTTATAACCAGTACCCATCCTACAAGTTCAGGGTCATGTTGGGATTTTCTTATGCTTTATAAACCCATTAACAAATAATTTCCATCACATGCACTTGCGCAAATTCTCCTTTCGTGAAAATGCCGGTCAGAATATCGAATGGCTCATTGATAATGTGAGTCTTGGAGAGACTAACCTGGTGGTGGGGAAGAACTCCAGTGGGAAAACCCGCACCCTGAATGCCTTGTCCGACCTGGTGAATATGATCAGGGGGAAAGGCACCTCTGCAAGCGGACCGGTTTCTTATGAACTTTTATTCCGAAACAGCGAGAAAATTCTAAAATACGAGCTGGCATATGACCAGGAAACCATCAAGAACGAGCGCTTGTATGTAGGGGAGGAACTTGTGCTGGAACGAGGAGAAGGAGGAAATGGGAAAATAAAGTATGAATCAACCCCCGGGTCCATATTTCTGGAATTTGAGATCCCTCACGATCAGCTGGCCTGTTATGCCAAGCGGGACCGGCTACAGCATCCTTTTATTGAGCTTATCTATGGCTGGGCCATTAGCCTGCGCAGGTTTGATTTTAGTGGAGATCTGGGGAAGAGCCGCTATGCATTGAAGTCCGTTTTTCAGGCGAAAGAAATTGACTGGAGTGTTACCACAAATTCGCTGGTACCGCTTATTATGGTGGCAGAGGATGAGTATCCGGAATTCAAGGCTTTGGTGCTGGAGGATATGCGGCAGATCGGGTATGCGCTTGAGGGTTTTGGAATTATCCACTTTTCAGAGCATTACAGCAATGCCAGTCAGGACCGCTTTGCTGTTTATACCTCAGAAATCGGGTTGGAGAAGCAGGTGACACAGCGCGATATGTCTCAGGGGATGTTCAGGGCCTTTTCTGTATTGTGCCAGATCAACTACTACATCTTGTGTGGACAGAAAGGACTTATTATCATAGATGACATTGGAGAGGGACTCGATTTTTCAAGAGCCAAACAGTTGGTGCAGGTCTTGATTGAAAGGACCGGAGAGTCAGGAATTCAGCTGGTCATGTCAACCAACGATTCCTTTATCATGAATGCGGTAGATATTGAGCACTGGGCCGTTATTATGCGGGAAGGGAATAAGATTAGCCTCTATAATTATGAAAATTCAAAGGAGATCTTTGAGGAGTTTAAGTTTACCGGCCTGAATAATTTTGATTTTTTGGCCAGTGAATTCTTCAAATCAGGTTTTAGTGACGAAGCAGAGGAAGAGGAGCAGGGAGAATGAGGAAGCTGGCCATATTTGTAGAGGGGCTTACCGAACAGATCCTGGTCAGACAGTTGCTTCAGGCTGTGCTCGGCCAGAACAGGATCGCCATTCAAACCGTTAAGATTACCGGTGGACACAATGTACGTATGTCTTTCACAGTAATGCGTGCGGCCCATGTGGAGCGACAAACCGATTACTATATTATGGTCTACGATTGCGGTGGGGAAACCAATGTAAAAGGTTACCTGATGGCGCACCGGAATAAGCTTGTCTCCAGCGGCTATACCATGATAATGGGGCTGAGAGATGCCTATCCCAATTTCCAGAGAGATGAGGTGCCAAAGCTATTAAAGGGCTTAAATTACAGACTTCCTCAGAAGAGAGCTGCCACCCATATATACCTGGCTGTAATGGAGACCGAGGCATGGTTCCTGGGTGAGTATAAGCACCTGAAAAAGGTAAGCCCTAAATTGTCACCTGCGTATTTAGAGAAGAGGCTCGGTTTTAATCCCCGAACGGAGAATATGGAGGATCGGGACCACCCGTCTGCAGATATGAAAGCTGCATACCAGCTTGTGGGACATGATTATACCAAGAAAAGAGACCGTCTGAATGCGGTCGTCCGTAAACTGGACTTCAAACATTTCACGCACGGTCTGGCCGATAAGATGCCCAGTCTTGGAACTTTTGTGGAGGGATTACAGAAGTTTTTCCAGGAGGATTTTTAAAGTGCTTATTTATGGATGTGACTGCTGTTGTTAAAGAGATTGAGGAGGCGCTTTCAGACCTTGGTAGTCCTGAGCGAAGAGAGAAGTCCCTTACCTATTTCCCAACTTCTCAGCAGGTTTTGGGGGTCACCAATCCGGATATCCAGGCCCTTCTGAAGGAAATCAAGTCAAAGTATGGCCCTGGGAGTCCTGGTGCATGGATCGATTTGTGTAAGGCCCTGGTGGCCACCTCTGTATTTGAGTGCCAGGTGCTGGCATTTGAAATGATTGGAAGAGACAGGAAATTGTTGGATGCTCTGGAATACAGGGATCTGTCAGAGCTTGGACAGAATCTGGACAACTGGGCTTCGGTGGACCACTATACGGTAGGAATTTTTGGAGTGCTCTGGGGAAGAGGAGTGGTGCTGGACAGCCATATTGATGAGCTGCTGGAATCCGATAACTTCTGGGACCGCAGGGTAGCCGTAGTCTCCACAGTGGCTTTGAACCTAAAGTCGCGTGGAGGCACAGGCGATACGCCCCGCACCATTGCCGTATGTGAAAGGGTGGTGGATGAGCGTCATGATATGATTCAAAAAGCCCTCTCCTGGGCGCTCAGGGAGCTCTCCAAAAGAGACCGGGAGGCGGTCTGTTCATTTATGGAAAGGAACGAGAAGAGACTGGCCAACAGGGTGCTCAGAGAGGTGAATCACAAGCTTGATTTTGGAACCAAGAACTAAGCCCGAAATTTCAACGCTTTTCTGTTAATAACTTCGCTGGTTTTCAACGCTTTCCGAGCTTGTGAAATCGATTTTTATTGCTACTTTTACCTGAATTATTATCGAGGCTAAAATTGAATTTTAAACAATTGATAGTCAAGTAATTAGAGGCAATTATCTGGATTGATAAAGAGAAGAGGGCGCTTACCTATTGCAGGTTTATCGAAGGGAGCATAATCACATTAAAATAACGGAAGTATAAATGATGGTTTGTAAATCATCATTTTAGAACATAAAGAAGAGAGATAATGAGCGAAGAGTTGAACAAGAAGAATTATGACGCGGATAGTATACAGGTTCTTGAAGGACTAGAAGCAGTACGTAAACGTCCTGCCATGTATATAGGCGATGTAAGTGAAAAAGGCTTACATCACCTTGTTTATGAGGTGATTGATAACTCTATAGATGAGGCGCTGGTAGGGCACTGTAGCGTAATTGATCTAACCATCAATGAAGATAACTCTGTTACGGTTGTGGATGATGGTCGCGGCATTCCTATCGATATGCACGAGAAGGAGGGCAAATCTGCCCTGGAGGTAGTAATGACAGTGCTACATGCCGGTGGTAAATTTGACAAAGATTCCTACAAGGTTTCGGGCGGATTGCATGGTGTGGGGGTAAGCTGTGTGAATGCGCTCTCAGGAACCCTGAAAGCAGAAGTGCACAGGGACGGTGAGATCCATGTCCAAACCTATCAAAAGGGGGTTCCTGATGGTCCGGTTAC
>RCNC010002002.1_pt1 | contig 13652 bp, 13 predicted proteins | sample 2041301 | NCBI WGS metagenome assembly RCNC01 (sample SAMN09708231, study PRJNA481090) | Marine sediment metagenome, whole genome shotgun sequencing project. | biome: marine sediment; feature: ocean; material: sediment; isolation source: Sewage treatment plant 13A marine sediment (STP13A) ... | reverse complement strand
TGACATTGAGAAGTACATCGCAACCAAAATTCCGGTCGCCAAATACGATCCAGCGGATTTGCCGAAGCTGATCAAACCGAAGTTCAAACCGCGCAAACACAGCGGCGGACGGGGCGGCAACAGCAGTGGCGGACGTCGCCCAAGAAGATAAGTGTGGGAGCCTAAAGGCCCTCCTACAGCAGGTCTATAACGCCTTTAATTGAGACGAATTCAGGATGCTCATTGGGCGGCCTGGACGTATCCGGATGTGTAATAGCCACCGGATGACGCACGCCGAACGTCGCAGCGCTTTTCAGGACCGGGTGACTGTCATCCACGAACATTGTGGTTTCCGGGTCGAAATCGGTCTCTTCCTGCAGGGCATGCCAGAACCCCTGACGTTCCTTCGCAAAGCCGTAACTGTGCGACGTATGAATTTCGTCGAAGAATTCGGATAGACCCGTCACCTCTTCCTTGAGATCCAGAGTATTCTGGTGCGAATTAGTCACCATCAATACGCGGATATTTGCTTCACGAGCTTGCTCTAAGAACTCGCGCGCCCCGGGCAGGAAATCGATTCGATGGTGATTGTCACGATGCAGTTGGTACACATCGAGTCCCAAATGTTCGCTCCAGTGATCCAGGCAATACCAACGCAGGTCACCTTGCGCCGCACCGAATTTTTTCAGTAGATGGGCACGCGCGTCGCTCAATGACATGTCGTTCTGCTCTGCCCAATGACTGGGTACATGCGTTAGCCACATGTAGTTGTCGTAGGCGAGATCGAGAATGGTGCCGTCCATATCCAGCATCAAAGTCTCACATTTGTCGAGAGCAGCTTTGGGATCGAATGTCACTGACATATACTGCGCGGCCCGCTTTGGGTTATGGAGTCCATGATGAACCTCGAAGAATTGGTCGAACCAATTACCGCCCTCGCAGTTGAGGCCGGTAAAGCGATCCTGACAGTCTACGCCACCGATTTCGACGTAGAAAGTAAGTCCGACGAATCTCCTTTGACGCAGGCCGATCTGGCCGCACATAACTGCATTGCGGCTGGGCTGGCGCAGCTGACACCGGATATTCCGGTTATATCCGAGGAGGATGGCCTCCCTGAATTTGATGTGCGTGGAAAATGGGATCGCTATTGGCTCATCGACCCGCTGGACGGCACCAAAGAATTCGTCAATCGTAACGGCGAGTTCACCGTCAATATCGCCCTGATTGATAACCATCGTCCGATTCTCGGCGTCGTACACGTGCCGGTTCAAGACAAAACCTACGTCGGCTGCGAAGGACGCGGTTCCGAATTGCGCGACGACGGTAAAGTGACTCCGATCAATGTTGCCGCTGCCAGTAACGCGGCCGTTCGCATCGTTGGTAGTCGCTCGCATCGCGGCACCAGCCTCGACGCATTCCTCGCCAAATTAGGTGACCACGACATGCTAGCCATGGGTAGCTCTCTAAAGTTCTGCACGGTTGCTGAGGGCAATGCAGACATCTATCCGCGACTCGGACCGACTTCCGAGTGGGATACTGCAGCGGCTCAAGCAGTGGTGGAGCAAGCAGGCGGAAAAGTACTCGAGCTCGATGGAAAACCTCTGTCCTACAACAAGAAAGCGGACATCCTGAATCCCTGGTTTGTAGTCACCGGGCCCGACGACCATGACTGGCTGGCGCTGCTCGCGGACGGCGAGTAGCATAGGATCTGATGACCGAAAAAGTCGATACTGAATGCTTCAAGACTCTGGATAGACTGCGTGAGTTACGCGTCAGTCACCGGGATATGGACTACCTGATCGACCGTTTGCAACACGACCCCATGATCGATCAATTGCGCATCCGACGTCTGAAGAAGCGCAAGTTACTTATCAAAGACATGATCACCAATCTCGAAAGCGAGCTCATTCCTGACCTCGACGCATAGTCCGGGCCGTTAGCGGCAGGGTGGCGCACTTATCCTGTGCTCAGACTGCCTTTAATTCGCTCAGGACAAGCACCCCACCCTGCCGCTAACTACATCGGAACACTCGATGCTGCTGCTAGAGACGCTGGCAATGGCGTGTTCGACCTGAGCGAATTAAAGGCAGTCTGAGGGAGGGGCGAGCGCGCCATTGCCAGCGTCTCTAGCTGATACAGTGCGGGCAGGAGACGCCTTCTGCGTAGTGTTCGGAGACCAGGTCTTCGCTGCAGAGTGGGCGTCTGCAGGCGTGGCACTGGACGTAGCCGCCTTCGGCCAGGTCGCGGTCGACGGCGACGCGTTTATCGAAGACGAAGCATTCGCCGTCCCAGTGGTTGTCGTCGTCAGAGACCTCGTTGAGGTAGTTCAGGATGCCGCCCTGCAAGTGATAAACCTCGTCGAATCCTAGTTCCAGCATTAACGCGGTGGCCTTTTCGCAGCGAATACCGCCAGTGCAGAACATCGCCAGCGGTTTGTCGCTGGAGGTTTTGGCCAGTTCGATCGCGAAGTCATTAAATTGCCGAAAATTGTCAGTTTTCGGATCAACGGCGCCGGGAAAAGTGCCCACTTCAATCTCGTAGTGATTGCGGGTATCGATGACAACTACGTTCGGATCCGCAATGAGTGCGTTCCAGTTTTCGGGTTGCACGTGAATGCCGGTTTTTTCGTGCGGGCGAATATCGGGCCTGCCCAATGTGACGATTTCATTCTTGCGGCGCACGCGCATGCGCAGGAAAGGTGCCGCGGCTGCATCCGTCCAGCGCGCGTCAATTGATGCATTCAGGCCGAGCTTGCGTTTGATCCAGCTGAAGACAGTTTCAACAGCGAGCTGCTCGCCGGCGAGCGTGCCATTGAAACCTTCATTTGCGACTAGAATTGTTCCGAGCAGGCTTTGCTCTTCGCAGAGTAACTGCAGGTCATCGCAAAATTGATCCACTTCCGGCAAGTCCAGAAAATGATAAAACGAGACTACTTTCATTCTCCGGCCGGCTCCTCGGGCACAGTCAGAGAAAGGATGCTGTGACGAATTTCCTCGCCGAGTACCAGCCGGGCATCCGCGCCGATACCAATCAGGACTTCATCAAAGTCCAACAGGCCGTCCTCGTTACGACGTAAAACTTTCTGGTCCTGCAACTTGCGAATGAAATCGTGGAATAAGGACTTGTTGAAGAAGTCCGGCGAGTGCAATCCATAGATCATCGACAATCGTTCGGCGCTGGCCTGGCACATCTTCTCCAGCCGAATGCGCGACAGGGTGCCGCTGCCGTGCCGCACGAGCAGCGCCACGACCAGAAAGAAGCGCTGTAGCATCGGCACCATCGACTGTCCCAGCATCAACAGCTGATAAGCTTCTGCAGATCCCGCTGCCGGTCGGACCAGGGTATCGCCCTCGCGCGTGAGGAGCTTCTCCTCCACCAGCGCATCGACGGCGTCTACCGTCACATCGATTATGTCGTCGGTAGCCCATTGCAGCGTCAATTCTTTGGCCATAAATGGATAGATCAAACGCATAAGGCGATGAACTTCCGACATTTCGAGCCGACGGCCCTGAATAAAGCAACAGGCTATGGACGCCGGCAACGCAAGCAGATGCAATATATTGTTGCGGAAGTACGTCATAAGCACGGCCGTATGCTCTGTCATGTCGATCACGTCACCCATAAGGTGTGGCCTGCGGCTTATCACGTTGAGTTTTTGGCCGTGCGCAATGATTTCACCTGGCTTCCAGTCCGGCACCGTGACCGAATCGGAGTATCGAAAACGATTCATCAAGTCGACGCTGAGCTTCAGCTGCGCCTCAAGCTCTGCGGCTCCGATTCTCTGATTCGGTGTCGCCAGCAAGACATAGGCGAGCAAACTGATCGGCGTGACTGCAGCTGCAGCATTGATACCGCACATGATCTCATTGCCGAGTTTTTCTGTGACATCGTTAAGCCATTTTGGACGTTCATCAGACAACGCGTTCTCTCGCCAGTCCGGATCGGCAGCATGCAGAAACGGTTCGAGATCGATAGGCTCTGCGATGTTGACGTATACGCTGCCAAAGTTTTCGCGCAAGGACTTTAGCGAGCGAATGACACCAAAGAGCGATTCCGATTTTTTCTCACCACCACCCAACTCATTGATAAATGAATCGCCCTCGATCAGTTTTTCGTAGCCGAAGTAGATTGGCACGAACACCACCGGTCGCTTCGGGTCCTTGATGTATGAACGTACCGTCATCGCCAACAATCCGGCCTTGGGCTCCAACAGCCGACCGGTGCGACTGCGGCCACCTTCGACGAAGTATTCAATGGAATGTCCACGCACGAGCACTTGATGTAGGTAAGCGTCGAATACGGCTGCGTACAGCCGATTGCCGCGAAAGCTTCGCCGTAGAAAAAAGGCCCCGCCGCGGCGTAGGATAGGACCGATAATTGGCATGTTGAGGTTAATCCCCGCAGCGATATACGGTAAGTGCAGGCCTTCCTCGTAACCGATGTAGCCAAGTAGCAGGTAGTCGAAATGACTACGATGACATGGCACGTATATGACTTCCTTTTCTTTTGCGACATCGTGCAGCCGCTCGACATGTCTTAGCTCGATACCGTCATAGATCTTGTTCCACAACCAACGCATGAAGCGCTGAGCCAGTCGAATGGTCGGATACGAAATATCGGCAGATATTTCCATGGCATAGGCGCGCGCTTTTTCACGCGACGATTCTTGCTTGCGTGGATCATCTCCCGCCTCCGCCTGAATAGCGTTACGTACCGTCGGTGTACGTAATACTTCATTCACCATCGTGCGGCGATGCGATAAATCCGGACCTACGGTTGCCGTACGACGTTGACGAAAATGCACTCGCAGAATCCGCGATACCTTGCGAAATTCAATTGCAGCGTCGAGGCCGTCCTGATTGATAGACGTCAATGGCAACGTATGGCTGTAGCGAAGCAACGTGCTACGCCCAAGCAGTAAAGTCGCGAAGAGTTTTCGCGTTCGCCCGACGACACTCCAGTTCTCCGAGAACAGCAGTTTCAAGAAGGACGCTTCCTTGTCGGGCGATCGACCCCAGTAGATCGCGACAGGAATCAACAACAGTTCTTTAGTGCTGCCGTTTGCAGCTTCAACAATCTGTCGCAGACGTCCTGATCCTTCCGGCTTGGGTCGACGAAACAGAAAACCCTGCAGCGGGCGCAATACAACGCAACGGCGCGAGAAACGCTTTTCGCAGAACCGGAAGGATCGACTTGGCGATGGCAGGCCGCTTTTTTCGCAGGCACGCTCAAGCGCGAGCAAATCTGCGAGGCCGCCGCTCTCGAGGACGTAGCAAATTTCCGCGTTGCTATCGGTAATAAGATCAGCGGGTGCTTCCGGTTGAATTGCCGGTCGGGCCCAGACTGAAAATATTTTACCGGCGAGCCAGTAAAGGGGTCTTACAAATACATTCACAATAGTTAATCGCGGCTAAAGCCGCTCCCACAAGTAAAGCCGCTGCCACATGTCAGGTATCGCCGGACGATTCTTCGATCGCCGCATCGCGCGCGTCAGCTGCGTCCTGCAAAACTTTCTCTACATTTTCCGCCTTGTCCATGGAAGTCTCAGCCGACTCCTGCAGTCCATCTGCAGCGGTTTCCATCTCTTCTGCAGACGATTCTCGCGCCGATGAATTGTCCTCGGACGGGCTACCGCATCCGGCGAATGCAAACATGATTAGAACGAGTAAAAACCTCATGACCTGTCTCCTGGATTGCTAGGGCTCACTGGGTGAGAGTCTCAATAAATCGACGAAGATAGTAGTTGATTTCATCGATATTTTCGGTCAATCGATGATCGCCATCAAGTATATGCAATGCAGCATTGCAGCTAGCGGCAAATCGAATGCTGTTCTCGACCGGCACAATATCATCGTCCCACCCATGCACGATACAAATCGGCATCTTCGGCGGGGTCGGAGTTAACTCCTCGTATCCGGGCATGTAATAGGCGGGCGCCAGCACGAATAAGCCGATTGCGTTCAGCTCGGCGGCGGCCGCGGTGGCGACGTGACCACCCATGCTGGATCCTACCAGGACCACAGCATCATCAATATCTGCGCACTCTGCGATGAGCTTGTTCACGCGCTCGGTCGGGTCAGCAATACCCTGATAATCGACACTTTCTGCGCCGCAGCCGACGCTCTTAACCTGCTCAGCCATTGCCCGGATTTTTGTGCCCCAGGGGCCCGACTCCTGACCGTGAGAAAAAACTACTGTTGTCATATCAAAATTCCGTCACCTGTATCGCATTGTTCTTCTATATGCCGCACCAACAACCATAGGCGATCCTGACCCCAGACGGTGAATTCACCGAGTCGCAATGTCGGGACTCCCCAGCATCCGGACTCCATCATTGAGGCTCGATTTTCTTCAGCCATTTGACGCCAGTCACCATTTTCAATCGCTGCTTTCACGTCCGGCCAGAATAGCCCGGTGCGACCGGTAATTTTGCGCAAGCCCTTGTCGCTCGAAATATCGACCGCCTGCGTCCAAATCGCCTCGCCCGCGTAGCGCAGGAAGTCGCGTTCTTTCTTTTCCCCAAGCGCATAAGAGACGGTTGCGAGGCAACGCTCTGCGGCTACCCCGAGCGGTCTGCTGAACTTACCAAACGGGATACCAAACTGTTCCGCCTCGCGAGTAACATCGCCTGCGATATACAGAAGTTTTTCCTTCGGCACTTGCAGGCCACGCATGACCATCGGCAAGAGTGGTCGAATCTTCAGGGTAAGCCCGAAAGCATCGGCAACATCGCATACGCGTTGCAACGCAAGATACGAGTACGGACTACTCATGGAATAGAATATTTCCAGTGGCGGCAAATCTTTCGCACTGCTCGGCGGCGACACCGGCAAAGATATTTGGGCCAATTGTCGAACTGAGGCCACGGTCGAAGCCGCAGCATCTGCTTTGCGTACGCCCAATGCGTCAAGGCGATCGGTCAGGTAGTGCAGCCGATCGACTCCCCAATACCATTCGCCCGCATAGTTGATCATCGCGGTATTGTAGTGACCTAGCCTGGCCAGCAGTTCCTGATTGCGCTGCAGCAACAGGTCGCCCTCGCCGCTTAGCTCGGCACCGCTTACGCGTCGCGCCGCTCCCTCCGCATCGCCACGCCAGTACAGACCAATCGCTTCGAGCACATCTTCGTCAAATGAGGCTTGTTGCTCGCTACCGGCCAACGCATCAATCAACGCGCGCCGATGCTCCACCGGTGGAACCTGGCCTTTGTCCAGAAACGGTACGCCCATTTCGCGTGCCAGGCGCGCGCAGTCCTTTTCTGCATAGACGGCAAGCATATCGGCGTGCGGACGATACTCCCCGCCCAGCGCTTGAGTTAGATGAATCTCCAATTCGACGTCGTAGCGACTCTGCAAGTCCGGAATATGACGACTCAGCAAATAGGAATAAGGGTCGTCCAATTCCAGAAAAATGATCACTGTGTGCGGCTTTCCGGACAAGCGGCGGCGGCGCTCCGCCCAACGGCGCTTGAACGCACGTGTCTTGGCACTGAAGAGAAAGCTGACTAGTCGCGACTGCAATTTGCTTTTGCGGCTCACTCGTCGTCCCAGGCCGACGACGGCTTCCACAAGAGTTCATCCAGATCGGGCTGCCAACGGTACTTCTGCATATCAATTCGACCGGCGATGACGGCGACATCATCCATCATAAGCCGTTTCTTCTGCTCCTCATACTGCGGCGTATCTTTGTCGAACGCGATCTTGCCCGATGCCTGAATGATGCGATGCCAGGGAACTTTGTGCCCGTCCGGCAGGTGTCGGAGTGCGTAGCCCACCTGACGCGCACCGCGCGGAATACCTGCTGCTTCAGCAATCTGGCCGTAGCTCGCAACACTACCTTTGGGAACATCGCGAATCGTGTCCCAGATGCGGTGCATGCGAGCTATTCTGTCCATTCAAAGTTGTGAGCTGACCCACCCGTCAATCTTATTTTGCAACATCGACAACGGCATCGGTCCGTCTTTGAGTATTTCCGTGTGAAACGCGCGAACGTCGAATTTTTCGCCTAGTCTCGTTTCCGCATCTGCGCGAATCTCACGAATCTTCAACATGCCGATCTTGTACGCCAAAGCCTGTCCCGGAATGGCCATAAATCGCTCGGCCTCCGACACGGCTCGTGTTTCTGACACCGCGGAATTGGCATACATGTAGTCAAGCACTTGTTGCCGCGTCCAGCCTTTGGAATGTATGCCGGTATCGGTAACAAGTCGGATTGAGCGCCATAATTCGGCGTTCAAAGAGCCGAAGTAATCCATCGGATCGGTATAGACACCGAGCTCCTTACCCAGCGACTCTGCGTAGAGTCCCCATCCTTCGACGTAGGCCGTAAAGCCACCGAAGCGACGAAAACGCGGCAGTTCTTCGTTTTCCTGCTGCAGGGAAATTTGAAAATGGTGGCCAGGAATCGCTTCGTGCAAGTACAACGATTGCATGTCCCACTTCGGTCGCACACCAACATTGTAGGCATTCGCGTAGAAAATTCCGGGTCTCGAACCGTCAGGTGAACCACTCTGGTAGGAGCCTTTACTGGACGATGCTTCACGAAACGGTTCCACCCGACGCACTTCGAAAGGGGTTTTCGGGAATAACTCAAAAAGTTTCGGTGCGAGACCTTCTATGTGGGCAGACATATCGCGATAACGCTGGATGAGCTGTTCAGGCTCGTCGAAGAAGAATTGCGGATCGGCGTAAACAAACTCGAAAAATTCGGCGAGGCTGCCGTCGAATCCGACCTCATCCATGACGCCGCGCATTTCCACGTGAATACGCGCGACTTCATCGAGACCAATTTGGTGAATTTCGTCTGGCGTCAGGTCCGTTGTCGTTATTAGACGAACATTGTGGGCATACCATTCATCACCACCAGGAAGGTCCAGCAAGCCGACGGAATCACGCGCCGCGGCTAGATACTCGTCGCCCATGAAATTGTCTATGCGCGCATACGCGGGGATGATCTTGTTTTCGATAGCGTCCTTGTACGCCAGCGTGAGCCGCTCGCGGTCTGTAGCGCTGAAACTGTCAGGCATGTTCTCGATCGGCGTGTAAAAACCGCTTTCCTCAGCGCTGTCGACAAGTTGCGATTTGATCTGCGGCGCAAACTTCTGCATCAAGATCTTGGGTTGTGTGATGCCTTGCTGAATACCTTCTTTCATATTCGCAATAGACTGATCAATGTATACGACAAAACCATCAACGCGGCTCAGGAAATCATCGTAGTTTTGAACCGTTTCAAACGGATGCAGGCCACTGCCACTGCCCAGATTGACGAAAGAGCTGGTCGCTGATCGAAATTGGTTCATCGGCGCCAGATACGACGGGAATTGCTCACCCGCGAGCGACATTTCACCTCGAAGCTTGAACATGTCAAAACTCAGTTGGCCCTGTGCGTCTAATCCATTGCGATCAATCTCGTTGAGTCGCGACAGGAATTCGACGTCGAGATCGTGGCTTGCAGCGCGGTGCTCCGGCCCAATGGAGTTTGCGTACTGATCATTGTACTGATCTTCGCCGATGCTGGTCGCGCCAACCGGATAGAGCGCGAGGCTTCGTTCGAAGTGCTCTTCAAGTAATGCAGCGAAGTCCGCGGCCGGATCCGGCTGTTGCTCGGAGCTGCACGCGCCAACTAATAACACTACCGCACACGATGCGGCCAAAATTAATTTCATGAAACTTTCCCGGAAACCTAAGTCAGGGAAGGATATCAGATCGGCTTACTGGCCCTGATATCCTGGAGCGAAAGCCGTGCTCGCTACTCGGCTACCAGCAACAGTCTGATGCAGAGTAAAGGACACCGGCTCTTCGGATGCGCGCGGGTGGAATGCAACGAATATCGCAAAGCCGTGATCCACCCCGTCTTCGCGCTTGCGCAGGCCGGCATCACATTCGACTATAAATCGGTCGTCCTCAAATGCGCCGAGGTCAGCGAGGCAGGACAGATAGGCCGTTACCTGGGCACGGATTCGATCGGCAAGCCGCGCATTCTCAGGTTTAAATACTGCCCAGCGGGTGGCCTCGTCGATGGACTTGAGAACCTGCAGGCACAAGCGTCGTACCGGCAAACTTGAAAATAGCCTGTGCGAGTCACTGCCGCGGCTCATGGTCACTGACCCGTGCAGTCTTGCCGAGCCTGCGGGTCCCTTAGCGATGACGTTTAAGCCGGACCGGAACAGCATCTGCATTTGCGTGGCATCAACGTCGACCGACGGCGACAAATCGCGGCTAAAGCCGAGACCCTGCTGATTCGTTTTGTGCCAGGCGCCATGGTTACGATCCAGCTTGCACATCAAACCCGCCAGAGCGGCGCCCGCTACGCGCGCCTGTGCATCATCTTTGCTGCGCTGCAGCATGCGCGGAAAGTAACTGACGAGATTAGGACTTGCGAGACCCTGGCGGCGAACCCCGGACAGCGCTGCCTGCGGTGAGTCCCAGTCACTCGATGGGTCGACGACGAGCATCGCACCGCGGCTGCGACAATAGCGTTCGGCAGCGAGAATGGAGGTCGGACCGAGGTCGCGGTGTTTGCCCGGTGGCGGCAAATACAGAACGTCAAACTGGTCGATGCTCTCGAGAGCAAACAGTCCTTCTTGATGTTTCTTCGAACCAACAAGATCGTAGTCAGACAATTCGTGGCCGTCGGCGCCCTCCTGTGTATGCTCGACGTAGTTAATATTGAAGGCCACGTTAGCGCCGGATGTTTCCTCCGGACGATGTGTCGGCAACGGACTCTCCACGCGAACCATCGACGAAGCCAGCAACACGTCAGCGACAAAGTTGTGGCTACCTTCAGCGGAACTCACGCGGCTGAATAATTCCTGATCGATGACCAGTCCGGACAGAGGGTCGATGCGCTGCAAGGTAAGGTTGAACAACGCATCACTGTCGACCTTGATTCCATCAAAATCGACCGCTGCCCGAATGCGCTCGGTAGAGCCTGGCTCCACGGCACGCAGCACGAGTGCCGAACCACTAGCCGGCAAGCAAATCATCGCACCGCGGGCATTGTTAGCAACGCGAACAATATAGAGACGCTTGCCACCGTGCTCGAAGAATTGTCGTACCGCTGGGCCCAGACTCGAGCGCGCCCAAATATCACCGAAACGACGGCGAAACTCGCCGAAGCTGCATACGAGCACAGGTTCGTTCAGGGGGCCACGTAACGCACGGCCGACAAAAGCGGCCGTGGTTTCACGCAACACGTTGATGGGTTGATCCATCGCTGTCATTTCGGTGACCGTGATGCCACGATCAGCTGCATCTGACAAGTTTATCTCCGCAACAGTCAGATAACCGTATGCTGATTCTAATCAGTGCCCGCGCCATATGCTATTGAATTAGCTACTATTCGATAGATGACTGATTCGCTCGGCATGCATTTTCCGCAACTCGCAGCACGCCTGCCCAAGTCCTCTATTGCCGACCTGCCGACACCCCTTAAGCAGTATTCGCTTCGCGGGCTGCAAAGTGCGCCATCGATTCTCGTAAAACACGATGATTTAAGTAGCAAGCTGTACGGCGGCAACAAGATCCGCAAGTTGGAATATATTCTGCACCGCGCAAAAGATCGCGACGCCGAGCGAGTTGCTACTTTCGGCACGGTAGCTTCGAGTCATGCTCTGGCGACAGCTCTGTACGCGACTGCACTGGACTTGAAGTGCACCTGTTTGCTTTCGCATCAAAGCAAGACTGCCAAGGCTCCGCTTGCACTCAATATGCATCTTCGAAATCGAACCGAGATCGTTCGATTCGGCGGCGCACGCAGAAGCCGGGTCGACACCATGCGCAAGTACTTACAGAATCGACGCACCTGGGTCATACCCATGGGCGGCTCGAGTTGGCTGGGCGTCGTCGGTTTTGTGAATGCCGGGCTGGAAGTGGCGGCTCAAATCGAAGCCGCCGGCATCGACATTCCCGACCGCCTGTATGTTGCCAATGGCACCATGGGTACGGCTGCTGGTCTCGCACTGGGTCTCGCACTCGCAAATGTTCCGACAGAAATTCACGCGGTACGCGTAACGCATGAACGCATTGCAAATCCAACGTCAATGCGGCGGCTGATCGACAAGACAGCAGCAATGATGAATCGCCTCGATCCGACAGTTCCGGCAGACATAGCGGCTCGCACCAAGCTTCGTTTTCGCGATGAGTTCTTTGGCGACGGCTATGCTCAATCGAATCCCGCAACTGACCGTGCGATAGAATTCGGGCGAGAGGAAATCGGCCTTACGCTGGATAGCACTTACTCTGGCAAAGCCATGGCGGCTTTATTACACGACGTGTCGCGCGCTGAATTAGCTGGTAGCAAGATGATGTTCTGGAATACCTACAACTCGCGAGTTTTGCCGGTGACTGCAGAGCGACCGGAGGATGCGGCGCACTTGCCAGAGGAATTCCTCCGCTACTACGTTTGATCGTCTTCCTGCAGGGCCTCGTCCATCATTTCGCGAACCTCGCTGAGCGTTGGCTCGCTCGGATTAACGGCGACAACATTGCGAACACGGCGCGCGTGGCCCAGAACTCTGTCCGTGTCATCATCTCCCACTCTGACAGGAACGCCGCTTGAGAGTCCAGCTAGCGTGCGAATACCGCTTTCAACCTCCAGGCTCAACTCATTCGTTGACGACTCGCCGAAACTAACAAAAAGGTCATTGAGACGATCATCCAGCCCAATCGTGTCGTCTTCCAGAGGAGCGTGCGCCTCGAAGATCAGTTCGCCGTCCAGCTCTCCGAGCAGAAACGGTTCGTTGATAATTTGCACAAGCTCACCGACGCTAACGAGTTCGTACAAATACTCGATATTTTCCGGGTACAGGCGAACGCAGCCATGACTTACTCGCATGCCGACGCCGTAGGGTTGATTGGTGCCATGTATCAGATAACCAGGGATATTCAGCTTGAGCACTCGCGTACCGAGCGGATTATCCGGTCCGGCCGGAATAACGGACGCTATAGGGTCGCCCATCTCCGCGTGCTCTTTGCGCACTGATTGCGGCACGTACCAAACAGGATTTACCGCTTTAGCCACAACTGTCGTGCTGCCCAGCGGTGTTTCCCAACCCACCCTGCCGATGCCGATCGGGTAGGTCTTTACGACCTGCGCTTGCCCTTCCGGCATTTTGGGAAAATAGAACAAGCGTTTTGACGCGATATTCAATACGACGCCTTCGCGGATAACTGCGGGAAGCACGAACTGCGTCGGAAGCAGAATCGGGGTGTCGGCACCGGGTAACCAGGGATCGACGTCGGGGTTTGCCGCGGCCAGTTCGTCATAGCCAAGACCATAGGCACGCGCCAGGTCCGAGAAGGTATCTTCGTCGCGCGCCAAAACAACCTGCGGTACGCCTACAACGCTCTGCTCCGCTGATTCGAGTTCGAAATGATTCGCGGAGATGGGATCCTGGATCGGTCGCTCGCTGATTGGGACCGGCACGTATTCCGGTTCCTCGTTGCTTTCCGCCCAATAGTCGTTAAATGTCGTGCAGGCGCCCAACAAGAATAGTGGCGACAAGATTGCCACCAATCGATAAATTGTAGATGAGTATGTCAAAGCGCTGGCCCAGGAGTCGTCCGCGCCATTTTCGCAGAATTACAAAAGTTTTTCGCTATTGTTGTTGCTGAGGCTGTTGTGGCTCGATGCAGTCTGGCTGGCGCCCCGCTTCCAGGGCTTCGTTATACAAC
>RCNC010001998.1_pt1 | contig 13666 bp, 12 predicted proteins | sample 2041301 | NCBI WGS metagenome assembly RCNC01 (sample SAMN09708231, study PRJNA481090) | Marine sediment metagenome, whole genome shotgun sequencing project. | biome: marine sediment; feature: ocean; material: sediment; isolation source: Sewage treatment plant 13A marine sediment (STP13A) ... | reverse complement strand
TCCATGGGCTTGGTCCTTCGCATACCTCCCGGGGTGATGTCATAAATCCAGGCGATGATCACATTGATAAACGCTCCCAGGATCAAAAGATATAGCACAAGATCAATGGTCCAATCAGGGAGTCCCCATCGTGGAAAAATAATAGTGACTGCTTCCAGAATAATAAAGGCAGTACCTGCGTAGATGGCCAGTGAACGGAGAACTTTACGGCGTTTCAGCTCCTGCCAGAATTGGGAAAGTTTGTTTGGACTATCAGGCATTTGGTCAATGTTGTTGAAATTGGGTATATAAATGTACCGCAATTCTTCATCAACCCCAAATATTTCTGATCAGGTAGAAATTCTAATTACAATCCGTTGTAAAATATACATTTGTGCTGCCAGTAGTATCTACTTCTACTCCAGTTGGTGGAAATGGTATTTCCCATATACAGACTTTCGTTAAAGTCGGCATTTGGGATATATCAAGATCAGTAGAAAATTCCCAATCACCTCCAGTACCTATTCCAGTATTATTCGTAATATCCAAATTGGATAATTGATTATTCTTACAAAACAGTTTTATTAATGCAGTATTATTAGAAACATCAAGGATAGTTAATTGATTATCACCGCAAAAAAACCTTTCTAAAGTTGTATTATTAGATACATCCAAATTGGTTAATTTGTTCTCTCCACATTTAAAATACACAAGAGAAGTATTCTTAGAAACATCAAAAGCAGTTAATAGGTTATCATAACACATGATACTGTATAATGCTAAATTATTAGAAACATCCAGAGTAGTTAATAGGTTACCATAACAACTTAATCCTTCTAATATAAGATTGTTAGAAACATCCAGATTCGTTAATTGGTTTCTACTGCAACCCAATCCTGTTAAAGACACATTATTAGATATATCCAGAGTAGTTAATTGATTACTACTGCAAACTAAAACTACTAAAGCCGAATTATTTGAAACATCCAAATTGGTTAGGTTGTTATTGAAACACTTAAAATAATATAATGCCGAATTATTTGAAACATCTAATTTGGTAATGTTATTATCTGAGCAATTAAGTACTTCTAAAGCAGTATTTTTAGAAACGTCCAACACGGTTAGTTTTTTTGAAGGGGAACTATTAAGGCAATATAACTTTTTTAAGGCAGTATTATTTGAAATATTAAGAGTGCTTAAATTGTTGTAACCGCATTTAAGTTGTTCTAAAGCAATATTATTTGAGAAATCCAGTGAGCTTATTTTATTATGCTCGCAATACAGCACCTTTAGATTCGTGAATGCTTCTATTCCTTTCATATTTTTTATCTCCCCATTTACTTCCCATGTACCACTAACATCTAAAGATATTATCGCTTCAGCTTCCTCAGGACTAATGATGCTATCTCCATTTTTATCAACCCCAAGTTCAATTAATGCATTTAAGAAATTATCATCAGGGATAAGAATTTCAACTACAGGTTCTGGGTCAACTTGAAGTTCATCTTTCCTGCACTGACTTAGTATCAATACAGTCAACAGGAATAATAGTGTTTTGAGAATTACTTTCACTTCAGGTAATTTAGGTGGTAGTATCCTGCAAGTTACAACATTATTTATTTATGCCAAAATGAGCAATAGGGTCACCCCAATTACGAACGTTCTCAGGTCAGGTGGGTACTTTATACCACTTTGAGTTTCAAGGTGGTTTTGGGAGGGTGTGCAGATGTAACCCTTTTTTTGGTTCATCTTGATTTAATCTTTAATTTCCAAAGGTTCATCACAAGGTGACTAAAGGATTTGTCTATCTCATTAAACATATGTAATTTAGATCAATGTAATTGAGATTAACCTATTATTATAATAATTAGCATATGAAATCACTAAAAACATCGCAGCGTTATGCAACTATAATTATTACTTCGATATTCTTAGTCTTAGTTACTTGTACTAAAAAAGAGGAGGTTAAACTTGAAGTTGAAGTCTTTACTGGCCTCATAAAAGATATTAGTTACACCACTTGCACAGTTGGGGGTACCATAGGCGATGTGGGGGAAGGAATTAAACAACATGGTTTTTGTTGGTCAGAATCTTCAAATCCCTCCATTAATAATAATAAAGTTGAATTAGGTGTAAAATCGACCACTGGGGCTTTTAGTGGGGATCTTACAAACCTAACACAAAATACTACATATTATGTGAGGGCTTATGCTAAATCAAACGATCCTGTGGTATATGGCGAAGCAAAGTCATTTACCACCAAATCTCATGAGTTGCCGACAGTAACTACATCACTTGTAACATCAATAACCTCAAATTCCGCTGAAAGTGGAGGAAATGTCACTGAGGATGGGGGAACAGAGGTTACCGCTCGTGGAGTTTGCTGGGGTACTTCTGAAAATCCAACAATTTCAGATTCTAAAACAATAAACGGTTCCGGGTTGGGAAGCTATAATAGCAGCATTACTGGACTACTAGGTGCCAAACCATATTATGTGCGTGCATATGCAACCAATTCTATGGGAACAGCTTATGGAAATAATCAACCCTTTACAACGCTAATACTACTAGTTTCCTCAATATCTGTATCAGGAGAAGGAGGTGCTACATCTATAATTACATATAATGGAGCTCTACAAATGATTGCTACTGTTTCACCTTCAGATGCAACCGATAAGTCAGTTTCTTGGAGTGTAATACCCGGGACAGGTGATGCTACAATTAACTCAAATGGATTATTGAAGGCTGTTTCCAGCGGCACCGTAACAGTAAGAGCAACCGCAAATGATGGGTCAGGTGTTCAAGGAGTAATACAGATATCGATACCCAATCCACCTGACCTGATTGCTATTATTTATAAAGATAATTCCACTGATGCAAATTCCTTTAAGACTTTACTTATAGGGAATGGGGCTGATGTTAATTTGATTGAAATCGATGATGTTGCATCGACAAGCTTTTCAAATTATAATTTAATAATAATCACATCCAATACTAGTTATGGCTCTGAGTGGGGAACTGCGCAAGCGGTAAATAATATTAAAAATTCAGGTAAACTTGTTTTAGGACTTGGTGCTGGTGGAGCTGGCTTTTTTGAGGAATATGGTCTATCAATAAATTGGGGGAATAGCTGGTATGGAGCAAGTAGTACAAGTTCTCAGAATACTTCTATTTTTTGTACTTTTACAACACATCAAGTATTTAAAAATCCAACCAGTATTTCTATACCAACTAATAAAATAATACAACTTTACTCAGAGTCGGGACATGTAGGGGAATATGCTCCATCATTAAATCAAAGTGTATTATTGATTGGGAGAGAACCAACTAATACAACTCACTATTCGATTGTTTCCGAAAATAGTCATTGGTTGTGGGGATTTACCAATAGTCCAAATTACATGACACAAGCAGGTAAAAACTTATTCTTAAATATTGTATTTTATATGTTGGATTAATTTATCAATCTCCTTTGACAGCATAGGTTCCATTGCCTCCTGACTATACAAATCACATAGTTTGATTATAATCTCATCAATTTTCATGCTAATAATCTAGCGACAAAAATGATATTTCATTGCCAATTTTTTTGTAATATTTTTAGAGGTAGTTCGATTCGATTGATCATCAGTTAACCCGCCGATTAGGGTAGGGGGAGGTGTTTGTTTTGCAGCAGTTACTTTCCGATACAGAAGTTTTTAAAGATATTACCCAGTACCTCGTCGGTGGTGACCTGTCCGGAAATCTCACCCAGATAGTGTAACACTTCCCGAATATCAATGGCCATAAGGTCAGAGGGGATAGCCGTTTCTAAACCAATGGAAACCCTGTCAATGGCATCGTTGGCTTTCGAGAGAGCCTGGAAATGACGAACATTGGTAACAATTATATCCTGCTCAGCAGGAATACTTTCCCTTACCAGGGCGGATAAAGTAGAAGAAAGTTGATCGGTATTAATTTTATTCTTTGCAGATATACACAATAAGGTATCATCTTCGGTAAGATGACTGTAATTATCAATGGATTGTCGTTGAGCCAATTCTGCTTCATCGAGAAAATCAACCTTGTTCAATAACACAACCAGCTTTTTATCTTCATTGGCTATACGTTTCTTAATTTTAGCAACCAGCCTGTCTATTTCCTCAATCTTTTCAATTGCATCAATCATATATAGCACAATATAGGCCTGATCAATTTTCTCAAAGGTCCTTTCTATCCCCATGGTTTCAATTGTATCCTCTGTTTTTCTCAGGCCGGCTGTATCAATAAAACGGAATCGAAATCCATCAATGCTTATAATGTCCTCAATGGTATCTCGTGTAGTTCCGGCAATATCTGAGACTATGGCCCTGTCCTCATTCAGCAAAACATTCAACAGGGTGGATTTTCCAACATTGGTCTTTCCTGCTATGGCCACCGGTACACCATTCTTGATCACATTCCCTGTTTGGAATGAATCAACAAGTGATTTAATTAGTTTTCGTATTTCGCTAATTAGTAGGGAAAGTTCGGTACGGTCAGCAAATTCAACATCTTCTTCACTAAAATCTAATTCAAGCTCGATCAGCGAAATGAAATTTAGGAGTTTTTCCCTTAAGCCGGCAATCTCCCTTGAAAATCCACCTTTCATCTGATCTATGGCTATTCGGTGTGAAGCTTTTGAGTCAGATGCGATCAGATCAGCCACCGCTTCAGCCTGTGAAAGGTCCATTTTACCATTTAGGAAGGCTCTCATGGTGAATTCGCCGGGTCCGGCTAGTGTGGCTCCATTTTCTGTAAAAAGCTGCAGAATTCTCTCCTGAATGTATTCTGAGCCATGACAGGCCACCTCAATAAGGTCTTCGCCCGTATAGGAGTGAGGATTACGAAATATACTTACCAGAACTTCATCGATAATTTCTTCATTGTCTTTCAGATGGCCAAATTGTATGGTATTGGCATCCTGATCAATCAATTTTCGTACTTTTCCTTTAAAAACAAATAGTTTATCTACAATGGAAATAGCTTCTCTGCCGCTTAGCCGGATAACAGCAATGGCTCCATTACCGGGCGGGGTAGAAATAGCACATATGGTAGAATCTTCATTCATTCTTAGGGGGATTCTCAATTTTATGCAAAGATACAAACTATCCGAAGAAGTCTATAATTCATTCGCTTCGCTCATGGAATTTACTCCCTTTGGTCGTGTTAGTTATTCGCTATGCTCATGTTATTGAATTCCCCTTAATGACCATATTATGACAATTGAATTACAACTGAATGCCTATTGAATCCCTTTGGTCGCGTTATTGGGCTCCGCCGTCACTCACTCTCTCACTCTGTTCGTGTTATTTATTCGCTATCGCTCATGTTAATATAATCAGTCTTACTATCAAATATCCATTGTATGACAATTGAACCCCTTAAGTCGTGTAATTTTGCTTCGCCGTCACTCACTCTCTCACTCACTTAAGTTCGTGTCATTTATTCGCTTCGCTCATGGAATTTACTCCCTTCGGTCGCGTAATTTTGCTTCGCTGTCACTCACTCACTTTGTTCGTGTTATTGAATTCCCCCTGAATAAGCATAGCATGACTATTGAATAACCATTGTATGACTATTGAATCCCTTCAGTCATGTAATTGGGCTCCGCCGTCACTCACTCTCTCACTCACTTAAGTTCGTGTTATTTATTCGCTTCGTTCATGGAACTTACTCCCTTCGGTCGCGTAATTGGGCTTCGCTGTCAATCACTCACTTAAGTTCGTGTTATTTATTCGCTTCGCTCATGCTAATATAATCAGTCTTACTATCGAATATCCATTGAATTACAATTGAATAACCATTATATGACCATTGATTTCCTATTAATGACAATTGAATAACAATTGAATTACCATCGAATAACAATTGTATATTTATTAAGCTTATAGTATTCATTGATCTCCATTCTTTGAAATCAATTATAAAAAATATACTTTTGGTGAAGTTTAAATAAAATCAAAAAATGAGTGTATTAGTAAATAAAGATTCGAAAGTAATTGTGCAGGGATTTACAGGTAGCGAAGGCACCTTCCATGCTTCTCAAATGATTGAATATGGTACGCAGGTGGTAGGTGGTGTAACACCGGGAAAAGGTGGGCAGACTCATCTTGAGAGGCCTGTTTTCAATACCGTTTCAGATGCCATAAAAGAAACCGGGGCTGATGTTTCAATAATTTTCGTTCCACCTGCCTTTGCAGCCGATGCGATTATGGAAGCAGCGAATGCTGGAGTAAAGCTTATTATTACAATTACAGAAGGGATACCTACCTCTGACATGGTGAAAGTAAAGGAATACCTGTCGGATAAAGATGTACAGATGGTTGGGCCTAACTGTCCGGGTGTAATAACTCCTGGAGAGGCAAAAGTGGGAATCATGCCCGGTTTTATCCATAGAAAAGGGAATATCGGAATCGTCTCAAGATCAGGAACCCTTACCTATGAAGCGGTTGACCAGATTACAAAAGTAGGATTGGGACAATCGACCTGTATTGGAATTGGTGGTGATCCAATTATTGGTACCACAACCCGATGCGCTGTTAAAATGTTGATGGAAGATCCAGACACACATGGAATTGTTATGATAGGGGAGATTGGTGGCAATATGGAGGCTGAAGCAGCCTACTGGGTTAAAGAAAACGGTACCAAACCTGTGGTTGGATTTATAGCTGGCCAAACGGCTCCAAAAGGTAAAAGGATGGGGCATGCTGGTGCAATAATCGGAGGTAAGTCAGATACAGCCGCAGCAAAAATGGAGATTATGCGTGATTGTGGTATTCATGTGGTTGAATCGCCAGCTGAAATAGGGGCCAAAATTGCTGAACTTCTAAAATAGAACAATACAAAGGCTTCCGATTCGGCAGCCTTTCTTTTTTACAATGGACGATGTACTTCTTGATAAAGCTGTAAAGGCAATTAATGCATCGGCGCACACCACTGCATTTACCGGAGCAGGAATCTCTGTTGAAAGTGGAATCCCTCCGTTCAGGGGCCCCGGAGGCCTTTGGAACAAATACAATCCTGAAACACTTGATATCGATTTCTTTAATGAATATCCTCTCGAGTCCTGGAAAGTAATCAAAGAAATATTCTACGATTTTTTTTCTTCAGCAAAACCAAACATGGCCCATCATGCCCTTGCCCACCTGGAAGAGAAAGCTTTGCTCTCAGCCATTATTACACAAAATATTGACAACTTACACCAGGCAGCCGGGAGTAAAAAAGTAATTGAATATCATGGTAATTCACAGAAGCTTATATGCCCTCATTGTAATAATAAGTTTAAGCCTGATGAATTAAACCTGAATGACTTGCCACCACGATGCCAGGCCGATAATAGTGTATTAAAACCAGACTTTGTTTTTTTTGGTGAACCCATTCCGGGGATGGCTCATATCTTGTCGAAAGAAGAAAGTCAGACTGCAGAGGTCTTTTTATTAATTGGAACCACCGGTGAAGTAATGCCTGCAGCCATGGTACCGAGGCTTGCAAAGGATAGAGGGGCAAGCATTATTGAAATAAACCCAAAGGAATCACTTTATACAAAGGATATTACAGATATTTTTCTTCAGGGCAAAGCCACTGAAATAATGGAAGAAATTGTGACCAGAATAGGGTAAAAGACTAAATTATTAGAATTTAAGTATTATTTGTTCCTTTGTATCCAGAATTAAAACTACATTTTGAATTTCAAAATATATTCTTCATACTTGCATTTTTAAAAAAGGATAACATTTAACAATTATAGAATATGAAATTACTTGAAGGAAAAACAGCTCTAATTACGGGTGCTGCCAGGGGTATTGGAAGTTCCATTGCCTTGCGTTTTGCAAAAGAAGGCGCAAATATTGCTATCACGGATCTCACGATTAACGAAGCTGCAAATTCAGTTATACGTGAAATAGAAGCACAGGGGGTAAAAGCAAAGGCCTATGCTTCTGATGCCAGTAACTTTGAACAAACACAGGAAGTTGTCAAGCAAATTATTGAAGACTTTGGTAACATTGATATCCTGGTGAACAATGCAGGAATTACCATGGACACCTTGCTAATGCGGATGACTGAGGATCAATGGAATGCTGTAATAAATGTAAATTTGAAATCAGTTTTTAATTTCACAAAAGCGGTTCAAACGAAAATGCTGGCTCAACGATCAGGCTCCATGATCAATATGAGCTCTGTTGTGGGAGTAAGCGGCAATGCAGGCCAGTCAAACTACTCTGCTTCTAAAGCAGGTATGATTGGATTTACGAAATCAATAGCAAAGGAAGTTGGAGCCAGGGGGATTCGCTGTAATGCCATAGCTCCGGGTTTTATTGAAACTGAAATGACCGCCAAATTGCCGGAGAATGTACGTATTGAATGGGCAAAACAAATTCCCCTAAGAAGAGGTGGAACACCGGAGGATGTTGCAAACACCGCTCTTTTTCTAGCCTCCGATTTATCCTCTTATGTTACAGGGCAGGTTGTAAATGTATGTGGTGGAATGAATACCTGATAGAATGGGTATTTCCTAACACATATGGTACACATTTAAAAATTAATCAAAGTCACTTTTAGGTGGCTTTTTTTCTTATTGGTGCATATTTACTTTGTCAAATATTATTATCTGAATAAGATATAAACCGCATTTTTTCTACATTTACATTATGAAGTGCAATAATTGTAAGTCAATGTTTCGTTTATGGATTTTGGGTATGGTCCTGATTGCCAGTGCCCCTTCATGCGAACTTGCTTACATTGTAGTGGATGTTGTAGAGCCTCCTGCCTTACCACTCCCTGAAAATGTCACCAAAATATCATTGAATAACCGTTTAACAGACTCCATTTTAGATTTTACCGGTGACGATTATATGCTAAAAGGTAGCAATTTAAAAGAAATAAGATCCATTGCTGCACTGAAAACAATAGGGGGAATGGAAGAGGTATTCCAAAAAAAAGAAAAGTTTATTGTTACTGGCAAAATGATTGAATCAACTGTAATGGAGGATGCTGAAGACCTCCCCATAAGAATATCTGCACAAACAATTCGTGAAATTTGCACCGAGCAGGATTGCGATGTACTATTGTCTCTGGAATCACTATGGTTTAGTTCTGATATAAGCTATGATTCTTTTCTGGCGAAAGAGCCTCGAAATCAAAATCAGATATGGTCAAATACGATAACCTATGATGCCAGGCGAATTGAATATTTTAATGCCCTTCTAACTGTGCATATCAAACTTGGTTGGAGAGTTTATGAACCGGAAAGTGGTGTAGTATTATATGAGGGATATCAAAGAGACTCTGTGTTTTACGAAGTTCAGGGTAGATCAGAGGAAGAGGCTGAAAAAAAATTGCCTTCATCAATGAATGTAGTTGAAAAAGCAGGCTTTTTAGCTGGTATCCAAATATCAGAACAGCTTTCACCCTCACTGATAACAGTAGAGAGATATTACTATAGAAGTGCAAATAAGGACTTTGGTGAAGCAAACGAGTTGGCAAAGTTCAGAAGATGGGATGATGCTGCAAATTTATGGGAACCCTATTTATCGAGTTCCCACAAAACGGTGAAGGCCATGGCTTGCTACAATATGGCTTTGATACATGAAATGGATGGGAACCTTGAGGAGGCTAGAAGATTAGTAAATACAGCAGCCGGATTGGTACCCTGGGAAGAGGTTGTGGAGTATAAAAAAGTACTTGATAGAAGATAGAAATCTGACAATTAATAGTAAATATAAGCCCTGATTAAGAAGAAGTTGTGAAGTCAATTCGCCATATCTCATTTCTTTGTATAACTTGTTTAATAATAGGACTTTCCTCGTGTTCATTTATTAATCAAATTCAATATGAGGCGGTTAGCATACAGGTGCTTTCTGCTCCGGATAGTATGGCCCTGCATAAAGGTAAATATCTGGTTGTAAACAGGGTACAAGCAACCCTCCATAACCAGGGTATTGACACCGTTAAAGCAGGTGAATTAAAACTCAATAAAGACTTTTATAAATACCTTTCCTGGGAACTTATCAATAGTTGTCTTGATGTTATTGAATTATCCCCTATAATGGATTCCATTATACTTGACACAATGCCACGCAAGGAATTATCATCCAGTTCATTATCGCTTGTCGATCCATTGCCGGCCGATGTTATTGAAGACTTATGCATGGTTAATGGGGCCAATGGAATAATTTCGCTGGAGTCCATGAATATTTTTGACAGCCTACAATTATCGCCCTTGTACGACACACGAATGGGTGATTCTATAATTTGGGGCTACTATGCGATGGAACATATCTTTCCGGGTGTCAAATGGAAAGTGTATGCTGAGAATGGTGAGATTATATATCAATTCGCTACCAAAGATACGATAATGATGGATGGGGTTGGGACAAGTAAGAAGGAAGCAATAGCGAAGCTTTACAAGGAAGATGAGATACTTTACGAAGCAATGAGAAGGGAAGGAAAAACTTTCGGTGATAATATTGCTCCAAATTGGCTCACAGTGAGTAGGATATATTATAGCTCAGGGAATAAGGAGATGAAGAATGCTGCGAAACTGGCATCTTACGAAGATTGGTATGGAGCAGCAGAAATATGGAGAGTTCAGGTGGAGACATCCGATGATGAAACGATTAAGGCCAAAGCAAGCTTCAATATGGCCCTGGCTTCTGAAATAATGGATCAGATTCATCTCGCTCTTTATTGGGTAAATAAGTCCTATAACTTTGAAAAGGATGACATTACCTTACAATATATAAAGATTCTGCGCAGCCGTGCAGTTATGAGGAATAGAATGAGGGATAGCTTATTCGATCCAACCGGATCTTAAAGCCTTGTAATCAGTTAACTAAAGAATACCGGGAATAATCGCTTTACGATTTCGGGGATAGTCTTTAAATTCCTTTCGATACCATCTATGATGATGCAAAGCCCTTGGAATCAGGTTTGCAGCTGTCCATATAGCAAAAGTTAATCCTGGTAGGGACCAGGTCATGATGGCAAAACCCGTCCACTCAAGAATCTCTCCAAGAAAATTCGGGCAGGAGACATAGCGAAACATACCCTTCGTGGGAATGAAATAGCCGGTCTTCCCACCCTTTCGCAGACCAATAAGGTATGTATCAGATGACTGGTTCAATAAAAATCCAAATACAAAAAGTCCGCTGCCTATTAGGAATCTGGGATCAGTTAGCCAGCTTACCGGATACACAGGCGACATAGTACCCAACCAATAGCCATTTAAGAAAGCGTTCATAAGATTAAAGAAACTGCCTGCTACAATAATTGTTAAAGGCATCTTCTTGCCTTTGGTTCTGATGCGCAAGGGGAAAACAAAAATTCGATTCCCATAATGAATAACCCATATCGAAAAGAATATCCAGGCGGGTGCTTCTTTAATATTGTCACCTGAGAGAAAAAGTATAGAGAAAAGCAATAAAGATGGAAGCTCCATAAGGGTCCATCCCAGCCTGTTATTTATTCTTGCGCCCCATCTTTTGTCTCTGTATCTACCATAAGGAGGATTGATCCAAAGTAAAAGAGGAAAAAGAATTAGTGCTAGAATAATCCAGAGGTATGCAATCTGCGTAAATAGACTTTCCGTTATCATAAGAAGCTTAAATATAGTTATTTGATTGATACCACTTATATGAATCCTTTAATGTATTAAGCATAGGACGTGATGTATAGTTTAACTCTTCTGAAGCCTTGTTATGGGAAATATTTCGGTTCCCATTCTTTAAAATATCAAGGGCCTCCAATGTGTATAAAGGGTGTTGCTTATTAATCCTTGCCCAAATCTGCAAGAAAGGTAAGCCAATTCTGGCAAGAATTCCTGGAAACATAGGTAGCTTCAGGTTTTTATTGCTTGCTTTACCTGCCAGTTGAGTTAAATCAGATAAATTTACCCAGCTACCTGAAAGAATATATTTCTCTCCATTTCGACCATTTTTAGCAGCAGAAATGGCTCCCTGGGCAACATCTCTTACATCAACCCAATCGTAGCCACCTTCAATTAATCCAGGGATTTTCCCTTTAACCAGCCTGATAAGGAATTGTCCCAAATACGAAGGTTCATAGTCAAGCGGACCAATCACTGCTGTAGGATTCACTATTACAATCTCTAATCCATTGCTCCGGGCAGTATCAATAGCCATTTTTTCAGCCATTGCTTTTGTGCGTTCATAGGGAGAACTGCTTTCCAGGCTAACCGCATTGTTCTCATCCATAACAGCCTCAGGATGACCAGGATTTAGGGCATGAATTGAACTAAAATGCACCATTCGTTTTACGCTTCCCTTTTTGCAGGCTTTTATTACGTTCTCCGTACCCTCCACATTTACTTTCAACAGTTGTTTCAAATCAGTTTTGCCAATCGATATTTGCGCAGCCAGGTGAAATACAATATCAGAACCATTGCAAAGCTCATTTAAGGACTCCTGATTTTCCAGACTTCCTTTTACAAGAGAAATATCAAGACCTTCAAAAGCCTTGTTGTTGAGGTGGTAAAGAGCCCTTACTTCATGTTTTTGTTCAATGAGTGCTCTAATCAGGTTTGCTCCAATATGTCCGCTTGCGCCGGTAACAGCTGCAATCATATACTAGCTTAAGGTGAAGGATAATTATAGTTGGCGAAGGTAAAAAAAACAATTTGAATAAATTGTTTTTAAATTGAGTAAATAAGTGGGCAAATGAAATAATCAAAGATTGAAAAAAAATCAGGCACAAAAAAAAAGCCACCATCTGGTGACTTTTAGAACAAGCGTTTTTTATATAATTACTTCTTTGGAGGAGCAATAGGGTAAGGCTTCATAATTTTAGCAACTGCCTTTGCAATACTCTCTTCATTATTATTTGGGTTATCATCAACCGTACCCTGGCCGGCACTTTCCCAAACCAGTTGTTTTTTCTCAGCATCATATACATCAACAACCAACGTACCAACCGTATAGTCATATTCATTATAGGTAGTTGTTGACATGCCCATTCCCATGCTGGGTCCCCATCCATATCCGGGTCCGTAGCCATAGTATCCACCGTAGCCATACCCCATACCGGCACCAGTAGTGGTAGCTGTGGTCTGAGTCTTTTGTTCCGTTACAATATATAAGGTAATAATTACATCCCCTCCACTTTCAACGTAAGTCATTCCACGACTATTAAATTCAGCACCAAATGCTTTTTCAATCCGCTCTTTATCAAACCTATTGAGTATTTTATCACTTTCATCTGCCCAGCCATAATATTCAAAAGTTTTGTACTGGGTAAAATCTGCACTTTTGTCATAATCAAAAGTAACCTTCAAACTTGAACAGCCACCAATGATAATAATGGATGCCAGTATAATCAGGGTTTTCAATTTGTTTTTAATCATAGTAGTAGTTTTTAATGTAAATAATTTATTCAAATTTATACAAAAATTTCCATTTCACAATACTAATATATTCAGGCACTTGAAAGCATATAAATATAGTTGATTGTTGAGGATACTCGGTCTATTTGAAGTATAGGCTAATTAGTAGTGAATTTAATACTAAACCCATTTGCAAAAACAGATTATTGTTAAGGGTGCCTACTATTTAGATGAGTAAAGCTCTGCTTCCTATTTTTACAATACTTGTGAACAGGATGTGTATTACCCAAAATACATCCAGTCAGTAAGTTAATACTGTCTTTATATGTA
>RCNC010001997.1_pt1 | contig 13669 bp, 12 predicted proteins | sample 2041301 | NCBI WGS metagenome assembly RCNC01 (sample SAMN09708231, study PRJNA481090) | Marine sediment metagenome, whole genome shotgun sequencing project. | biome: marine sediment; feature: ocean; material: sediment; isolation source: Sewage treatment plant 13A marine sediment (STP13A) ... | reverse complement strand
CGACGGCCTGGTGGGGCAGATCGTGGCGGTTAGCACGGGCACTGCGCGCGCGCTGCTGATCATCGACGCGACCCACTCGATCCCGGTGCAGGTCAATCGCAATGGGGTGCGAGCAATTGCCGAGGGCACCGGTTCCCTCGGTGCGCTGGAAGTTCATCATGTGTCGGCAACCACTGATATCCAGAAGGGCGATCTGCTGGTGACCTCTGGCCTCGGTGGGCGTTTTCCCGTGGGATATCCGGTCGCAGTGGTGAGCGAGATTGATCGGGACCCCGGCGAGGCCTTTGCCCGCATACTGGCTGTCCCCTCAGCGGCACTCGATCGCAGTCGACACGTGCTGCTGGTCTTTACCACCAACCCCGGTAATAACGTCAGCCCCAGCCCCAGCTTGGAAGATTGACCGGTGGCAGACCGTGAGGGGCAGGGCTACAGCGTCATATTACTGACCTTTGTGGTGGCCTATGTGTTGGCGGTGATGCCTTTTCCCCAGTGGTTGCAGTGGGGGCGGCCAGAGTGGGTGGCTCTTGTGCTGATTTACTGGTGTATTGCGCTGCCGCACAGGGTGGGCATCGCTACCGGTCTGGTGTTGGGGGTGGGCCTGGATGTGTTGGAGGGCGCCGTGCTGGGACAGAATGCCTTCGCCCTGGTAGTTGTAGCCCTGCTCTCACTGGTGCTCTACCAGCGTCTGCGAGTCTACAGCCTATGGCAGCAGTCGGCGGTAGTCTTCATTCTGGTCGGTATTAATCAGTTGATTTGCCAGTGGGTACAGAACCTGGAAGGGCTTGGTGCGCGCACCGTGTTGTTCCTGCTGCCCGCTTTTTCCAGTGCCCTGCTGTGGCCAGTGGTATTGCATTTCCTGCGCAGCCTGCGCCGCACCTATCGGGTCAGTTGAGGTGGCGGTGCAATTAATTCTGGCTTCCGCATCCCCGCGACGCAGGGAACTGCTGCAGCGTCTGGGTGTGAACTTTGAGTGTGCACCGGCTGATATCGATGAAACGCCACGCACTGGTGAGCTTCCCCGGGACTATGTACAGCGAATGGCCCTGGAAAAGGCCCAGGCTGTTGCCGAACAGTATGCCTTTCCGGCGTTTGCCGTGCTCGGGGCGGATACTACGGTAATGGTCGATGACGAGGTGTTGGGTAAGCCTCGGGATAGCATGCATGGCCTGGCCATCCTGGCCAAGCTCAGCGGGCGAACGCATACAGTGCTGAGCGCGGTATGCCTGTCAGGTGCACAGGGCTACAGTAGCGAACTGATAGAAACCGAGGTCGATTTCGTGTCTCTGGACAGGGGGGCCTGCGAAGCTTACCTGGCGACCAAAGAGCCATGGGATAAGGCTGGCGCCTATGCGATCCAGGGCTTGGGTGGGGCCTTTGTGCGCTCCATCCGCGGCAGTTACAGTAACGTGGTGGGCCTGCCTTTGAGTGAGACCTGGCAGTTGTTGCGCGGCAATGGTATTGCCACCGCGCTCGATGGCCCTGTCGTATGAAGAGTGGCGTGAAACTTGGCATGAAACGCGGTGAGGAAAGTCAGTGAGCGAAGAGATTCTGGTCAATGTGACGCCCATGGAAACCCGGGTCGCCGTGGTGGACAATGGAGCGACCCAGGATGTCCATATCGAGCGCACGGTGAACCGCGGTATTGCCGGCAACATTTATGCGGGTAAGGTGGTGAGAGTCCTGCCTGGCATGCAGGCGGCTTTTGTGGATATTGGTGTAGAGCGCACCAGTTTTATTCACGCCTCGGATATTGTGTCGCTCGATAGTAAAGGGCGCGAGGACAACAGCCGCAACTCCGATAATATTTCAGATCACCTGCACGAGGGCAAGAAGGTTATCGTGCAGGTGACCAAGGACCCGTTGGGCAGTAAAGGCGCCCGTTTGACCTCGCAGCTCTCTGTCTCTACCCGCTACCTTGTTCTCATGCCCCAGACTGACCATATCGGTGTCTCCCAGTTAATTGAGGACCCTGTGGAGCGTGAGCGGCTGCAGGCCCTATTGGCCCAGGGGTTGGCGGCGGAAGATATGACGGATGCAGGTGGCTTTATTCTGCGTACCGCTGCTGAGGGTGTGGGCCTGGAGGAAATATCGGCAGACCTGCGTTTTCTCAAGCGCCTATGGGCGGCCGTTTCCCGCCGTGCCCGTGCGGCGAGTAAGGCCGAATTACTGTACGAAGACTTGCCTCTCCATCTGCGCACAGTGCGGGACCTGGCGCGCTCCTCGGTGGAGCGTATATATATCGATAGCAGGGAAAGCCATGCGGCTCTGCAGGAGTTCTGCAGCGAGTACGTGCCGGAAGTATCCAGCCGGCTGGAACATTACGTCGGTGAGCGCCCCCTGTTTGATATGCACGGGGTGGAAGATGAGATCCAGCGCGGCCTGGGTCGCAAGGTGGATTTGAAGTCCGGTGGCTACCTGATCTTAGACCAGACCGAGGCCATGACAACGATAGATGTCAATACAGGTTCATTCGTGGGTCGTAGTAACCAGGCAGAGACAATACTCAAGACCAACCTGGAGGCTGTATCCGCCCTGGCCCGCCAATTGCGGGTGCGCAACCTGGGCGGCATCATTATCATCGATTTTATTGATATGGCGGATGCTGAACACCGGCGACAGGTACATCGCACCCTGGAAAAAGCCATGCAACGTGACCCTGCGCGTAACCAGATTACCGGGGTGTCCGAACTGGGACTGGTCGAAATGACACGCAAGCGTACCCGGGAGAGCCTGGAACGCATGCTGTGCGAGGAGTGTCCCGTTTGCCAGGGACGCGGTGTATTGAAGACCGCGGAAACCGTTTGTTATGAAATCTTCCGGGAGATCATGCGCGATGCCCGCGCCTATGAAAATGATACGCTGATGGTGCTGGCTGCACAGTCTGTGGTGGACCGGCTGTTGGATGAGGAATCTGCCAATCTATCGGATCTGGAAGAATTCATTGGAAAAACTATCAGCTTCCGGGCGGAGCCTAACTACAGTCAGGAACACTTCGATATTATTCTGCTTTAAACTATAGGGCACTAATTGATTTCGGCGCCGGGACCGGCGCTGTTATCCGGCGATCATCACTTGCGGGATCTATTTTTTGGAGAATTCATTTTTCCATAGGTTAAGCAGCGCACTCTGGATAGGCATAGTAGCCCTGATGGTGGTGCTGGCGATTTATGTCAGTGTGGGCCGGCTGGTCACTGCCAACCTCGGTGCCTACAAGACCGCTGTCCTGCGGGAGTTGAACTATCGCGTCCCCTTTATTATCGAAGCGCAGCAGGTCAGTGGAGAGTGGCACTCCTTTACGCCGGTGCTCGTACTGACAGGGCTGCGCCTTAGTGTGCCTGGCAGTTTGGATGCGCCGCTGGAGTTGACCGAGGGTCGCCTCGGTGTGGATGTGCTGAACACCCTGCGTACCCGATCGCTGCAGATGACACGCATCGCGCTCAACGACTTGAGCTTGAGAGGAGAATTGTCCAGCGAGGGCAAGCTGCGTTTTACCGGTTTCGGTAGCGGTGGTGGCAAGATCGGGAAGTGGCTGCAGGAGTTCCTGCCGAATGTCGAGTTGATCGCATTGCGCAATAACCTGCTGAAATTGACCCTGCCCAATGGTGAAGTGAGGGAACTGGATGTCAACCTGCTGTTGTCGCGGGAAGGCAGTCGTCGGCGGTTGGAGGCCGAGTTGGTTTCTACGCGCGGTATGGATATCTCTATTCTTGCCGATGGGGTCGGTGACCCGCTGCGCCCGGAGGTTTTTAGCGGCGATGTCTATGTAGATCTACATACCCCGGACCTGGGGGCGATCAAGGATATGATGCCTGACAATTTTCGGTCTTACTGGGCCGATGGTGCACTTGATCTGGAGCTGTGGCTGTCCTGGAATAAAGGCGTTCCCTCCATAGAAGTTCGCGTGGAGGCTCGTGACCTGTTGATCGCGTCACAGGATTCATCCCTGCAATTGCCCCTGGAGCGCGTGACGCTGGAGGCCCAATTGCTGGAACGCAAGAATCACTGGACGGTGTATGCCGCTGACCTCGAAGTGGCTAATGACGACGCCGTATTCACTCTCCCCCGGGTGCAGCTTGATGTCTGGGGAGGCGCGCTACGCCTGCGTGCGGGCGATGTGCTGCTGGACCCTCTCAATGACCTTGTTAAAGATATGGAGGCGGTGCCCCAGAGGCTGCGCGATGTCCTCGCTGCGCTGCGACCCAGGGGGTATTTGTCCTCACTGCAGTTCAGCCTCGGGGATGTTGAAAAGCCGCGCACTGACTGGGAACTGGCGGCCAGCTTCGAACAGCTGTACGTGGATTACTACAAAGGTGCCCCGGCGGTGACCTCCGCCAGCGGTTATATCCGGCTAGCACCCGGCGGCGGCCTCGTGGTCCTGGACAGTCAAATGGTAAGCATGGATTTTCCAGGCATCTATCACCAGCCACTGGATTTTGAGGAGCTACACGGCACCTTGAATCTGGAATGGGATGCCCAGCGGTTCGGGATATCCAGCGGACTGGTAACCGCCCGCGGCGAAGAGGGCATCGCGAAGCTTGTTTTCGGCCTCGATATTCCACTGGTTGAAAGTGAAATTGGGGTTGAATTGGACCTGTTGGTCGGGCTGGACGATATGAATGCCGTCTATCGCGAAAAATACATTCCCTATCTGTTAAACCCCGCCCTGCTGGACTGGCTCGCCGCCAGCATAGGAGAGGGCATGATTGACGAAGGTGCTTTCCTGTGGCGCGGCAGTCTCAGGAAACACCTGGCGCCTGCGCGGACTGTTCAGTTGGCCTTCAATGTCGATGATACCATCCTGGACTTCCATCCCCGGTGGCCCCCTGTGACCGTAGTCAGTGGCGTCGTGCTCATTGACGACAGCGCGGTTAGTGTGTGGGCTGAGCAGGCCAGCCTCTTCGAATCAAAGGTGGAGAGCCTCTCTGTCGAGACCAGGCTAAACAGGAAAAAACATATTATCCTCACCCTCGACGGAGACCTGAAGGGTCCTGCAGCAGATGGCCTGCGGGTGCTCAATGAGTCGCCCCTGGCCGACATGGTGGGCAATGCGTTTGGCGCCTGGACAATGACCGGCGATCTTGAAACCGATCTCAAACTGAAACTTGACCTGTCCGACAGTTCGGTGCCGCCCCGGGTGGAAGTGGCGACCCGTTGGCATGAGGTGGACATGACAATCGTGCCTGGCAATCTGCCGGTGCAACGAGTGAATGGTGAGTTTGATTACAGCACCGAACTGGGATTCAGGACCAGCTCACTGACCGCCGAACTGTGGGAGCAGCCTTTGAGTGCCAGCGTGGCGCAGCGGCACCTGGCCGACAACTACGATGCCGGGACTTCTGTCGTGGATATTGCGCTCGCCAGCCAGGTGGACATGACTGATATTCGCCGCTGGCTGGAGTTGAAGCCACTGGCTTTTGTCAGTGGTCAGTCCGCAGCGGATGTGGGTTTGCGTATTACACCCGGTGAGCCGGTCCTGCTGACGGTGAGCAGCACATTGGAAGGAGTGGCTCTGGATCTTCCCGCTCCCTGGAAAAAGCCGGCGCAGGAGGCGATCCCATTCTTACTGGAGATGCCGTTGTCTGCCGGGCGTGGGCCCCTTTCCCTGGCGCTGGGTGAAGAGCTTGAACTCAGGCTGGATATAGGGGAGGGGGACCTCCGAGCGGGAGCCCTGGGCATCAACGCTCCGCCTGCTGCTCTGCAAGGCGGCGTGTTTCACGTTGGCGGGCATGCACCGCTGGCGCAAGTAGACGAGTGGATTAGCTTTGTTACCGATTACCTGGTGGAGATTGAGACGGAAGCGGAGTCTCCGTCCGGGGTAATGGCGACGCCAGTAGTCGCTGATCAGCGCCCCGACGGAACAGAAGAGGCAGCAGATACCGACCCGCAAACCACATCAGCCTGGCCGCTGCGGGTGGTGGTAGAAGACCTGCGCGCGGAAAAGCTGGTCATATTTGGTCAGCATGTCCAGGATGTCCTGTTCAGCGTGGCACTGGATGCAGTGCTGTGGAAAATGTCCGCCGATACTGAATGGGGACTGGGGGAATTGTCCCTGCCCAGGGACGGTGGTATCTCACAATTGAAGATACAGCGCCTCGATCTTGCCGGCCTGCCTGAGTTTGCGCTGTCGGGCAACGGCGAAGAGTCCTCCCTGGAGTTGCCGCCAATACATGTCAGCCTGGAAAGTATTTTGCAGGGCGAGCAACGCCTGGGTGCCCTGGAATTTGATTTGCACAGTGCCGATGGCGTGCTAATGGCGGAGCACATCTCCGGCGAGCTTGCCCGGCTCAATTTCAGTGATGAAGCGCCCGGCCGGCTCCTATGGGACCAGTTGGAGGGATATACCGAAGTAAAAGCTGGACTGTCCTTCGAGGACCTGGGTGACACCCTGCAGTATTTTGATTACGAGCGCATTGTGGAGACCCGCGACGGGAATCTGGATATAGATTTACGCTGGCCCGCAGCGCCGCAGAATTTTTCATTGCTGGAGGCGCAGGGCGATATCCAGGTCGATATCGGATCAGGTAGTTTTCTGGAGGCGCCCTCAGGTGCGGCTGGCGCCTTGCGCGTGGTCAGTATTCTTAATCTCGCCGATATCGTGAGGCGCCTCAGTCTCTCCCATATGTTCGAATCAGGCATCCCTTTTGACAGTGTTGAGGGTGAAGTTTACCTGCATCAGGGCACTATCGAGGTGACTAGAATGGATGTGCAGGGCGGTTCCAGTTTTCAGTTCAGCGGTGTGTCGGATGTTGAGGCCAAAAGTTTGAATGGGGAATTGGTGGCGACCCTGCCGGTGGCCAAAAACCTGCCGTGGATCGCTGCGCTGGCGGCTGCCAGTTTGCCGGTCGCTGCGGGGGTGTTTATCGTCAGTAAGGTTTTTGACAAGCAAATGAATCGCCTGTCCAGTGCCATCTACAGTATCGGTGGCTCATGGAATGACCCCCAGGTAAGCTTTGACCGCATCTTCGACAACACCGCCAGCGTCAAGAATACCGGGGTTACAGAGCGTGCTGTTGAAAACGGGTCAGCATCCTCTGATGCTATTGTGGAGGAGGGGCCGTCCACTGAAGACAGTATGGGTGGGGATAAAGCGCCAGCTACCCTGCCTGACCTTGCGCAGCCAGTACTGGTAAATCCACCGGCATCGATTCAGCCGGAGCCGGCATCCCCATAGACTTCCTGCAATTCCCTCAGGTAGCGGAATAACTTGCGGCTGGCTGCGGGTGGTTTGTTGCGATCCATTTCTCGCTGGTGCTGTAACACCAGTTGCCGCAGCTGTTGCCTGTCCGCATCGGGCCATCGGGCAATGGCCAGTTCTACCCCTGCTGCTCCCGCTGCCAGTATATCCTCGCGCAATTGTTCCAGTTCATGAAACACAGTCGTGCTTTCACGCTGTCCCTGGTGCATGGCTGATAAAGCCTTTTCCAGAGGTGCGGGATCGATGTTGCGCATGAGCTTGCCAATGAGCTGCAAATGTCGTTTACGCGCGCTATTGCTGCTGATCAGGCGGCACTCCTGGATTGCGAGTAGCAATTGCTCGTCCTCAATTTGAAGCTGGGCCAGTTGCTTATCGTTCAGTGACAACAGGGATTCACCCAGCGCCTGCAGTGCATGCATCTGGCGCTTGCGCTCACTCTTGCTGGGAGCAGCATCATCCAGCGCTGCATCGGGGTCATTTTTAATCCAATCAGGCATAAAATAAGGTCGCCAGCCCAAGGAAGGAAACAAAGCCTACCACGTCTGTTACGGTGGTAAGCACAACACCTCCGGCGAGTGCCGGGTCGATATTCGCGCGGGTCAGCAATAGTGGCAGGACAGATCCTACCAGGGCCGCCGTCACCAGGTTGATTACCATCGCGGCAGCAATGATCAGGCCGATGTTCCAGTCCTTGAACCAAAAGGATGCGGCGACTGCCACCACAGCCGCCCACAATACACCGTTCATCAGGCCTATCATCAGCTCCCGGTTGATGAGCCAGTTTTGGTTGTTTTTGCCCACCTGACCCATGGCGATCCCGCGAACCAGTATGGTCAAGGTCTGTGTGCCGGCGATTCCGCCCATGGAGGCGACGATCGGCATCAGCACGGCCAGTGCAACCACCTTCTCGATGGTGTCCTGGAAGAGATTGATCATCGAGGCGGCTATAAATGCGGTGATCAGGTTGATGCCCAGCCATATTGCCCGGCGCGGGGCGGCTCGAGCCAGTGGTGCGAAGGTGTCTTCATCTTCATCCAGGCCCGCCATGGACATGAAGGAGTGATCGGCGTCTTCGCGGATTACGTCCACCACGTCGTCAATGGTGATGCGGCCCAGTAGCTTACCGTTGTCATCCACCACCGGCGCTGACACCCAGTCGTTGCGCTCGAACAGGCGCGCCACCTCGGTGTCGGTCGTATCGACGGGAATGGGTACGACATCAGTGACCATCATCTCGCGCACGGAGACCGAGGGGTCGGCCACCAGCAGCGTGCGCAGCGGCAGCAGGCCAATGAACTGGTCGGCACGGTTGACCACGATGAGGTTGTCAGTCATCGCCGGAATTTCATCGAGGCGGCGCAGGTAACGCAGTACAACCTCCAATGTCAGCCTGGCGCGGATGGTGATGGTGTCGGTGTTCATCAGGCCGCCGGCTACATCGTCAGCGTAATGCATGACCCCCTCAAGGCGCGCCCTGTCCTGGTGGTCCATGGCATTGAGGACTTCCCGGGTAACGCGGTCGGGAAGTTGCTGCAGAATGTCGGCGATGTCATCGTCGGCGAGGCCTTCGGTGATCTGCGCGACTTCGGATGCATCCATCTCCCCGAGGAACTGGGCCTGCAGATCGTCGTTCAGTTCCCCGAGAATCTCACCTTCGCGCTCCATTTCCACCATTTGCCACAGAATGTGGCGAAACTTTGGGGGGGAGGATTCCAGTAAGTGGGCTACATCAGCCGGGGACAGGCCGTTGAGCATGCGACGGACGTCCACAAAGGTACCGCTTTCCAGCGCCATGGATAGCTGGTCGAGAGTTTTTTGGGATGCAACCTGTTTCTGTACCATTTTCAACCCCAAGAATAACTCTCAGGACGGTCTGCCTGATCAGGGGATTATCCGAGAAAGAGACGGATGCAACAACGTGATTAGTTACAGCTTTTGTCGCCTATTCCGCCTCGTCGAAGCGATTCCCGATGAGGGATTGGAGAGCATCGAGGGCCGCTTCTTCATCGCGGCCTTCAATTTCAAGATCGAGAGTGGTGCCCTTGCCGGCAGCCAGCATCATGACGGACATGATACTTTTACCATCGACCAGTTGACCGTCCTGGCCAGCCTGGATGGAACTGGAAAAAGAGGAGGTGCAGGCAACGAACTTGGCTGCTGCACGGGCGTGCAAACCAAGCTTGTTGATAATTTTTACCTGGGTCCGGATCACACGCCTGCCTATCTACTGTAGTTCCCTGTGCCGTACATGTATCGCCGTGTACTGCTTCCGGTAATGCTGGAACAGGCGGTCGGCCAAGTATACTGAACGATGTTGCCCTCCGGTACAACCCAGCGCCAGCGTCATGTAGCTGCGATTGCCCTCCCGGTAGCGTGGTAGCCAGTTATCCAGGTAGTGGCAGAGATCGTTATACAGTTCGGTGGTCATCGGTTGGTTTTCAAGAAATTCCTGTACTTCCGGATCCAGGCCGGTTTTGAGGCGTAACTCTTTCACCCAGTGGGGATTGGGTAACATCCTGACATCGAACACCAGGTCTGCATCAGCAGGGACGCCGCGTTTGAAGCCGAAAGATTGCACCAGGATCGACATACTGCCGGCGGTTGTTCCCAGCAAACGCTGTTTTATGGCATCGCGCAATTCATATAGCGTCATCCGGCTGGTATCAAGCACCAGGGTGGCGCTGCTGTAAATAGGTTCGAGAAGCTCGCGCTCCCGGACGATGGCATCTGCCAGCGGTATGGTGTCGGTGCTCAAGGGGTGCCGGCGGCGGGTTTCACCAAAGCGCTGGATCAGGGTGTTCTCCTGGGCGTCCAGGAACAGTACCTGGCAATCCAGCGAGGAGGGCAGCGAATCGAGAATGGCCTGGAAGTCTCCCAGGTCTTTCCAGGCGTTGCGAGCATCGATACCCACTGCAAGGCCCTGGAACAGGTCGAATTGATTGCTACTGGTTTTCTCTACTAGGGATGGCAGCAGCGACAGAGGAAGGTTATCGATACAATAAAAACCCTCATCCTCCAATTGGTTAAGGGCGGTACTTTTTCCAGAGCCGGAGCGTCCGCTTATGATGATTAATCGCATTGGTTCATCAGTTAGCTATGACTGCCGCAGGCGAGATCGTACAGTGCGAGGCTGTCCTGGGCTGCGCGCAAGCGCTTGCAGAAATCCGGCTGGCTGAACATACGCGCGATATCGGCGAGGATATCCAGGTGCTGCTGGTGCGCTTCACCGGGCACCAACAGGACGAACAGCAGGTCTACTGGCACATCGTCCGGGGCATCGAAAGCGATAGGGTCTTCCAGGGTGATCAGTGTACCCAGTGGCTGGGTGCAATGCTCCACCCGACAGTGGGGGATGGCAATACCCTGGCCGAGCCCGGTGCTACCCAGTTTTTCCCTGGCAATCAGCTGATCCAGGACCTCATCGTAGGCCAGTGATAACTGATCATTACTGACTATCCTGGCGATGGTCTCAAACAGTCTTTTTTTACTGGTGCCGGGGGTGAGACAGACTGTGCGCCCCGGCGTCAGTATCTTGCTTAGCTCGTGCATGGGTCGGGAATCAGTGTCCCCTGTGCTTTTGCTTGTGTTTAATCAGCTGTCGATCCAGCTTGTCGGCGAGGGCATCAATGGCGGCGTACATGTCTTCTGAGTCCGCGTGGGCGAATAAATCTGCACCGGCGATATGGACTGTCGCTTCGGCTTTTTGCACCATTTTTTCTACAGTGAGGATAACGTGGGTAGTAGTAATCTGGTCGTAATGGCGCTGCAGTCGCTCGAATTTGCTTTCTACATATTCCTTTAAAGGAACGGAGACTTCGAGATGGTGCCCAGTGATGTTGAGTTGCATATATAACTCCCTTTGCCTGGTTGGGTTTAAACTAACCTTTTGCGCTCGTTAGACGGTGGTATAAAAAGCGTATCCCGGTATTTGGCGATGGTGCGCCGGGCTACCTTAATGCCCTGTTCCTCCAATATTATAGTGATTTTATTATCGCTCAGTGGCTTGCGCGGGTTTTCCGCTGCCACCAGTTTCTTGATGAGTGCCCGAATCGCGGTAGATGAGCACTCGCCGCCAGCTGCGGTTGCAACATGACTGGAGAAAAAGTACTTCAGTTCAAAGATACCACGCGGCGTATGCATGTACTTGTTGGTGGTAGCCCGGGAGATGGTGGATTCGTGCATCTCTATCGATTCTGCGATGTCGTGTAATACCAGTGGTTTCATTGCCTCCGCACCGTATTCGAGGAAATTGCGCTGGTGCTCGACAATTTTACTGGCGACTTTCATCAAGGTTTCGTTGCGGCTGTGCAGGCTCTTCAGGAACCAGCGAGCCTCCTGCAGGTTATCCCGCAAGAAGTTGTTATCTGCGGTGCTGTCAGCGCGTTTGATCAGGCTGGCGTAACCGTTGTTGATCTGTAAGCGCGGGGCAATGTCCGGGTTAAGTTCCACCACCCAGTAGCCATTCTTCTTGCTGACAAAAACATCCGGCACGATATATTCAATTTCATCGGGCACCGCTGTTTGGCCGGGGTTGGGGTCCAGGCTCTGGATCAGGGCAAGTACTTCCTTCAATTCGTGCTCTTTCAGCTTGGTGCGCCGCAGAATCTGGCTGTAGTCACTACTGGCCAGTTGGCTGATATGCCGGCTGATAACTATTTTGGCCTGCTCCAGCCAAGGGGTGGTGGCGGGCAGTTGCTCCAGTTGCACCTCCAGGCATTCCTGCAGGTCGCGGGTGCAGACACCGGCGGGTTCAAACTGTTGCAGGCGGTGCAGTACAGCCACTACCTCATCAAGATCAATGTCCATGTCCCGGGACTCCATATCCCGGGACAACGACTCGTGCAGGTCCTCCAGGTCAACTTCAAGGCGTCCATTGGAGTCGGTGGCGTCAATAATAGACAGGGCGATCAGCCGGTCCGTATCGGAAAGGCGGGTGAGGCCAAGTTGCCACAGCAGCTGCTCGCGCAATGATTCGCTGGTCGCATTGCGGGAGTCGATGTCGTTTTCTGCCTGGTCAGCAGGCGCCGGTGGCGGTGCGGAGGCGGAGGGCAGCAGATCTTCCCACTGGGTATCAACGGGCAGTTCCTCGGGGAGGTTATTGCCCGCAGGGCTGGACTCCCAGTCCATCCCATCTCCCGTACCATCCGTGGCGGTTTGTTCAATATTCTGTAACAGGCCGTCAGAGGCAATGGAATCTGCGTCCAGGTTTTCTTCTTGCGACTCCGCCGCGCTATCGAAATCATCTCCTTCGGAGACTTCGAGCAATGGATTGCTGTCCAGGGCTTCCTGGATTTCCTGCTGGAGGTCCATGGTGGATAACTGCAATAACCTGATGGCCTGCTGCAGCTGAGGAGTCATCGTCAGCTGTTGGCCCAGTTTTAGTTGCAGTGATTGCTTCATCAAAAAGCCCAGAGCTCTCGCTCTTGCCAGTTCCCTGTAAGAGAGTAATTAGTGCCAGTTTAGCCCTCGCAGGACAATTCTTGCAACAGCTTGGCGCGAAAATTGCTAGGGACTTCAAATTATCGAAGTTTTACGGAGAAAATTGGGGGTATTTGCGGCACAAATCGGCCTTTTTTTTGGCTTTTGGGGCCGAAAATCACATGCGGAACTGCTCTCCAAGGTACACCTGGCGCACATGCTCGTTGTTTAGTACGTCCTCTGTGGTGCCTGAGGCGATTATGTGACCTTCGCCTACGATATAGGCCTTTTCGCAGATATCCAGAGTATCCCTGACGTTATGATCTGTGATCAGGATGCCAATCCCGCGATCGCGCAAATGATTGATGATCTGTTTGATGTCGCTGACCGAGATCGGGTCAACCCCTGCGAAAGGCTCGTCCAGGAGGATGAAATCCGGCTCGGTGGCCAGTGCCCTGGCGATTTCAATCCTGCGGCGTTCACCGCCGGAGAGCGACTGGCCGAGGCTTTCGCGCAGGTGCTGTACGTGAAATTCCTCCAGCAGCTCGTCACGGCGTTCCAAACGCTGCTTTTTGCTGAGGTCGGAGCGGGTTTCCAGAATTGCCATGATGTTGTCGCCAACACTCAGCTTACGGAATATGGAGGCTTCCTGCGGCAGGTAGCCGATACCACAGCGGGCCCGCTCGTGCATGGTACGCGCAGTAATATCCTGTCCATTGATGGTGATCTCGCCGCGATCCGCCGGAATGATACCGATGATCATATAGAAGCAGGTTGTCTTGCCGGCGCCATTAGGCCCCAGCAGGCCAACGACCTGGCCGCTTTCCAGCTCCAGGGAGACATCCTGTATCACGTCCCGGCCGCGATAGGATTTGGCCAGGTTACTTGCTTTCAGTTGTGCCACTGGTGCTCTCTTTCTCTTGGTTTTCAGACGGGGCGGCTGCCTCTTGCGGCTCGACGGGCGCGTCTGTGGATGGGGTGTCTGCCGCTATCGTACTGTCTTCGAGTACCTCTGGCGAAGGGGTGGTTTCCTCAGTATCGGCGGGGGGTGCTTTC